>ERZ773009.374-NODE-374-length-32478-cov-11.166024_pt1 | contig 32478 bp, 33 predicted proteins | sample MGYA00580663_ERZ773009 | MGnify/ENA primary metagenome ERZ773009 (study PRJEB29015, sample SAMEA2737969) | human oral metagenome | biome: human oral; feature: human-associated habitat; material: dental | place: China | collected 2026 ... | reverse complement strand
GAGCCGCAAAAAAGTGCTCGACAAGCTTGCCCTCGAAGAGCTTCCCGTCACGAGCAGAAAATTTCCGTACATTCACTTTGCCCAAGAGCGCGCCATCGGAAACAACACGCTCGAAGTGAAAAAGCTCAATTACGCTCAGGACGGTGTCGAGCTTTTGAAAGATTTTTCGCTCATCGTAAACCGTACCGATAAAGTCGCCTTCGTCGGCATCGAACACAATTCCATTTCGGCGTTTTTCGACATCATCGCAGGAGAAAAGAAGGCGGATTCGGGCGAAGTGTTTTGGGGGCAGACGACGAGTTATTCCTACTTACCGCGCGACACGAACAAGTATTTTGAAAACGATTTGACGATTACCGAGTGGCTCAAACAGTATTCGAAAGAACAGGACGACGCTTACGTGCGCGGATTTTTAGGCAGGATGCTTTTCAGCGGCGACGAATCGCTGAAGCCGGTCAAAGTGCTTTCCGGCGGCGAAAAAGTGAGGTGCATGCTTTCGAAGATGATGCTGCAAAATGCGAACGTGCTCATATTCGACGATCCGACAAACCATTTGGATTTGGAAGCGATCGAAAGTCTCAACAACGCGCTTGAAGATTTTCCGGGCGTCGTGCTGTTCAACAGCCACGATCACGAATTCATTTCGTCGATCGCAAACCGCATCGTCGAAATCACGCCGAACGGCGTCATCGACCGCATGATGAACTTCGACGACTATATCGCAGACGATACGGTGACGGAGCTTCGAAAAAAATATTACGAAGGCACCGGCAAAAAAATCAAATACCGCGTGTGAGCGGGGACTCGGCATTTCAAACGAGGGCGCATATTTGTGTTCTTCGAATTTTCAAGATGCGAACATCGAACTCTACCGCATAAGGTCGCCGTCCGAATTTTAAAAGCCGCGCGTGATCTGTGCCGCGGCGAACGACGGAGTTTCCGCCGGTGAGCGACCGTTTCGCACATGGGACTCCCGCTCATACGAATCGCGTGCTCCCGTGTGTGCTGCAGGCGCGCGCGCGTACACACCGCACACCCGCCGGTTCGCTCCCGCGCATTGTACACGCTGCACCACCTGAGATTTCAGCTTTTGAGCTTTTTCAGCATGTCGGCAAAATAATCGTGCGCTTTATCTTCGCTGACCGGTTCCGTTTTTTTTACTTCGTGATATTCGACGAGATTTTCCGGTATCTCTTCAAGAAAACGCGACGGCGTGCATTCGACCGTCGCCTGCATGCGCCTCCGTTTTTGGCATGACGTAATCAATAATTTGTCCCGTGCGCGCGTGATCGCGACGTAAAAAAGGCGTCTCTCTTCTTCGACGTCTCCGTCCGTTTCTTCGACGGAACGCGCGTGCGGCATAAGCCCTTCTTCCGCACCGGCGATAAACACGACGGGAAATTCGAGGCCTTTCGACGCGTGGATCGTCATCAAATTGACTTTGCCTTTGCCGCCGTCGTCTTCGATGTCGTCGCGGCTTAAAAGTGTAATGCGGTTCAAATAATTGAACAGACTCGGATCGAAATTGTCGGGATTGTTTTCCCACGTTTCGATCGACATGAGCAGGGTTTCGATATTCTGCAATTTAAATCGCACCGCTTTTTCGTTTTTTTGAAATTCGCCGATGATGTAGTCGCGGTACTGCACGTCGTCGATGAGTTCGCGCACTTTGTTTGCAAGCCCCCGTCCGCCGAAAAGCTTCGCCCTCGCGCCTTCGATCGTATCGATAAATTCTCCGAGCGATTTTTTTGCCGAATCGGAAAGCGCGCCTGCGGGATCTTTTTGCAGATAGCGGATCGCATCCCACAGCGTGCTCGCATTTTGCTTTGCCGTTTCGTTTATCGCCGAAATCGTACTCCGCCCGATACCTCTTCTCGGCGTATTGATGATCCGAAGCAGATTGATGTCGTCGCTTTGATTTGCCGCGACGCGCAGATAGCTTACGATATCTTTTATTTCGAGCCGTTCGAAAAAACTCGTGCCGCCGCTCATCGTATAGGGAATGTTCGCTTGAAGCAGGGCTTCTTCGATCGCGCGGCTCTGCGAGTTTGCGCGCATGAGTATGCCGAAATCGTCGTATGTGCGCCTCTCTTCCATCGCGATGCCTTGAATGCTTTCGGCGATAAAATCCGCTTCGGCGCTTTCGTTTTCCGGCATAAACAGTTCGATGGGCTTTCCCGAACCGTTGCCGCTCCACAGTTTTTTGTCTTTGCGGTTCGTGTTGTGCGATATGACGCCGTTCGCTGCGCTTAAAATCGTTTCGGTTGAACGGTAGTTTTGCTCGAGGCGGATTTCCTTGACACCCGGAAAATCTTTTTCGAACTGCACGATGTTTTGATAATCGGCGCCTCTCCAGCTGTAGATCGATTGATCGTCGTCTCCGACGACCGCGATGTTTTTATCGGCAAGGAGACGCATGAGCTCGTACTGCTGCCGGCTCGTGTCCTGAAATTCGTCGACCATGATGTACGTGTAGCGAGAGCGGTATTTTGCGAGCACGTCGGGGTGTTCATGGAACAGGCGGATCGGCAGCATGATGAGATCGTCGAAGTCGACCGCATTATACAGCTTCAATCCCTGTTCGTACGATTCGTAGAGCGCGCGGTACATATCGTTTGCCGTTTCCCAATTTTTGCGCCCGGTTTTTATGTTTGAAAAAAGGTTTGCGATTTTGTATAAGTCGAGCGCATCGGATGTGAACTGCAGTTCCCGCGCGCTCTCTTTGATGAGGGAGGCTTTGTCGGTTTCGTCGTAAATCGAAAAATTTTCCCGCCAGCCCAGGCAGTAGAGAAGAAGCCGATGAGCTTTTTGCCAAGCTTGCTGAAGGTGGACAGATTCTCTATGCTCTAGAGAATCAAGGTTTTGCTAAGTTTTATGCCCGCTTAATTGACCGTTTTGGTATCGGCTGGGATGTGATGAAATGAGGTAGAAGGATGGCTTATAGTGAATCCTTAGCCCAGCAAGTCCGTGCCATTTTAGCTACTGAACTTCCTCCTCATGTTTTTGAAGAAGAGGTAGAAGAGAAGAAGATGTTTGGTGGTTTAGCTTTTATGGTCCGAGGTAAGATGACCGTTACAGTGAGTTCGAGAAGTCAAGAGCTTGTCATGGTACGCATCGGTAAGGAACTGGAAAAGCAGATTCTTCCTAAAAATGGTGCTAGTGTGACGTTAATGAAGGGCAGGCTTTATCATGGATATATTGATTTAGATAGCGAGGGACAAAAGGAACTGTCTTACTGGATCAAGCTAGCTTTGGACTACAATCAGGAACTGACGCAAAAATGAAGTGATAGAACGTTTGGCTGCTATTGGGGAAAGATTGAATGAAGTAAGTCCTGCATAAAGAATCAAAAACAGTCCACTGGGGCTGTTTTTGATATGGAAAGACAAGCTGTTTAGTAAAAATGGGACTGAGTGTTATGTATTTTAGGATGATGGGTATGGAAGCTAGTATTTTTAGAAATAAATCTAGAAAATCTCTTATAGCTCTATTTTGCTGGTTGTAGGTCTTTATTTTACACTCTTGTAGCATATGTTATAATATAACAAGATAATATAAGGAGGTTTGCTTTATGAGTATTACATTTTCCATTCCAAATAAACGGGGTTTTCTAGGATTTCAGAAAGTTTTAAAAATCAGTGAATTGCTTGGATTTGTTGATGGACTTGAACCCCACCCTATACAGAAAGAGTTTGTGTACCTTGGACTAGATAAGCTTGCTCTATTGAGATGCTGGGTTCCTGCAAAGTCTGGCCGCTATATTGACTTGGAATATGATAAGACTCAACAAACTTACAATGTGCGGATTCTGACTCCTTCAACACTTGCTGATTGGTCTCAGGCTCTTACTTTGGTTTCTAAGTTATCAAGTCGCTTAGGGACAAGCATCCGTGATGAACATGGTAGAGAATATAGCAGTTCAAGTGTCTGGGACTACCCTTATCAAGAGGACATAGTTTTTGGCTTGAAGGCCTTTCTAAAATCAGGCTATGAGCTTGTGTATCAAGATGGTATTCGGAGAACGCTTGCTCTGAGTCCACATCTGGTGGAAGGTTTCTTGAAGGCAGATAATCCTGCTCAGAGTTATAGTGATTTTTTCACCACTCGACAGTATATTGGTGCCTATGACGCTCAAAGTAAATTTTATGGAAGTGAGCAGAGTGAAAAAATTTTAGGGACCTATACGCTAACTGCTGGTGTTGATACAATCCTTCCTCTCGTACCTACTCTCGCACCAGAAGATACTGAATATATTGATGAATCAAAACTTAGCTGGTGCTGTAATCTGGTCGGATGTGATGATGCAGACCCGGACAATCTGGAGAAATTCTTTATTTACAAGAGAATTTCATATTCAGATTTTTTGGACAAGCTTCCTGAAAATATGACACAGTTATTTGATGCTGAGAAAGTTCTTGTTCCTGCTATGACTTTTGCCCAAATGAAAGCTCTCTTTGAAGATTGCCAGGACCTTATTTACTAGTCTTTGTTCATGTCAAGACTGGATTCAGCCAGTTTAGCTTCCATTTATGGATGAATAATCTTTTTATGTGAAAACTCTCATTCAGATTGAATGCCCTCCGATAGCTAGATATTGATCTAGCGCTTGGGGGGCAGTTGCTTTATCCCAATCTTTTTTGTTTTGAAATGCGCTTGAGCCCATCCTTGCTATAGAGTCTGCCTATATCCTTGACTAGCTAGAAAATATGCTGGTGATAGTCAGGAGCCTGCTTTTTTATGATACAATAGTAGGATAGAGTCAGTGGAGATTAACTGGCTATTTTATGCTAAAGAAATGGACAAAAGAAGTTTATGATTCTTGAAGAGTTTGACCAAAACCGTAAGGCCATCATCAATCCAGAGGATTTGATAGAGCCTATTGAAGGCTTTCCGCAGACGGCAGTGTCCTGCTTTGCTTGGGAGACCTTTGCCCGAATGCTGGCGGATTTTGACCATGAGTTGATTACGACGACGTCTATGGCCAACATTGAAATTCCTATCTATCGGGTCTTTGCGGATGGACAGGAGCTAGCTCTTTTCAATGCACCAGTTGGGGCTTCTGCTTGTGTGGCGATTCTGGAGGATTTGATCGCTTTTGGTATGAAAAGACTGGTTCTCTTTGGGACTTGTGGTGTGCTGGACGAGGATATCAAAGAAACATCCATCATTATTCCGACGGCGGCTTTGCGCGATGAGGGGACTAGCTATCATTACCAGCCGGCTAGTACGGAGATAGCGGTCAATGTCGGCTTGCAGGATTTTCTGGTAAATTTCCTTGAGCAGCGAGGGATTTCCTATAGTTTGGGCAAGGTTTGGACGACCGATGGCATTTTCCGAGAGACTGCGGACAAGCTGCGCAGGCGAAAAGAGGCGGGAGCTATCTGTGTGGACATGGAGTGCTCGGCTGTAGCGGCTCTGGCGGCCTTTCGTGGCGTTCAAGTTTGCCAGTTCTTTTATGCGGCGGATCATCTGTCTGAGGAGGCTTGGGACATACGCAATCTGGCTAATCACGCGGACTTAGACGAGAAAGACAAGGTGGCCAATCTGGCGATTCAGATCGCTCTGGCCTTATAGAAAAAACATGAAAAAACCAATTATTCAATTTGAAGATTTTAGTTTTCAATATCAGGCTCAGTCGGAGCCAACTTTGAAGCATATCAATCTGACCATTTATAAGGGAGAAAAGGTGCTGCTGATTGGGCCGTCTGGCTCTGGCAAATCAACCCTAGGTCAGTGCCTCAACGGTATTATTCCCAATATTTACAAGGGTCAGGCCAGTGGCCAACTCTTGATTAAGGGGCAGCCAGCCTTTGATAGCAGTATCTATGACAAGTCAAATCTTGTTAGTACGGTTTTGCAGGACACAGATGGTCAGTTTATCGGGCTCAACGTGGCAGAGGATTTGGCCTTTGCTCTTGAAAATGATATGGTGGCCTTGCCCTTGATGCGGGAGAAAGTCCTGCGTTGGGCCAAGCAACTAGACCTAGAGCAGCTTTTGGATCACCGTCCTCAAGACTTGTCTGGCGGGCAGAAGCAGCGGGTCAGTCTGGCGGGTGTCTTGATTGATGAGAGTCCAATTTTGTTGTTTGATGAGCCTTTGGCCAATCTCGATCCCAAGTCTGGTCAGGACACGATTGACTTGATTGATCAGATTCATAGAGAAGCTGCGACCACGACCATCATCATCGAGCATCGCTTGGAAGACGTTCTTTATCGACCTGTTGATCGAGTTGTCCTCGTCAATGATGGGCAAATCCTCTTTAACGGTGCGCCGAATGATTTGCTTAAGACGGACCTCTTAGCAGAAAATGGGATTCGAGAACCTCTCTATATCACAGCCTTGCGGCAGCTTGGTTTTGATGTGACGAGGGCGGCTCATCTGGCTGATTTGACCAAGCTGGAACTTACAGGACTTTCGCAGAATCTGACCGAGCAAAAAGCAGAACAGGTTGATAGTAGGCACGAAGCCCTTTTAGAACTCGACCATGTTTCCTTTGCTTATCAGAGCGATCAACCTATTTTGCGGGATATTAGTCTGAAGATGTTCAAGGGTGAGCGGATAGCCATCGTTGGGAAAAATGGAGCTGGCAAGTCTACGCTAGCCAAGGCTCTCTGTCGTTTTGTTGACACAGAGGGGGAGTATCGTTGGCAGGGACAGGATATCAAGGGAGACTCTATCAAGGAGCGAGCGGAGCGGATTGGCTATGTCCTGCAAAATCCTAATCAGATGATTTCGACCACAATGATTTTTGATGAAGTGGCTCTAGGCCTGCGGTTGCGTGGTTTGGCAGAAGCAGAGATTGAAGAAAGAGTTCATGCTGTTCTCAAAACTTGCGGTCTCTATGAATTCCGCAGTTGGCCGATTTCAGCCCTGTCTTTTGGTCAGAAGAAGCGGGTGACCATTGCGTCTATCTTGGTGCTAAATCCAGAGATTATCCTTTTAGATGAGCCAACAGCTGGTCAGGATCAGCGCCATTATACAGAAATGATGGACTTTCTCGATGAGTTAAACCAGCAGGGACACACGATTATTATGATTACCCATGATATGCAGCTTATGCTGGATTATTCGGATCGGGCCATCGTGGTGGTGGACGGCCAGATTTTAGCAGACCAGTCGCCTGCTCAGGTTTTGTCCAATCACGAGTTGATTATAGCGGCCAATCTAAAGGAAACTTCGATTTTTAGCTTGGCTGAGAAGCTGGGAGTGGATCCGCTAGCTCTGACTCAATTTTACATGCGAAAAAAGGAGGAAAGTCATGTTTAATCAGCAGAAATTGATTGGCTACCATGCCGGAAAGACTTTTCTCCATGCTCTTTCTGGTGCCAGCAAACTCATCTTTTTTATCCTGGTTTCAGTAGCAGCCATGATGAGCTACGATACGCGTTTTCTCCTTCTTCTAGCTCTAGCTTCCCTGATTTTATTTCGAGTGTCTGAGATTCGGCTGAAAGACATTTCTTTCGTTTTGGCTTTTGCGGGAACTTTTGCAGCGCTGAATATTCTCATGGTCTATCTCTTTGCTCCTCAGTATGGGGTGGAGATTTATGGAGCAAAGAATCTGATCTGGACAGGATGGGGAGCTTACAGCCTTACGCTTCAGGAGCTCTTTTATCTCTTGAATCTTTTGCTCAAGTATTTCTCAACAATTCCCCTAGCGGTGATCTTTCTTATGACCACTCATCCCAGTCAATTTGCTTCTAGTCTGAATCAAATCGGCCTTTCTTATAAGATTGCCTATGCGGTCAGTCTGACCCTGCGTTATATTCCAGATTTGCAGGAGGAATTTTATCTCATCAAGATGTCTCAAGAGGCGCGTGGACAAGAATTATCCAAAAAGGCTCCCCTCAGCAAACGGGTCAAGGGCAATCTGCAAATCGTCATCCCCCTGATTTTCAGCTCGCTCGAGCGAATCAATACGATCGCGACGGCTATGGAGCTACGCCGCTTTGGGAAAAATAAAAAGCGGACCTGGTACACCCAGCAAGCCTTCGGAAAACTAGACAAACTTGTAATCCTGGTGTCCGTCCTTTTACTAGCCTTCAGCCTTCTTCTTTTCCTTGTCAATCAAGGACGCTTTTATAATCCTTGGGCATAGACTAAAGGTGGAAAACTAGCCATGTTTGGATTGAGAGGATCAATTGGTGCAAGAAAAAATAAATGTTAAATTTTATAAGGAGTTAATTTTTCCTGTTTTTTGTGGTCTAGGGGCTTTCATTTTGCTCTTGGCTTTGTCACAGACAGATGAAGTCGGGAGTGGATGGGCTCTGATTCCAATCATCCTGCTAATGGCGATGAGTGGCCTCTTTACTTGCCTTGCTTTGGTCAATAAAGAAAAGAGTTTGCGACGCTGTCAAGAACTTTATTCTCGCTTTCCAGAGCTTGAAAAGGATTTTCAACTGATTTATAGCGACTCTCGTTATGCGTGTGAAAGCTTATCTCTCTATCTTTACAAGGATGCTATCATACGGGTGGATGGTTCTTTCCAATTTCTCAGGCTTTCTGATTTAGTTGATGTGACCATTAAGATTGAGGAAGTGGAACAAGCGAACCATCTAAAAGTTCATTACCTGTATCTGTATTACAATCCAATGAGTTCTAACAAAGATATTCGTCTGGCTTTTGGGCCTTATACGGATCAAAAATATATTGACTTATTACAGTTTTTAGATGTGATGAATCAAGTTGCTCCTCGGATTCGAATCTATAATGAAGCTATGGAAAAATGATATGGTTTAACAAACATAAAAAATCAGATGAATTTAACAGGCCTCCCAAAGAGTTAGACACAAAAAATCTAACTTTTCGGGAGGCCTGTTAAAGTAGAATACTTTTTGTTTGATTCAATGGACTTTACTCGTTTTCAGTTATCACAAAATTTTGTTGGTAATTTTGCTGCTCTTGATAGGGATTTTGGATAAATTGCTGATCTTGGTAGTCTATATTATTATAGGAATTATTGCTAACGGGTTCATATTTTGTAGGCTGACAATAAAAAATAAATAGAATAAAACGACCAAAAAGTGGGACCAAGTGCAAAAAGAGAAGAGCCCAATGATAGCCACCATCTCGCAATCGTCGAACTTGAATGGCGAGAGAGGGAAGCAGAATTGCAATGTAATAGACAACCATCAGGCCAGCAAAGGTGGTAGATAAGGCTCCTCCAGTCTCAGAGTTCAAAACTGACTTAATCAGAAGAAAAGTACAAGGTATTAGTACCAATACTAAAAAATGGCAGAGAATTGGCCACCAATATTCTGGGCGAGTTGAGCGACCGGTGAAATCCACATAGCCCTTCCAAAATTTTTTATATGCATCAATCATGTAGTAATCTCCTTAAATATTTTTTATATAGTCTACTATAATTTAGCAAGAATTGGCAAGTTTTGGGGAAATAGCGATCTTTGGCCAGAACAAAATAGATGGCTAAATCAAGGTGTTTTATTATAGCCCTAGAAAAGAATTATGAACAAACTAAGAAGATCGTTTCTCAACTGATTTGATGAATAGAGCTGTTATTTACTATTACTATTGTCGAAAGAAACTATGGAATAAAACCTATCGTCCTTATTTATTTGAAGAGAAGAAGGTCTAAAATCAATGTCAGTTATCCTCTTTCAATCGCTTGGAAATATGATATAATGAAGTGTTATCAAAAAAGGTTTCATTAGCCTTGAAAGGATTAAAAAATGACTACAAAACAACCGTTTTATATTACGACACCTATTTATTACCCATCTGGCAAGCTCCACATTGGGTCTGCCTATACGACCATTGCCTGTGATGTCTTGGCTCGTTACAAGCGCCTCATGGGCCATGATGTTTTCTATCTGACTGGTCTTGATGAGCACGGTCAAAAAATCCAGCAAAAAGCTGAAGAAGCTGGGATCAGCCCACAAGCCTATGTCGATGGCATGGCGGTTGGTGTCAAGGAACTCTGGCAGCTCTTGGATATTTCCTATGATAAATTTATCCGTACGACCGATGACTACCACGAAAAGGTTGTAGCCGATGTCTTTGAACGTCTCTTAGCTCAAGATGATATCTATTTGGGTGAATATTCAGGCTGGTATTCCGTTTCTGACGAGGAATTCTTTACCGAAAGCCAGCTGGCAGAAGTTTTCCGTGACGAAGCTGGAAATGTAACGGGCGGAATCGCTCCATCTGGACACGAAGTGGAATGGGTATCAGAAGAGTCTTACTTCCTTCGTCTCAGCAAGTACCAAGACCGCTTGGTAGAATTTTTCAAATCACAGCCCGACTTCATTACGCCAGACGGCCGCCTCAATGAAATGCTGAGAAACTTCATCGAGCCAGGCTTGGAAGACTTGGCCGTATCTCGGACAACCTTTACTTGGGGCGTGCCTGTGCCATCTAATCCAAGACATGTTGTCTATGTTTGGTTCGATGCCCTGCTCAACTATGTGACTGCTCTTGGTTACGGTCAAGATGAGCACGGTAACTTTGATAAGTTCTGGAACGGAACAGTCTTCCACATGGTTGGGAAAGACATTCTTCGTTTCCACTCCATCTACTGGCCAGTCCTCCTTATGATGTTGGATGTGAAATTACCAGAACGTTTGATTGGCCATGGTTGGTTTGTCATGAAGGATGGCAAGATGTCTAAGTCTAAAGGAAACGTGGTCTATCCTGAAATGCTGGTAGAACGTTATGGCTTGGATGCTTTGCGCTATTACCTCATGCGCAGTCTTCCGGTTGGATCTGATGGAACCTTCACACCAGAAGATTATGTTGGCCGTATCAACTATGAGCTAGCCAACGACCTTGGAAACCTGCTCAACCGAACTGTTTCCATGATTAACAAGTACTTTGACGGTCAAGTGCCAGCCTATGAAGAAAATGTAACGGATTTTGACGGAGCTCTGGCTCAGGTGGCAGCTGAATCCATCGCTGACTACTACAAACACATGGATGCAGTGGACTACCCACGCGCCCTAGAAGCAGTCTGGACGCTCATTTCCCGCACCAATAAATACATCGATGAAACCGCTCCTTGGGTTCTGGCAAAAGATGAAGCCAAGGTCAAAGAACTGGCAGCAGTCATGAGCCACTTGGCAGCGAGTCTTCGTGTTGTGGCGTACTTGATCGCACCTTTCATGATGGAAACCAGCAAGGCTGTCCTCAGCCAACTTGGCTTGCCTCAAGCAACTTCGCTGGAAAACCTAGCAATTGACCAGCTCCCATCAGGTCTGAAAGTTGTAGAAAAAGGAACACCAATCTACCCACGTCTCGATATGGAAGAAGAAATTGCCTATATCAAGGGACAAATGGAAGGCAACAAACCTGAGGTTGAAAAAGAATGGAATCCAGAAGAAGTCGAGCTCAAACTTAACCGCAAGGAAATCAAGTTTGACGACTTTGATAAGGTAGAAATCCGTGTCGCGGAAGTCAAAGAAGTTTCTAAGGTTGAAGGATCTGATAAGCTTCTTCAATTCCGCTTGGATGCAGGAGACGGCGAAGACCGTCAAATCCTTTCTGGTATTGCTAAATACTATCCAAACGAGCAAGAACTGGTCGGTAAGAAAGTCCAAATCGTTGCCAACCTCAAACCGCGCAAAATGATGGGCCGCATCAGCCAAGGTATGATTCTCTCAGCTGAACACGGCGACCAACTGACTCTCCTGACTGTGGACGAGAAAGTACCAAATGGAAGTTTGATTGGGTAGAGAATTTTGTAGCCCATTATTTCAATTGATAACATTCGTGTTAATCTCATCTAATGTAAAGCCCCCAGCAAGCTTATTTTGCTGGGGGCTCTTTTGATAGCATAAGAAAATTGGTAGAAAATAAAGGAAGTGGAGAAAGTCCTAAGTATCTGGAAATTCATGATTCAGGATTATGAAATAGTGATAGTCCTTGTCTTAAACTGAGGGGAAAGAAGAACTTTATTAGAGTGGATTTCCTCAGTTGATGTGGACTAAGGCACATGTTGATTATTTATGGAAGAGAGGGTTATTTTCTGAAAATCTTGTAAAAATGTGTTAGATATGATAAACTGATAAAAAAGTAAAGAGGTTTGTTTTATGATTAATGCTTATAAAAATTTTTTCAAAGGCTATGTGGATTTTTCTGGTCGCTCTACACGTTCTGAGTACTGGTGGATTTACCTAACCAATTTTATTCTTGCTGTTTTTTTGTACATGATAATTTACTCAACTGTAGTATCTAATCCAAACAGTATTGAGGCAATTGAAACAGTAAATTCCTTGACTAATTTTGGTATCTTTTGGTTAGTCATCTTTTTCTTGCCTGGCTTAGCTCTAACCATTCGTCGTCTACGAGATGATGGTTTTCACTGGGCTCTGATTTTTATCACTTTTATTCCTTGGGTAGGCTCAATTGCACTCCTTGTTTTGTTAGCTTTTCCAAGCAAGAATATTGTAGAATTAGATGTTAAAACCGACCAAGAAACGCAGTAATTTAATGATTAAGCAAGAAAAATAGTATGCTTAGTCATTATGCTACTTGCATCAACTGTTTTTCTCGTACGATGGTGTTTGATAGTTGATTTCTGTTTTCTCTTTGTTGAGAGCTCAGCTTGCTCCATCATACTACATGCTGCTTCCAATTTTAGAAAATTAACCTATTTGTTAGAATAAAACACTCCTGAGTCTAGTTTTCTAGATTTTGACAGGAGTGTTTTTCTTTTATATTAGAGAGTTGCCAAGTGCTGTATTTATAGCTTATTACTCATTGTGTTCATCTGTTTGAGCTGGGTCATTGCTTGTGAAAGGAAGATTCTTAGTCAATTCGGATAGATTTTCCTTGACCTCTTGGACAAGTTTGCTAGGCTTCAGCAGATTCATGTCGTCTTTCCAAGATTGGTAGCGCATGTCTACCAGTAGTTTGGCGAGGCGCGTCAGCATATCCCGCTCCTCATCTGTGAGGGCGTTGGCATTTTCAAAAACAGCAAGGATTTTGTTGAAATTTTCCAGCTTGGTGAGGTCATTGATGGAGCTGATACCAGCATCCAGGATGAGGCCGAAAAAGAGGTCGAAAAAGTCTTTTAGTTCCTCATCAGAAACGCTATCTACCCAGTTTTTCAGAGTTTTATCTACTTGAAGGCTGTCTGGATTGAGGTTGTCCAGCAGGACAAAAGTCTGGTCAGCAATCTGCCAAGAGAAGGTATCGTGCTGGGCCAGACCGCCGATAGCTGTACTTTTGACAATCTGAGCATGCTTGGGCGTTTCGAGCATCATTCCGACGATAGAGCCCTGCGGAATGTAGCGCTTTATCTTGTCTGAAATAGTCTGGTAGCCTTGACTGGTGATGACCGAGTGATTCAGTCCAGGTGCATCATAGCTGTAAATGCTCTGAATTCGCTCTTGATATTCTGGCTCGATCTGACTAGCAGCGTAGGATGCTAGATTGCCTCCTTTTGAGTGGCCCGTCAGGATGAATTGACCAGGCAGAGCATCCATTGCTTTTCGCAGATAATTGACCGCCGTTTTTTGAGCTGGGACCTGATCCATATAGGTCATGTGGAAGTCCTCTTTCCAGCCGATAATGGAATCATCGGTTCCGCGGAAGGTCAGGATATAGCTATCGGGCTTGATTTTGAAAATCATAGCTGCAAACTGCTTTTGAACATCCGGGTCAATGTCATTGACATAGCCCATGAGTTTGATATTTTTAAAGCGGGTGGAGCTGGCTGCTTTTTCTAAAAGTTTCAGCCGATTTTTAGTCACCAACATGGATAAATCCTGAGGCACCTTTTCAGCAGCTTCAAACAAGCGGCAAGTACAATCAGGGGACATCTGATCAGATACAATCTGGTCAAAAGGCAGATAAGTTATTTCCGTCAGCATCAGCATATCCAGTTCATTAAAGGGGGTCTCGTAGATACTATCGTAAGCTACTTGGTCTAGGTAATCAAAAATTATTCCCATATTTATCTCCAATATTCTATCTTCTTCCAGTATAGCATAAGTGGGGCAGGTTGTCAGAAAGGAAAAAAGAAAAGAGCGGAAACCTGAAGATATTCTTCAGAATTTCCAGCTCTTTTGATCTAGTAAGCCTTACCGATGAGGATGGCGTAGATAAAGAATAAGGCGAAGCCAAAGAGGAAGATCAAACCAAGGATGGAAAGACCTTTTAGCCATTTGCTCAGATGTTTATTCTCGCTTGTAACGAGGAGATAGTTTAGGAGGGCAAAAAATGGAGTCGTCAGGAAGGAAGCAATCATAGCAAAACGAAGCATGAGGGCCACACTACCTTGGAAGAAGTAGATGATAATGCCACCGATAATGGCTGTCGCTGTCATCCAGATATGCAGATTTTTTTGAGAAGTCTTCTTTTCGTTGAGAAGGAGGCGTAGGGATTCAGCATTTACACGAGAATAGCCATCGATAACGGTAATAACGGTACCGAAGATACAGAGAAAGGCAATGAAAGTAATCAGAATCCGTGTCCAATCACCAAGGACAGATGCGTACATCCCAACGAATTGCTGGATGTAGGCAGCCCCAGCATCCTGAACTGCTTGACCAGTTGGATACTGGATAAGAGCGCCCATAGCGACGAAGAAGATGGCCAGAATAGCTGTACCGATATAGCCAACGTTAAAGTCAAAGAGACCGTCTGTGACAGAGATATTGACAGATTTTCCTTTCTCAGCAGTCCAGAGGGAGTTGATTGCTGAAATCTCGATTGGAGCTGGCATCCAGCCCATCAGAGAAACGATAAAAGGTAAGGCAGCCATCTGCCAAGGTGTCTTTTCAACGAAGTCTGCTCCGTACTCAGGATGCTTGATAATAGCAACGATAACCGCAATAACAGTTGCAAAGGTTAGAGCGGACATGATCCATTTGGCAAGGCCATCAAGGAACTTGTAACCACCAAAGAGTAGCATTGCCCAGATCAGGATGATAAGGATCAGAGACCATTGAGTAATGCTGAGTCCAAGGGCATTTGGAAAGGCGCTGGCGACAATGGCAGCACAGAGAATCCCGACCCCTGCTGTATTGACCAAGGCGGAGAATACATTTAAAACGAAGAAGATGCCTAAGTAGACTTTTCCTTTTTGGGCATAGCCTTCAACCAAGCTGTGACCAGTTTCTAAGGTGTACTCAGCACCGAAGCGAAAGAAGGGATATTTGAAGAGGTTGGCCAAGATGACCAGTCCCATCAAAGCCCAGCCATACTTGGCGCCTGCTTGAGCAGAGGAAACAATGTGAGAGCCACCAACAGCAGCAGAGGCCATGAGGATCCCAGGACCTAGGGCTTTTAGTTTAGACTGTCAGGTAGATGTCTGAGTTTGTTCTAGCATAATAATCTCCTTATTATAAAAAATGAATTTTCAGACAATTCTGAATGTAGTGTCATTTTATCTTTTTACTCTGTCTTTGTCAACACTTCTTGAGTGATTTCTTGAAACTTTCTGAAAATATAATGAATTTCAAATTAAAAAAGTCTCTGTGATTTAAGGGAGAATTTGATATAATAGCAGTAAGAAAAATGAGTGAGGAAATGGAATGCACAAGATTTTACTGGTCGAGGATGATGCGGTCATCCGTCAAATGATCAAAAAAATGCTGGAGCAGTGGGGCTATCAGGTTGTGGCGATTGAAGATTTTATGCAGGTTTTGACGACCTTTGTCAAGGAGGAGCCCCAGCTGGTGCTGATGGATATTGGCTTGCCCCTCTTTAACGGCTACCATTGGTGCCAGGAAATTCGGAAAATTTCGACGGTGCCGATTATGTTTCTGTCTTCGCGCGACCAGTCTATGGATATCGTCATGGCCATCAATATGGGCGCAGATGATTATGTGACCAAACCTTTTGATAATAATGTCTTTCTGGCCAAGGTTCAAGGCCTGCTGCGGCGATCGTATGAGTTCGGTACAGACCAAAGCCTTTTGGAATATCAGGGCGTGATTTTAAATCTTAAATCCATGGATTTGGTTTATGAGGGCGAGCTTGTGACGTTGACCAAGAATGAATTTCAGATCTTGCGGGTGCTCTTTGAGCATTCTGGTAGTATCGTGGCGCGTGATGACTTGATGAAGGAGCTCTGGAACAGTGATTTCTTTATCGATGACAATACCTTGTCCGTCAATGTTGCCCGCCTGCGCAAGAAGCTGGAGGAGCACGGTCTGAAGCATTTTATTGAGACGAAAAAAGGGATAGGATACGGTTTAACCAATGGACATGCAGGATAAATTTTTCTTTTTGAAGCATCATCTCTATTCTCGTCGCTTCATTTTGTCGCTCTTGTTAGTTATATTTTCAGTTATGGGGATGTTTGCCTTTATTTTTGAGGACGGGCGCAGTCTGTTAGAGTATCAGCTGCTCTTAGCCTTTCTCCTCGCTAGCTTTTTCTTGGGAATGGATCTAGCTAGCGCCTATAAGGAATACCGCAACCAGCTCTTTTATGCCTCAGGTCGGCCTCAGACAGCCTTAGAAGCCCTCCTTTTTGAGAAACTGGCTCTTTTGGAAATGGATAAGAAGAACCGTGCGATTGAGGAGAGGGAGAAGCTAAATGACTTGATGGACTATTATACGCTCTGGGCTCATCAGATTAAAACGCCTATTGCGGCTAGTTCCTTGCTGGTCGGAGAGATTGAGGACAAGAAGGTCAAGAACCAGCTGGAGCAAGAGCTTTTTAAGATCGAGTCCTATGTCAATATCGTCTTGCAATATCTTCGTTTGGAGAGTTTCCACGAGGATTTGGTCTTGAAAAGGGAAAATGTTGAAGACTTGGTCAAGGAGATTGTCAAGAAGTATGCGATTTTCTTTATCCAAAAGGGCTTGAGTCTCAGTCTGCATGATCTGGATCGAACTATCATCACAGATAGGAAATGGTTTGTCGTTATTTTGGAGCAGGTGCTGTCAAATAGTCTGAAATACACCAGTCAAGGCGGGATTGAAATTTATTTTCAGGAGGATACGCTTTATATCAAGGACAGCGGTCTGGGCATTCAAGATGCGGATTTACTACGCGTTTTCGAGCGAGGCTTTTCAGGCTATAATGGTCGTTTGACCCAGCAATCGTCTGGTTTGGGGCTTTATCTGTCCAAGAAAATTGCAGATGAACTGGGGCATCAAATCAGCATCGCTTCACAGGTCGGACAGGGAACGACTGTCATGATTAACTTTTCTGAGAAGAAAATGATATTTGAATAGGACATTCTTACAAGTTTGTAAGATTGGCCAGTGAAATTGAAAGGTTAGGTTATGGTACCGACCTTTCTTTTTTTGTAAGATAGATGTATAAAGAAGACAAGGAGATATGAAATGAAAACAAGAGGATTAAATGCTTTCCAACTCAAGCTTTTCATGGCCTTTTTCATGGTTTTTGATCATATTGGTAAGATTCCAGGGCTTTTGCCGACGGGCTGGGACGGGATTTTCCACCTGTTGACCCGCTGTGTAGCTGCTTGGTTTGCTTTTAGCGCAGTAGAAGGCTTTCTGCATACGCGCAACCGCTTGGCCTACAATGCACGCTTGTTTATCTGGGCGGCTATTATGCAGCTGGGCAATAGCATCTTAACGATGCTCTTTCAGAGCAAGGAAATTCATCTTGAGAATAATATCTTTCTCAGCTTAGCCTGCGGCGTTCTAGTACTTAATCTTGTATTTGGTTTTTCCAAAAATGGTGAAGAGGTTATGGATGAGAAGCGCTATTTGCGGATTGGAGCAGCAGTCTTAATTGGTTTGGCAGGAGTTTTTTTGACAGAAGGTGGCATGACCATTATTCCTTTGATGCTGATTAGCTATATCTTCCGCAATCAGCCTGCCCTCAGAACTCTTTCTTACATGGTCTTGGCTTTTCTACTCTTCTGTCTGAGCATTGAAATCTACCCAACCATGGGAGCCACCATTTCGATGATGCTCTACAATTCAGACTGGGCCTTTATTACCGTCTTGCCCTTCCTCCATCTCTATAATGGCGAGCGAGGCTATAATGGCAAGTGGGGCAAGTATTTCTTCTATATCTTTTACCCAGCCCATCTCTGGATCATCGCACTGATTGCTTATCTGGTGCAGAGATAAAAATATTGGCATTTAAAAATTAGTAAAATATGGAAATAAAGCTGTTTCTGTATTAAAATGGAATTATAGAAAAGGAGATCATGATGACCTTATTAGATGTACAACACGTGAAAAAGATTTATAAAACCCGCTTTCAGGGCAGCCAAGTAGAGGCACTAAAGGATATTCACTTTACAGTAGAAAAAGGCGAATATGTCGCTATCATGGGGGAATCAGGTTCTGGGAAATCCACCCTGCTCAACATCCTCGCCATGTTGGACAAGCCGACAGAGGGCCGTGTCTTTCTCAACGGAACTGACACGGCAACCATCAAAAATAGCCAGGCTTCCAGCTTCCGCCGAGAAAAATTAGGCTTTGTCTTCCAAGATTTCAACTTGCTGGATACTCTGTCAGTCAAGGATAATATCCTGCTGCCTTTGGTACTCTCTCGTCGTCCCATTACCGAGATGATGCAAAAGCTGGTTACGACCTGTAATGAGCTGGGGATTAACAAGCTGCAAGAGAAGTTTCCTTATGAAATTTCCGGTGGTCAGAAGCAACGGGTGGCAGTTGCCCGCGCTATTATCACCGAGCCTGAGATTTTGCTGGCAGATGAGCCGACAGGAGCCTTGGATTCTAAGTCCTCGGCTGCTCTCTTGGATGTCTTCGATGACATCAATGACCGCGGTCAAACCATTCTCATGGTAACTCACTCGACTTCGGCAGCTAGTCGGGCCAAGCGGGTGCTCTTTATAAAAGACGGGATTCTCTACAATCAAATCTTCCGCGGCAACAAGACCGAGCGGCAGATGTTCCAAGAGATTTCCGATACTCTGACAGTTATGGCAAGTGAGGTGGAAGCTCATGCTTAGATTAACTAGTAAGCTTGCGCTTTCTAACTTAATCAAAAATCGTAAGCTTTATTATCCTTTCGCCCTGGCGACCTGTCTGGCTATCGCCATCTCCTATATCTTTTTCTCCCTGACTTTTAATCCCAATTTAGTAAAAATGACCGGTGCAAGCGCCGTTTCTATGGTGCTATCTTTTGGGATGGTGATTGTCAGCATCACGACCAGCATTATCGTCTTTTATGCTAATAGCTTTGTTTTCAAGAATCGCTCCAAAGAACTGGGCCTTTACAGTGTGCTAGGGCTCAATAAATTCCACCTCTTTGTCATGGTGGTAATTGAATTACTGGTATTTGGTCTGGTTACTCTTATCCTCGGACTAGGGATTGGACTCTTGTTTGACCAGTTGATCTATGCTCTCTTGCTGAAAATCATGGCGATGAAGGTCGTCTTGGCGTCAACTTTTCAGCCTGCTGTCGTTATCGCGGTTGCTGTTTTCTACGCCTTTGTCTTTTTCTGCTTGATGATTAGCAATGGTTTGCGCCTGAGAAAGCTCGATGCGCTACAATTGGTCAAAGAAAAGAATAGCGGAGAAAAGAAAAGTCGCTTTTTATTCCTGCAAACGGTGCTAGGGCTTGCAAGCTTGGCTTACGGTTATTTCCTTGCATTAGGAGTGACCAATCCCATATCAGCAGTCTTTACATTCTTTGTCGCGGTGCTCTTTGTAATCCTAGGAACCTACCTACTCTTTAATGCTGGAACTACAGTCTTTCTGCAATTTTTGAAAAAGAGGAAGTCCTATTATTACCAACCCAATAATATGATTTCCGTTTCCAACCTGATTTTCCGCATGAAGAAAAATGCAGTGGGCCTGGCAACGATTGCTATCCTATCAACCATGGTCTTGGTAACCTTATCTGGCGGTGCTAACATCTATGCCGGTGGTGACTACATGCAAAAAGCTATGTTTCCTCATGATTTTAGCATTCAAGGAAAAGGAACCACGGGTGAGCAGATGGAGCAAGTGCTGACAGAGTTTGTGAATGAACAGCAGTTACCAGTCACTAAGAAAGGTGTCTATCCATACTATACGATGGGAGTGACAAGTCGTGCTGGCAATCAGCTCGATATCAACGCTGCCGCTCAAAAATTTGTCACACCGAAAACTTATATTCTGGCGGTTTCAGAAGCGGATTATCAGAGTATGACGGGGAAAACTCTTGATCTTGGAGATGATGAAGTGGCGCTCTACCAGCAAGGAGTGAAACTGGATCCCAAGCAAGACTTGCAGCTGGCTGGTCAGACCTTTAAAATCAAGGAAGAACTCAAAGAAGACTTTATCTTTGGTCATTTACCCGATCAGATGAACATGATCGTCCCAGAGAAAATCTACATGGTTCTTAAAAACCCTGACCAAATCTTCTCTGCAATGACTGATAAATATGCTGTAAACCTTAATTATTATGGCTGGCTTGATACAAAGCTGTCAACGGAAGAACAGCGCAATCTGAGGGATGCTTACCAAGAAAAATTGCAGCAGTTTAATCAGACCTTGCCTGAAAATCAAGCAGTCTATGGTTCGGTAACAGCTTTTGATAAGCAAGAAATCAAAGGCATGCTGGGTGGCATGTTCTTCATCGGCATCTTCCTATCAATCGTCTTTATGCTAGGAACCATCCTCATCATCTACTACAAGCAGATTTCAGAAGGGTACGAGGATCGGGATCGCTTTGTGATTTTACAAAAAGTCGGTCTGGATGAAAAGCAAATCAGGCAAACCATTCGGAAACAGATTTTGATTGTTTTCTTCCTGCCGCTGGCCTTTGCCTTTATCCATCTGACCTTTGCCTATCATATGCTGAGCTTGATCTTGTCTGCTCTTGGTGTTCTTAACTCAGCTCTCATGCTGGCTGTGACACTGGGTGTCTGTGCAATCTTCTTTATCAGCTATGTGATTGTCTTCATGATTACTTCCCGCAGTTATCGTAAAATTGTCTCTATGTAAGAGGTTGGGGTTTCCCAGCTTCTTATTTTTTATTTCTTTGCCAAACGATAAAGGACATTTTAAAAGAGACTTTGGTAAATCCAATAATCTATGATATAATAAACCATCTATGCTTTGGAGGGAGATTTTATGAATATTTTTCGAAAAAAAGATGCCAGTAAAAACAGGACGGGAATGCGGCGGCATCTGAAACTGATAGATTTGATTCTTTTAGGGATCGGTGCCATGGTTGGTACAGGGATTTTCACGGTTACGGGAATTGGGGCGGCGACTTATGCAGGTCCAGCTCTGATTGTGTCGATTGTGATTTCTGCCCTATGTGTCAGCATCTCTGCCCTGTTTTATGCGGAGTTTGCCTCTCGAGTTCCGGCTAATGGCGGAGCTTACAGCTATATTTACGCTGTTTTAGGAGAATTTCCGGCTTGGCTGGCTGGTTGGCTGACCATCATGGAATTTATGACAGCTATATCAGGTGTAGCTTCTGGCTGGGGTTCTTACTTGAAAGGGCTGCTGGGCGGTTTTGGTTTTCAGTTACCGACAGCCTTAAATGGAACTTTTGCTCCACAAGCAGGGACCTATGTCGATATTTTGCCAATTTTGGTCATTCTTTTTGTGACGGGTGTGGTGCTTCTAAACTCAAAAGCAGCCCTGCGCTTTAATTCAGCCTTGGTTGTCCTCAAATTCTCAGCCTTGGCTCTCTTTATTCTCGTTGGACTTTTCCATCTCCGACCTGAGAATTGGTCCAACTTTGCACCTTTCGGCTTTGGTCAAATCTATGGCGGACAGACGGGGATTATGGCTGGAGCTTCTCTGATGTTCTTTGCTTTTCTAGGCTTTGAGTCGATTTCCATGTCTGTGGATGAAATCAAAGAACCTCAAAAAAATGTGCCACGCGGCATTGTTCTTTCCCTTGGGATTGTAACCATCCTCTATATTTTGGTAACCTTGATCTTGACAGGCTTGGTACACTATACTAAGCTAAATGTTCCAGATGCAGTAGCTTTTTCCCTTCGCAGTATTGGGCTTGATTGGGTGGCTAATTATGTCTCTATCGTGGCTATTTTGACCCTGATTACGGTCTGTATCTCCATGACCTATGCCTTGTCTCGGATGATTTACAGCATAGCGCGTGACGGACTTTTACCGCGGTCTTTCAAGGAATTGACTGCGACTAGCCGTGTACCCCAAAATGCTACTGTCTTGGTGGGGATTGCCTCAGCTATCTGTGCGGGTATCTTCCCTCTTGCCAGCATCGCTTCTTTCCTCAACATCTGTACCTTGGCCTATCTGATTATGCTAGCCTTTGCCATTTTGAAGTTGCGCAAGGAAAAGGGGCAGCCCAAGGCAGGAGAGTTTAAAACTCCGCTGGTGCCTCTAACTCCGATTTTGTCCATTATCATCTGTCTTTCCTTTATGACTCAGTACACTTGGGACACTTGGTTGGCCTTTGGCATTGCGCTGCTTTTGGGAATTTTGATTTACTTTGGCTACGGCTATCGTCATTCGGAAATAGAAGTGAAAGAAAAATAGTGTAAAAAAGTTGTTCTGAACAGAACGTAGAAAGAGAAAAGAATGAAGAGTTTTAACCTAACGAAAAAGAAGAAAGTTTGGCTGTTTGCGCTTGCTTTGCTTGCCCTTATCTTACTAGCCATTGTAATCAATATCCAGTTGAATCAACCTGAACATATGAGCGCTGACTATGTTGGACTTTGGAAGTCAAGATGGCATGAGGAAAATAAAGACTGGCTCTATCCTCTGAAAAATATTTGTCTTCTTATTCTGGCAGTTCTAGCTGGTTCTGGTCTCATGATTGCAATTTCCAAGAGTGAAAGATGGAAATAAGCTTTTGAAAATGAGACCATTCAGCCCGATGTCCTAACAGACCAGCCTTTAGAAGAGGCGGAGACTTGGTTGAAGAAACAGATGGGAGAATAGTTTATTGAAAGCAGTCAAAGAGACTGCTTTTCTGCTATAATAAAGAGAAGAATGAGGTGACAAATGATTCGTAAAGTAAAACTAAGAGACGCCGCAGCCATTCAGCGGCTCAATGCTGAGTGCCTGGGCTATGACTTCGATAGGGAAGCGACGGAGGCCCAACTAAAGAGGTTACTAGAGAGTGACCAGCATTTGATTTTGGTGGCTGAAGAAGGCGGACAGGTCATAGGTTACGCTCATGCGGTTAGCTACGACTGTCTCTATTTCCCATCCTTGCTCAATCTCTTGGCTTTGGCCGTCGCTCAGGATTTTCAAGGGCAGGGACATGGCAGAGCGCTGATGCAAGCTTTGCGTGAAGAGGCAAAAGCAGTAGGATACACAGGAATTCGGATTAATTCAGGCATTTCCCGCTCCGCAGCCCATGAATTTTATCGCAGCCTCGGCTGCAGCGAAAAAGCAGACCAGAAACGATTTTATTGGAAATTCTAGAAAAAAGAGGACTAGATGATGATTGAACCGCTAACCCAGCAGCATGCTTTGGAAATTGCTAATAACTGGCATTACGAGGCGCCCTATGACTTTTATGATATGAAAAATGATCTGGAGGATTATGAAGAAATAGTCTCCCCAGAAGCGCGTGGAGACCGTTATTATCAAGTACTGAGTGAAGGGGAACTCTATGGATTTTTCTGTTTGAAGCAGAAAGGAGAGCGAACTTTGGAGCTTGGTTTGGGGATGAAGCCGGAGAATTGTGGAAAAGGTCAAAGCGCTTCATTTCTGCAGGAAATTCTGGACTTTATTCTGGAAAATTTTGCGCCCCAAGTCATAAGGCTATCCGTGGCTGACTTCAATCACCGAGCCCAGCAGCTTTATCTCAACATGGGTTTTGAAGTGGTGAGGCGCATCCCGCAGGAAAGCAATGGCGATATTCATCTCTTTGTGGAGATGGAGAAAAAGGTCTAAAATACCTATGACTGCTAGTAGCATATTTTGATAAGAGTATTAATAAACAAAAGGAGAAAACCATGACATTTGAAGAAATTTAGAAAAACCATGATTTTATATATTCTTTAGTGTCTCTTTACAGTGGTTTATAGCGGTTTATAGCAAGAATACCAATATTAGTTCATCTTTGATATTCTTCAGGAGTCCACAAAAAGGTGAACAAAAAAAGCCCTCAAAAAGGGCATGAAATTTGATGAGTTCAGCAGGCAAGAAACTAGCACGGTCAAACGTGCTTTTTTATTACCTGATGCTATTATACCATGCCTCACTTCCTAAAGTACAACAAGTACTTTACTAGACTACAATATTACTTTGGATTTTTAATCAAAATGTTGTATACTTAAATAAATAAAGGAACTGGTTTGGCACCCAATGACCTATTTTAGGTCGGCGCCTAAGTCAGTTCCTTTTACTGTTTCGATTCCCCCAAAGGATATGCCTTCAATATTCTTGCGTCAATTAGTTTTTTAAGTTATAATCTAATCAATGAATAGAGGTTTTCCATTTCCCCTTGAAACAGATCTTTCTGCGGTAGGAGGTGGGACGCCTTTATTTGTTTTTTAAGCCAAAATATTGTATACTTAAGTGAATAAAGGAAGTAATCTTGTTCCCCTTGTCCACTATGTGGTCGGAATGATGGTTACTTCTTTTTCTCCCTTACTATCTCAATAACCTTGTATTTAAAAGTTTTTTGAGTTTTAAGGTAAAGGTGGTCTAACGCCCATGAAGCAGCTTGCTGTGGAGGCGGTGGGTCACCTTTATTTTTTTATCTCACAAAAGCCCCTAGAATCGTTTCTAAGGGCTAGCTATAAGGAAGGATAGGCGGGACCGCCGAATGTCGCCCGCATTTCTCGACCCACTAGCTAAGTGGCGCGTTGGAGGCGGATACTTTTCAACCTCTATCCTTTATATCTTGATTATATCATATTTCCTCTTAATCTAAATCTGTGAAGAATTATTCTTATCCTTATGTCCATATCGGCCGTAAAAAGTACACTCCTTTTCTTAATTGTCCCGTGAAAAAATGTATAGTGCTGGTGTGAAGGCCGTAAAGAGTAGAGGGTAGGCCCATAGCCCCTGCCTTTGATATTATTAATCTTTTATTACTCTCGATATTTGCAGTCCTCTTTGTTCGCTCCTTGTTCAATTAAAAAATGAAAATCTTTCTTGGTTCACTCTCGGCTCGATCATGCGTAGCTTCGTCCTCACGATAACTGGTGGAATGTGTAAGAACTTGTTAGTACTAGGTTGTTTTTATAAATATCCTTAGTCAATGGGTAGCCTTATAGCTAAAAAATCAACTTAAAAGCCTAATAATACCGCATTTCTTTCTGCTTTAAAATTTTCAAAAAGGGAATTTTTCGCACGGAAAAGGCCGCGTCCTTTAAAACTGAAATAATATACCCCCGTTTAAAAAAATAGGGGGTAGTTTCCGAACGTTGAACAGTATAAGTGATAGCCTGGAGCATTTGGCCAAAAGGCAAGCAGCGGAAGAAGCTGCTTTGCTAAGTAAGTTTAGAAGCTCTATCATCCATGAGCTTAGCAAGCTTCTTTATTCCTGAACTCTTTATTCTGTAAATTGTTGTTTTTGACTTTTCTATCTTGTCTTCGATATTCCATATTTCCAAGTGATTGACATAGAACATCCGCAACACTGACCTTTCAAGAGGATCACTCAGTTTATCCATGAGTTTAGAAGTTTCTGAACGTTCCTCGATTAGATTGGAAAGTCTGTTTTGTATATCTTTTTTCAACTTCAAAACATAGACAAGTTCATTCTCTGTATTGTTCACTCTACTAGTCTGGACTTTGGTTTGTGTCAGAGTTGATTTTTTAAATAGACCTTGTTCTAGATATTGAAGTTCTAACTGCAAACTCTGAATCTCTTTATCTAACCATCTAATACCTTCTAACTTTGCTTTTACTTGCTCTGGTGTCATGCCTTAGCCTCCTCTTGTGGTATAATAAATCTATCAAATCTATACCAAGGAGTCAGTCGCAAGGCTGGCTTTTTGCTTGCTTTTCTCTCTTTTTCGGTATATACTTGATATATACAAACGAAGGAGAAAAGAAATGAATACAGTAAAAACCCGTAAAGTTGGGAACTCTCTGACTGTGACCATTCCCAAGGCGCTAGATGTCCCGGAAGGTCAAGAAATGGTCGTTTACAAAGGCGCTGATAATGTGATCGTCCTAGCTCCAAAGATTGCAGATCCATTCTCTGAAGCGGCTGATCTCCGTATGGAAAATGATTTTGAAGGGGTGAAGCTACTTGACAGCGAAATCTAACTATATCCCAGAAAAGCAGGATATCATCTGGATAGACTTTGATCCATCTGTCGGGCGTGAGATCCAGAAGCGCCGCCCTGCCGTGGTGGTATCTCGTAAGGAATACTCAGAACGCACTGGCTTCGTTGCGGTCTGCCCTGTCACGCATGGTCAGAAGAAACTAGAAAAGCTAGGCTTGCTGGTTCCTGTCCTATCCTCTGAGGTAGACGGTTCAGTGAATCCGCTCCAGCTCTACACCTTCGACTTTCGAGAACGCCAGGCACAAAAGATCACCACCATGGACACACCGAGCTTTCAGAAGGTTGTTCAACTCTATAACTTCATCTTTGAAGCATGAATCGATCAAGCTGAGGCGGAGCGCCTTGGCTTTTTGTATTTTCAACGACTGGCGGGTTATGTCCATAAATGTCCATACCTGCCAACATGTTGTAAGCAACAAATCCAAAATAACAGACTTTTAAACATCCCTTATTTCCTTATCATTTTGTAAGGAAAAAATCCAAATTAAGGAAGCTAATAAGTCTCCTTATCTCCTTACAGTTTTTCAGGGAGCAAAATCAAAATAAGCGATGTTATTTCCTGTCTTATTTCCTTATCGTTTGACAAGGAGAAAAACGAAAATAAAGAGCTTTTAAATTCGTCTTAACTCCCTATCGTTTTGTAAGCAATTAAGAAGGCTTATTGTCGTCCTTATCTGCCTATCATTCTGCAAGGAGAAAATCCGAAATAAGAGGGGTTAAAACTCCGCTTATCTGCTTGTCGTTTCTCAGGGAGTTAAGGAGGGTTATTATTGCTTTTATCTGCTTGATAAATGATAGGGAGATGTGGCCACTTTCTCGGGCTTCGCTCGAGGTTCAAGCTATATAATCTTCTCTGTTCGTTCTCTGCTCAAGAGCTATTTTCTCGGAGTTCGCTCGGAGTTCAACACACATAATCCTGCCATTTGTCAGGCATATTTTTTGCCACTACCTTACCAAAACCTTACCATTCTATGGTTCTAAAAAATATCTATACCTTAGGGTAATCTTAGGGCTTTTTAAAAATGTAACCTTAGCCTAATCTTAGCCTATTTTTAGTATTTTTAAATACGCAACCTTGACAGAACCTTTACATTTTTTGCTCTTACCGCACCCTTTTTGGAACGCTCGAACCAGTCAAAATCCTTGATATAGCTGACTTATTTCAAAGGTCAAACCGTCAAATATGTAGTATCTGTTTGTTTTGTAAATTGCACACTACTACAAATTATCATGTAAAAACCCCAAATCTATTGGGATAAGTAGCAATTAAACCACAAAAAGAGGCAATGCCCCTTTGCTGCTATTCTTCACTGAGTAAGCCGCTGACTACCACATCACGGACAAACTTAGCCTGTTTTTCTTTGGGCAGTTGCAGGGCTTCAAGTAAAGACTCCAGGGCTTGCTTGTCTGTGTTTGCGATTAACTTCTTAATGATATTCTGGAACTGTCCTTCTAGGTACTCGCAAAAATGGATCCGCTGTGCTTGTGTTGGCTGCACTGGTACTGGTGAACTATCTGCAATCAGCAAGAAGCAGGCTTCCGCGATTTGGGCGAATAACTTTGCACGCGCTTCAGGGTGTCTGTATAACTCATAGGCGTTGATGCTGGTGTCTTCTGTCCGGAGCTTCTCACCTAGTTCAATCAGTTTAGGCGTATCTGCAAGTTCTACCGGTGTTGTATCCACCATGAAATCGTCACGTTTGCGATTGAGTTCTTCTAGTCCATGATCTGCCTGTTCGAAGTATGCTGGTTCTGTCATGGGTTTCCTCCTTATTCTTTATATAGGACCAGTAGCCCCAATGTTGCACTCAAATTCTCATAGTCACCCTCAGTTGCTTCAGTACATTTTACATCCACAACTTCAACACTTGCCAAAAAGTTATTGATTTGAGCTTCGAATTCCTGCAGGCTTTGCTTATGCTTCTGATAAAATATCTTGACTTTCATTTTTTTAGCTCCTTTTCTTCAGTTTGTTACCTTCTTTAGTGATTTTGTTACTTTCTAGGTAACATAGTTCGGACCTACTGCCACAAGGCTTTAGGTCGTTTTGTTACCATGTTGACCTTCTTTTGAAGTCCTTACCCCTTATATATAAATACTGCTTTTTTCTCTATATAGAGAGTTAAAAAGAAGGTAACAAGGTCAACATAAAGGATATAAAATTAGTAGTATCGAGGCTTTAAGATGTTGACCTTCTTCAAAACAAGGTCAACAAGAAGGTCAACAAATTTTGTAAAAACCCAGTCGTATCAATGGTTTAGAGCATTATGACAAGGTCAACATTATTCTTTTTTAGTTATAGCGTGATTTACTCGCCCCAGTTTCGGTCTCTCAAACTCCAACGGATCTAGTTTGTCAAAATCTTCAATCCTAACACGAGCTTTTTTAAGTTGATACTTATTAGGTGTTAACTGTTGTAAGTGTCTTATCGTCTCTTTTCCCGCCCCGTAAACATTGGGCTTAGGTATTCCCATATCTTCAGCATAATGTTTCAGAGATCTGGTCATTATAAATACAGGTACTACGTCCAGCTCATGCCAACCTTTTTCCATGTATTCATGCTTAACCCATGAAAGTAAGTAGTCATTATCCTCTTGGTATTCTTCTAACAGGTCTTTGACTGCTTGAGGTTCGATAAAGTGAGTAAATGGCTCTTGATTGATAGCTTTGTATAAGGCATATTCTAGGACGTCCTTATTTGCTAAAAACTCGTTTTTTATCCAAGGCTTTTCCTTTTCCCCGTTAAAGTCAGCGTTAAAAGGGACGATCATAATTCGACGATACCAGCCTTTAGTCTTGTTGCCTCCGTTGGGGATATAGTTGCCCGAAAAAATATTAAAGAGCTTAAAAGTAGCCTCAAAAGCTGGCCGCCCTTTTGGATTGACTAGCACGGTGTCCCCGCTAGTGATACTCATTAGATCAGACGGATTTTTTAAGTATTCGTTTGGGGCTTCGTCTCCAATATTGCAAACTTTACCTACTAGCGTTTCCAAGTTATGCTTTTCAGCAAACTGGGCGGGCTTCAATGCTGATACATTGCTTTCTCCTATCAGATTGATAAGGAAGCGCTGAAATGTCCCTTTACCATTGTTACCGTCCCCGTAGAAGATTGCGAACTTGTTTCGGGTGTGGTTAGGATTGATAGCCTCTAGGATAATCTGCCAAAACAGTGTTACCAGTTCAGTATCATTACAAGCGATTGAGTTTAACCAATCGTCAAATGTCTTTCCTTCCCTATCGGTCGGAACTCGTGTAGGCGCGTGGTAGGCTGTACTGATCTTGCTTGTAATGACATAGTCAGGGCTAAATGCTAGTAGCTCCTTAGTTCTTAGGTCAATAATGCCATTCTTGACGGGGACAAGGTTAGCACTCTCCAGCGGTTTCTTAATCTTGGTCAATGTCCTAACCATTAACTTAATCTGTGGCCACTCTCTAGGCTTAATTCTCACGTCAAAAGTCTTACAGAATAGGTTAAACAAGTCATTACTAGCGGTATAGATACCCTCGTCTAAATCATAGATATAGAGTAGGCTATAGTCTGCTATGTTGCTTTTACTGATAAAAGTAAACGTGACAATATCGCTTAGTATTTTAGCAACGGTGAAGGTTTGGGGCATGGCTACCTTCTCGGTAACCTCCCCTGTGGACTCGTTTACCTTTGTTTCAGTATGTTCTGCCCGCCATTCTTCACCAGCCCGAAAGATACGATTTTCAAGCTCCTTCATCGTCTTAGGGGGTTGCTCTTTCTCTCTAACCTCTAAGATTTCACTTTTTAGGTTTTCCAATTCTTCTAGTTCTATGGTTCTACCCTCTCTTTCTGTATTCTGCCCGTGCTATACTGCTGAAAGTACGGTCTAGTTCCTCGATTGGTAAAGGTTCAGCCGTCACGCTATTGGCTATCTTTGTAAGCTCGTAGGCGGTCTCTAGATCACAATCAACCCACTTGTTAAAGAGTAAGCCTACAAATCGTGTCACTGCCACGTTACGCCCTCCCTCGTCTCCAAAACCATTAAAAAGCGTGTCAATGATTCTCATAGTCATTGACCTCTGGCCACTTGCTCTAGGCTTGTAACGCTCCGTAGTTTCTTGCTTCGCTCTTGGTTCAACCTTGGGGACTGGATAATCTAGGCCATGCTCGACAATTTTCTGATATTCGGATGGTTCTCCAGTGGTTACTGGTAGCCCTTGGAGTTGTGACCAGGTCAGACTGGTCATGTCAAAGGGTAGCCCTATCTTGTCAGCAATCTCTTTGACTACCTGTTTATAGGTTGCCTCATTCATCACATTGCTAGGCTTCACCACAAGGCGAAAACGGGGGCTTTTTGGGGTGTGTTTGATGGTGGGGTATAAGATATAGGAGTAGCCAAACAAAGCGCCAGAAACAGCTCCTATGAAGCTCTCAGTTGTTCCCTTAATCTCATCATAATCAAGAAAAATCAAATCACGATAAACCAAACTTTGATTACTTCTGCGATAGCTGCCATTTTTTTCTGCAATTATTTTTCCACTTAAGCAGTAGGGTGCTGCAGTTCGTTTGTATTCCTCAATATCTGCACCCTCTGGGACTGCCATGGGTTTAAACTGTACGATATATTCAAACGGCTCTAGTTTGCCTTTATATGGCCGAACTAGTGATCCAAATCCTCGGCTTTCATATATGGCCATCCTATCGCCCCTTTCTCCGTTTCTTTTTCAGCCGTTTTAAGCGTTTTTGTTCCTCGTGTGTAAGAGGTTTAGGCTGCCGATCCTTATAGATTTTCATATCATGATATTTGCCGCCACCTTGGGCGGGATGTATGTTATACCTTGCCATTTTCCACCCCCAAAAATTTTAAAAGTTCGCTAACCCTGTAATACACTTTTCGAGCGTCCTCTAGCGGTGGCTTGTATCGTCTTAGCCCAGCCTTTTCCCACCGTTGCAATGTCTTATATTTTATATCCAGTTCGTCCATGGCTTGCTGGGCTGAAATTAACCCCGTCAAGCGTGGTTTGACCTTCTCACGCGCTTCTAGATAATTCTCCACAAGCTCTAGAACGCCATGGGTTAGCTCGTATTCACTTTCTTTGCTGAGACTAAACAAATTCATCAGCTCCCTTCAGCAGCTCTTTATAGCTTTCTAAATCAGCTTTAATAAGCACATCTAGACGCCTTCCCTCTGTGTCATGCTGAGCTTTTAGTTCCCTGATACCTGCTAGGCGTTCAGTATCATTAGCAGGGATGTAGTAGCCGTTACCTGCCCCACGTTTGGCCACAATAGGAATACCATAGCGGACGATAAGCCGAAGAATATGATCTCGTAAGGCTCTCATCTCCAGCCCCAGTACATTGGCAATATCTCGCCCTGCGCGTGGCTCGTCTGCCCCTACTGGTATCAGTCTTAAAATTCTTTCTTCAAGCTCCGTCATGGCCCCCCTCCTTTCGGTATTTGTCAGCTAGGGCACCGTGTTCTGAGATGAGTTGTTTTAGAGCGTGGTTAGCTGTATGGAGTTGGGGAAAAGTTCTCTGCCCTTCCTCTGCACTAGCTAACTCTAAGACATCTAGAATGTCCTTTAACTGTCCGCAAAGCCCTTCATAGTCCACTAGAATATCATTCGTTTTATCCGTCATCCTCTGCCCTCCATTGTTTCAAGCCATTTTTCCATCTTTCTGAGTTGCCGTTTGGTGATATATCCTCGGCGTCTGTAAGCAATAGCCCAGGAGTGAAACAGCTCGGCACCTACGCCAGCCAGAAAGAAAAGTAGTAGTGTTAAAATTGCACCTAGTAGCTCGCTCATTTTGATAACTACCTATGTTTTTTATGCCTTCGCACTTAGATAGGCTTTTAGTTCTTCCGGATTGTCACACTCCAGTAGCTGATATGCCACAGCGTCTAGTTCCTGATGCATTACATCCATCTGGTCATATACCTGACTTAGAAAGTTATTTAGGCAGCTCAATAGAACGGTTCTGTCTGGCTCGCTGTTCATGGCCAGCATAAGACTGTTAGCATAGCCTTTTAGAGTATCTACTCTCGTCATAACGTTGGTAGTGCGTCGGCCTTGTTCTTTGATTTGCTTAACTGTCAGAGCGACTGTCTGATTTTGGTCTTGTTTTTTCATGGTATGTACCTCGATTTTTTATGTAATTAGAGTTTTTTGAATGGTTGTTTCTTATACTAGATTTCCCCACGCTCTCCTCGACCAAAATTTGAGCGTGAAGTGATACCAGTTTAAAGAGTTGGCGCTCTCGGTATGGTCAAAATGTCCTAGATATGCTATAATCTAGGTATAAATCTTTACTAAAACCCTTTTAATAACAGCTTGCCTGCTTGTTTATTATGTTTTAGTGATAGTGTGAAAGGCTTTGCTGATTGGTCTCGGTAAGCCTTTTTTGTTGCTCTCACG
>ERZ773009.372-NODE-372-length-32612-cov-12.890715_pt1 | contig 32612 bp, 26 predicted proteins | sample MGYA00580663_ERZ773009 | MGnify/ENA primary metagenome ERZ773009 (study PRJEB29015, sample SAMEA2737969) | human oral metagenome | biome: human oral; feature: human-associated habitat; material: dental | place: China | collected 2026 ... | reverse complement strand
ACATCCTGCGCGTCGCCGCGTGGTACCACGGCGCCTTCCTCAACAAGGCCCTCGACATCAAGCTCGGCGGGTTCCAAGCGAACTTCGCCTCCACCCGCTGCATCGATCACGCGCACAACCGCCTCACCAACCTCGGTGTGCCCGAGGAAGTCGTCGCCCGCATCGACGAGCTGATCGCGTTCCTCACGCGCCACCGCGCGCCTCGCACCGACTTCGACGCGCAGGTGCTTGTCGACGCGGACCTAGCGGTCCTGGCCTGCAGCCCGCAGGACTACAAGAAGCTCCGCACGTCGCTGCGCGCCGAACTCAGCGAGCTCGACGACCTGCAGTTCACCAAGGCTCGTATGGCACTCGTCAAGAAGCTCCTGAGCTACGAGACGATCTACCAGTCCCCCCTCGGCTCCGCGTGGGAGGACACCGCCCGCGCAAACCTCGAGGTTGAGCTCACCCGCCTCGAGCGCGAGAAGGCCCAGCTGTGCCAGGCCGCCCAGGCCGAGGACACGGACGACACCGAGGATGCGGACGACACCGACGAGGTCGCGGAGGACTCCACGACGACAACCGGCACGCTGATCATCAAGCGCCGTTCGATCAAGAAGCGCATCCCCGTTGCTTCCCCGGACGACGAGGCCACGTCCACCGGCGTCCTGCCCCGCAAGATCGAGGAAGACACCGACTCGGACGAGGACGAGGAGGCCACCTCCTCCCTTGAGTCCGCCGTCGAATCCCTGGACCTTCCCACGTCCGACTGACGAGGCCGCGGCTGTCTTTGCCTGCTCCGGCTGCTCAGTGCGCCCGTGGTCGGCGGCACCTCGCGCGTGAGTCGCACGGGTATACCTTGGGCTATCCACAGGCACTTTTCGGCGCGGCCGGTTATCCACAGGGCTTCGTTTCTGCCTGGATCACGCTTCTTCATGCGCGTAGCGTCGATGTCGACGGACCCACCCGGGGTCCCACAAAGGAGTGACATCATGACCGCATACGCCGTCGACGCCGAACAAATTGCTGCTGCCTCCGCGCAGGCCTGCACAACCGCATCCACCATCCGCACCGAAGTGGACACGATGATGGCCCAGCTGCTCGCCCTTCAGGACACGTGGACCGGCGGGGCGCAGGTGAACTTCCAGGCGACTATCACCCAGTGGCAGGGCATCCAGGCGCAGACACACGACGCCTTGGATGCGATCTCCTCGCAGATGCAGGTCGCAGCCTCCACCTACGCCGACGCAGAGACACATTCCGCTTCCCTCTTTGCGGGGGTCTGACACCGCGCACTACGCCCCTGTCCTCGCGAGGCGCCACGACCGTGTGACACACCGGCGCAGACAGACAGAAACGCCTGGGGGCGGGACCCTCACGAGTCCCGCCCCCAGGCGGATCAGCTTAACGCCGAGCGGATCAGTACATGCCGCCCATGCCAGCACCAGCGTCGTCGCCACCGGCGGCCGGAGCCTCGGGCTTGTCGGCGACAACGGCCTCGGTCGTCAGGAACATGCCTGCGATCGACGCAGCGTTCTGCAGCGCAGAACGGGTGACCTTGACCGGGTCAGAGATGCCGGCGGCCATGAGGTCGGTGTACTCGCCGGTCGCGGCGTTCAGGCCGTGGCCGGGCTCCATGTTCGCAACGCGGTCAGCAACCACGCCGCCCTCGACGCCCGCGTTCTCAGCGATCTGCTTGAGCGGGGCAGAGATGGCCAGGCGCACGATGTTGACGCCGGTCGCCTCGTCGCCGGTGAGGGCGTCGAGCTTGGGCAGCGCCACGGTGGCAGCCTGGATCAGGGCGACGCCGCCGCCGGCGACCAGGCCCTCTTCGGAAGCCGCGCGAGCGTTACGAACGGCGTCCTCGATTCGGTGCTTGCGCTCCTTGAGCTCAACCTCGGTGGCCGCGCCGGACTTGATGACGGCGACGCCGCCAGCCAGCTTGGCGAGGCGCTCCTGCAGCTTCTCGCGGTCGTAGTCGGAGTCGGTGTTCTCGATCTCCTGGCGGATCTGGCGCACGCGGGCATCCAGCATGTCCTTGTCGCCAGCGCCCTCGACGATGGTGGTCTCGTCCTTGGAGACAACGATCTTGCGGGCACGGCCCAGCAGCTCAAGGTCAGCGTTCTCAAGGGAGAGGCCGACGGTCTCGGAGATGACCTGGCCGCCCGTCAGGATAGCCATGTCCTGCAGCATCGCCTTGCGGCGCTCGCCGAAGCCGGGGGCCTTGACAGCCACGGACTTGAAGGTGCCGCGGATCTTGTTGACAACCAGCGTGGCGAGGGCTTCGCCCTCGACGTCCTCGGCGATGATCGCGAGGGGCTTGCCGGTCTGCATGACCTTCTCCAGGACGGGGACGATGTCCTTGACGTTAGAGATCTTGGAGTCCATGAGGAGGACGTAGGCATCCTCGAGGACGGCTTCCTGGCGCTCCTGGTCGGTCACGAAGTAGGCCGACAGGTAGCCCTTGTCGAAGCGCATACCCTCGGTGGTCTCCAGGGTGGTGTCGAAGGAGTTGGTCTCCTCGACGGTGACGACGCCCTCGGAGCCGACCTTCTCGAAGGCCTCGGCGATGAGACGGCCGATCTCAGTGTCGTTGGCGGAGATCGACGCGGTGGCGGCGATCTGCTCGGAGGTCTCGACGGGCTTGGCGTCGGCGTGCAACTGCTTGACGATCGCGTCGACGGCCTGGTCGATGCCCCGCTTGAGGGCGATCGGGTTCGAGCCGGCGGCGACGTTGCGCAGGCCCTCGTGGACGAGCGCCTGGGCGAGGACCGTCGCGGTGGTCGTGCCGTCACCAGCGACATCGTCGGTCTTCTTCGCGACCTCCTTGACCAGTTCGGCGCCGATGCGCTCGAAGGGGTCCTCCAGGTCGATCTCCTTGGCGACGGACACGCCGTCCTTGGTGATCGTCGGAGCGCCCCACTTCTTGTCGAGCACGACGTTGCGGCCCTTGGGGCCCAGCGTCACCTTCACGGTGTCGGCCAGCAGGTTGAGGCCGTTCTCCATGCCGCGACGTGCGTCCTCATCGAACTTGATGATCTTGGTCATTGGGTGTGTTTCCTTCCGCTTCGCGGATCGGGGCCGGTGCCCGCGACGGACGGTCGGCGGCGTGGGCCGCCGACCTCACCGGACCGGTGGTTCTGTCACTCTCCCATCGGGAGTGCCAGGAATGATTCTGGCACTCTCCCCCTGTGAGTGCAAGGGGAGGGGCGCGGCGCCGCCCCGGCTGCGCTCAGGGCGAAACCGCGGGCACTCACTTGGCGGGTTTGAAAGCGGTGACCGTCGAGTCGTCGACCGTGACGATCAGGTCGGAGCGCGCCAGCAGGGCGTAGCTCGCCGGAGGGGCCGACACCCCGGGGATCTCGGACACCGGTTTGAGAGTGTGCGCCGCCGGGTCGATGATCGCCGTGATCCCGTCGCCCGCGAGGACCGGTTCCAAGATCCCCGCCTCGACCTCGACGCCGAGCGCCACTATGGCCAGCGCCTTGCCGTCACCGGAGGCGACGCAACCCGTTTGGGACGCGTTGGCGCGCGAACCCAGGTTCGCCAGTTTCTGCATGTCCTCGCCGAACCTGTTCGTGGTGTCGGCACCGATGTGCATGCCGGTGAAGCGCAGGGAGTCGCTGTACTCGAGAACGAGCACCGCGTCCGTGAGCTTCCCCTCCAGGGCGTCGTAGAACAGCTTGGAGAAGTTGTTCGAGGAGCGCGTCCCGTTCCCGCAGGGCATCGGCATGCCGGTGCCCACGTCCACAGTGCCCTTCAGCTGGCCCTGGACGTCGTAGTAGTCGAAAGTCGATGTGTCCTTCGCGAACCCCTTCCCTTCGAGGGGGTCCTTGTCGCCGACGATGACGGAGGCGAGCCAGCCCGCGGTGCGACTGGGTTCCACATCCGTCTGGAGCGGGTACAGGGCCTTATCGCGCAGCGAGAGGATCCAGAACTTCGACGTGGCCCCCTCCGCGATCTTGGCGGTGGTCTGCTCGCCCGTCTTCGAGTAGAGGGTGCAGGTGGGGTGGGTCTCGGTAGAGCTCTTCCACTTGTCCCCCTCGGACACGGAGCACTGCACCGAGACCACTTCCCCGGGCCCCTGCGGCGCGTCCACGACGGCACTGTTCTCATCACTGGCGTCGTACCACGTCAAAGGTGTTTGCTCGCCGTCCTTCGCTGCGATCAGGACGGGCACCGACGCCCTCCCCATCTCCACGAGCACGTGGTCCTTCCCGATCCACCGCACCGTGGGATCCTCATACGACGAGAGGGCCTTTTCACCACCCTGCACGGGCTGCGCCCACTTCTGCTCGGGCTGGTCCCCGGAGACGTCGAAGCCCTTGGCGGTGAACGTCCCGTTCTCGACCCCCAGGAGCACCATGCGGTTGCCCTTCACCGCCACCACGGGCTGGAACGCGGTCGCCACCGATGAACCGGTCGAGAACAAACCCGAGAGGTTGAGCGTCCACGCCTGCTGCCCCCCATTGTTCCAGCCAGTGGCGAGGTCGTAGTCCTTCGGGCCGCCGCTCATCCTGGCGAAGGCGAAGATCCCGGCGCCTGCGGCGACGACCGCGACCACGGCCGCGATCGCGATCCACAGGATGGCCTTGGACCGGTTCTTCGGCGCGGGGTAGGGCGCGCCCACCATGCCCGGGCCACCGGCCCCGTAAGCCCCCTGAGCGCCTGCGCCCTGCGGGTACCCCGCCTGACCGGCCCCCTGGGCGAAACCACCCGGCGCGTACCCGCCCTGACCGGCCCCCTGGGCGAAACCACCCTGCGGGTACCCGCCCTGACCGCCCGCCTGGGCCGAGCCGTCCGGCGCGTAGCCTCCCTGGCCTCCGCTCCAGCCCTGGGCCGCTCCCGGCTCCTGGGGGGCCGGCCCGGCCTGCGCCGTCCCGTTCCCGGCGGGGCCGTTCGAGGAGAACTGCGTGGCCGGGGCGTACTGACCGCCCGGCCCCTGCTGCCCGGCGGCCTGCGCCATCGCCTGGGCCAGCCAGTTCCTCAAGTCGGGGTAGAGTGACGGATTCGTGGCGAGCGCGCCACGCAGATCCGGCCTCTTGATGGCGATGTCCTGCATCGTCTCGGGGGTGATAGTGGGATCGGCCGCCATCGCGGCCGTGTACATCGAGGGATCCAAAGCCTTGACCTCCGTAGTGCGCGAGGCCGCCGGACGCGGCCCCCGAATGTGTTATGGAATGCGCACTAGTATCCGTCAAGTCCGACCGATTGACAAACAGCGCCGTCCCACCGCGCAGATCCGGGAAAGGGGCGCACCGGGCTCAGCGCAGGACGACGACCACGTCGGGGCTCCCGATGCCGTCCATCCTCTGGACGTTGTCGATGCCGAGCGTCGCCGCGACGTCCTTGGCCGTGGCCTCCATCCTGGGGTCCTCGTAGTACACGGTGGAGACCTGGGTGTCCCAGCCGGTCGCGTTGGCGGCCGAGGTGCCCGCGTACCCCGCGGCGTTGAGCTTCTGGGTGTTGCTGGCCGCCAGGCCCTGGGTGCCGGTCCCGTTGAGGACCTGGATCGCCGCGTTGTGGTCGGGCGTCGGCGGCGCCTCCGTCGTAGTGGTCGGGGACGGGGACGGCGTGGGCTCCTGGGACGGAGTCGGTGCGGACGAGGGGGCGGCGGTGCCGCTCTGCTGAGCGGGCGTGGTGGGCGACCCCGTCGTCACGGTCCCGACCGGCTGCCCGTTCTGGCGGTTCGCCAGAAAAGTCGCAGCGGCCCAGCCCAGGGCCGGAACAACGATGAGGATGACCAGGAACGGCCACACGTTCTTCCACCTGGACGGCTGCGGGCGGTGCATGCCGATTGGCATGTCCTCGCCCGCACGATCGAATTCATCCCGAGGATACTGTGAGCTCACGATGCCAGCCTAACGAAAAATCTGCCGCAGCGGCACGTTTGCGCAGGGCGAGGCGCTTCCCACACCCCGTTTGAGGCGCTTTCCCAGCGTGAAGACGATCGACGTGTCACACCGCACTGGCGCGCTACCCTGATCGCATGGACGCTTACAACCCCAGACCACTGTCAGAACTGATCGACCCGGGCTGGGCGCGCGCCCTGGCGCCCGTCGAGGACCGCGTGCACCGGATCGGAGAGGAGCTGGCGCGCGCCGCGGCCTCGGGAACCGGTTACCTTCCTGCGGGAACGGACGTGCTGCGAGCCTTCACGTACCCCTTCGACCAGGTGAAGGTCCTGATCGTGGGGCAGGATCCGTACCCGACCCCGGGGCACGCGATGGGGTTGAGCTTCTCAGTGGCCCCCGGCACACCGCTGCCCCGCTCCCTTGTCAATATTTTCACGGAGCTGTGCGACGACCTCGGGGTGCCCCGCCCTTCCTCGGGCGACCTGTCTCCGTGGAGCGAACAGGGCGTGTGCCTGCTCAACCGCGTCCTGACCGTCCGCCCGGGGTCACCGGGCTCGCACCGGGGAATGGGCTGGGAGGAGGTCACCGCCTGCGCCATTGACGCGCTCGTCTCCCGCCACGACGGGGCGGGGTCGCCCGCCCCGCTGGTCGCGATCCTGTGGGGCCGTGACGCCCAGGCGCTCGAGGCCCGCCTTGGGCGGACGCCGTGCGTGAAGTCACCGCACCCCTCCCCGCTGTCGGCGAGGCGGGGGTTCTTCGGGTCGAAACCGTTCTCCACCGCCAACTCGCTGTTGGAGGCGCAGGGGGCGTCCCCGGTGGACTGGCGCCTTCCGTGACGGGCCCCGCGCTCGACGGCGCGGGGGAGCCCCTGCCGAACGCGCCCTGGGACCCAGGGGCTCCGCATGTGGAGCCGGCTATCGGACTCGAACCGATGACCTGCTGTTTACAAGACAGCTGCTCTACCAACTGAGCTAAGCCGGCGGCGACCGCACTGGGCGGCGCTGCGCGGGGCGGGCGCGTCCGGGCTCCCCGGATCCGCCCCACCACTGCCGCCCGCAAGGGGGCGGGGCCAGTGCGAGGACCGTCGCACTGGTCAGGCGCGGACGGGCGGGCGCACCCGCGCAACACGCACTAGTGTGCCACGGGTGGCGGCGCGGGACGAATCGGGGGCCGTGCGGCTCCGCGCCCGCCGTGCGCCGGGCGTCATTCCTCGCCGGGCGTCATTCCTCCGCTGCCGCGTCCTCCTGCTGGGCGCCGCTCTGGGCGGCGGGGCCCGCGCCCCCCGAGCTCTGGGCGGCGGTGTCCTCCTGGGCGGCGCTTTGCGGGGCGGAGTCGTCCGCGCCCGGCGTGAAGGCCTGGTCGATGGACTGCTGGAGTTCGGCCGCCGAGGTGAGCGGGATCATCCTCGCGTGGTCCTTGACGAACTCGGGGGTGCCCAAGGAGGAGCCGCGTCCGGCCACGTTCGCGCCCTGCCACGCGGCGGTGGACGCCTTCAGGTAGTCCTCGCTGACGTTCAAGGGGAAGGTGTCGACGACGCCCTGGGGGACGCCCGTCTCGGAGGCGATGGTCTTCACTTGGCGCCACGAGGCCTCCAGGTCTTGGACGACTGTCCCGTTGGACGCTTGGAACTGAGTGCGGAAGTACGCCAGCAGCGCGTGGTGGAAGGCGGTCCAGTGGTCGGGATCCTTCTGGGCGACGACCAGGGAGGCGCTGGTGGCCGCCTTCTGGTACTCCATTCCGACGGTTGTCACCGACTGGATCTCGATGTTGTAGCGCCCCTGCTCGGCCCACTGGGTGAGCTGGGCGCCGATGGCGGCGTCCGTGTCGGCGCACGCGTGGCACGAGTAGTCGAAGTACTCGGTGAGGGTGGGCAGGGACGGATCGGCCTGCCCGACGCCGTTGGGCCCGACCACAACGGGGCGCCCGTCGGCGTAGTCGCCCAGGACGGAAGCGGGATCGACGTTGCGGGCCTCCTCGATGATGGCGCGCTGGCGCAGGATCACGTAGGCGACGGAGGCGACGACGGCAAGGACCACCACCGTGACGACGGAGATCACAATGATGCGGGTTCGCCTGTCGGCGCGCTCCTGGGCCTGGCGCATCTGCTGCGCCTTGAGGCGCACCGCGTCCTTCTTGGCGGACTTGTTTCCCATGAATGACCTTTCTACCGCTCGATACGGGGACAACACTACCTAGTAAGCGGGCTTCACGCCGTATGCGCCCAGCCGCCTGTGGCGAGCGTCCAAGTGCCGATCATGATGGCGGCGCAGACCAGTACGACGCCGAGCCGGGCCCAGGGGGGCCGCAGCCACCGGTCGCAGCCGAGGGCGAACCCCTTCTTGAGATCCCGCGTGAAGGGGGTGAGCCAGCACAGCACCAGGGCGCAGGCCGCCAGCGCCCAGACGATGGCCGCCCTGTCGGGGTCGGTGAGCCACGGATCGGCGCTCACGACCGGATCCGCCTCGGTCGCCATCCGCACGGGCCACTCCCACAGCGCCCTCCCCTCGATGGAGTAGGAGACGAACCCCCACAGCAGGTAGGGGACGGTCCCTCCCAGGAGGACGCCCGCCGCCAGTTGCGCGAGGCAGCGCACCATCAGCAGCGGAGCCATGAGCACGGCGGCGGGGCCGTCGCTGGAGCGGGGCCCCCCGTGCCTGCTGCGGCGGCCGTCGACCCATCCGGCCAGCGCCCCTCCCAGCGAGACAGCGGTGAGCACTGCGCCCACCAGCAGGGTTCCGCCGAGGCCCATCGCCAGGGGCGCCACGGCGAACGCCGCCATGACCGCCGCCCCGGTCAGCCAGGGGGTCTTCGGGGGGCCGGGATCGCGGGGCGCGGCCCCCCAGGGGGGAACCGGCTGGGCGCCGCCCGGGACCGCCCCCGCCCACCCAGTCGCCTGCGGGGCCGCCGGGTAGGGGCCCTGCCCGGCGATGGGCGCCCATGGCCCCGTCTGGTAGGGGACGTGCGCGGGCATGGGCGCGTATCCGGGTCCGGCGCCCGACGGCGGCGCGTAGGGCTGCGGGGGGACGGGGAAGGCCGGGGCGCCCGCGTGCGCCCCGGGCGGGTACACCTGCGTCGCGTCGCCGTCGTAGCCGCCTGGTCCCCCGGGGCCGCCGCCCGCGCCGGAGCCCCAAGGGGGGTAGACCTCGGTGGCCCCGTCGCCGTAATCCCCGTCCGAATCCAAAGGGGGATAGACCTCGGTGGCCCCGTCGTCGTAATCCCCGTCGCCGTAATCCCCATCGGAATCCAAAGGGGGGTAGACCTCGGTGGTCCCATCATCGTGATCCCAGTCGGAATCCAAGGGGGGGTAGACCTCGGTGGCCCCGTCGTCGTGATCCCCGTTCCCGTAGTCGGCCCCCGCCCCTGCCCTGTCCTCGCGCAGACGCCAGGAGTGGCTGGCCCCGTCCCACTCCCACGGGTCCTCCCCATCGGCACCCACCCCGTCGGCGCCGGAGGCGCCCTGAGCGGCGCCGACCATCCCCTGCGGGCCGTTGCCGACTGGCCGCGCCGCGCCGACGGGCGGGCGGGCGGACCCCTCGTCCCATTGGGGGGGCGCCGCGATCTCCTGCGGGTCCGAGGACAGCGGGACCGTGCGCTCCCCTGTGTTGAGCAGTTCCGCCCAGTTGACGCTCACGTAGTCGAGCTCGCCGGGCGCCCACCCCGCGGCGCCCATGAGGTCCGCGACGACCAGGGAGGGCGAGGGCCGCCCTTCCGGCTCGGTTCCCAGGCCCGCGCCCAGGGCGGCAGCGATCCGCGGGCTCAAGCCCGCCAGATCCGGCTCGCCCTGCATGACGCGCAGGATGGTGGCCTTCATGTCCCCGCTGCCGAAAGGGGGCCTGCCCGTGGCGCAGGACAGCAGGGTCGCGCACCACGCCCACCAGTCGCTGTGGCGGCTCGGCGGGCGCCCCGCGAGCAGTTCGGGAGCCGTGTAGCCGGCGGTCCCCGAGACGAGGCCGGTGCTGGTCAGGTGCTCGTCCTCGGCGCCCATGGCGATGCCGAAGTCGATGAGGACGGGCCCGCGCTGGGAGCAGATGATGTTGGAGGGCTTGATATCGCGGTGGATGACGTCCGCCCGGTGGACGGCGGCGATCGTCGATGCCAAGTGGTAGGACAGCGCCGCGACTCCCCTCATGGGGACCGGACCCGATTGGACGACCTCGGCCAGGGTGGGGCCCGCGACGTACTCGGAGACGACGAAGGGCTGCGAGGCGTCGGTCTCCGCGTCGACGATGTGCGCGACGAACGGGCTCCGCACGGCGTTGACCGTCCGCGTCTCGCGGCGCAGGCGGGTGCGCGCCGCGTCGGAGGAGGCCAGGGCCGGGTGCAGCGCTTTGAGGGCGACGGCAGTGCCGCCGCCGTCCTCCGCCAGCCACACGGTGCCCGCGCCCCCTGTGCCGAGCCTGCGGATCAAACGGTATCCGCCGAGGTCCTCTCCTTCTTCCACCCGTCCAGATTACAAGGGGCGCCACACGTTTCCAGCGAATCACCGTCCGCTCCCCGGCGGCGGCCGGACCGACCCGGCGGGAACACCCCCTGTACACGCCACCGCACCGCATGGTATTTTCTCAGTGGCGACATCCCCGGAACGGTCCGGGGGCGGAGCCGCGTGGGCGAAGACGCTCCACGGACACCCACAACGGATCGTCCGGCACGTACCTGCCGGTGGGAAGGAATCGCATATGGCAACCGTCACCTTCGACAAGGCAACCCGCGTCTACCCGGGTTCCGACAAGCCCGCCGTCGACCAGCTCGACCTCGAGATCAAGGACGGGGAGTTCCTCGTCCTGGTCGGCCCCTCCGGCTGCGGCAAGTCCACGTCCCTGCGCATGCTCGCAGGACTGGAGGACGTGAACTCGGGCCGCATCCTCATCGGCGACAAGGACGTCACGGACGTCCCCCCGAAGAACCGCGACATCGCGATGGTCTTCCAGAACTACGCGCTGTACCCGCATATGTCTGTGCGCGAGAACATGGGCTTCGCCCTGAAGATCGCCGGCACCCCCAAGGACGAGATCAACAAGCGCGTCGAGGAGGCCGCTAGGATCCTCGACCTGGAGCCCTACCTGGACCGCAAGCCCAAGGCCCTGTCCGGCGGCCAGCGCCAGCGAGTCGCAATGGGCCGCGCCATCGTGCGCAAGCCCCATGTGTTCCTCATGGACGAGCCCCTGTCGAACCTGGACGCGAAGCTGCGTGTGCAGACCCGCACGCAGATCGCCTCCCTGCAGCGCGAGCTCGGCGTCACCACGGTCTACGTCACCCACGACCAGACCGAGGCGCTGACGATGGGCGACCGCATCGCCGTCCTCGCCGGCGGCCTCCTCCAGCAGGTCGGCACGCCGCAGGAGATGTACGAGCGCCCCGCCAACGAGTTCGTCGCCGGCTTCATCGGCTCCCCCGCCATGAACCTGGGCACCTTCACGGTGGACGGCGAGTGGGCCAAGCTCGGCCCCGCCCGCGTCCCCCTGTCCAAGGCGACACGCGCCGCGCTGACCGACGAGGACGGCGGGAAGATCAAGATCGGCTTCCGCCCCGAGGGCCTGGACGTCGTCCCCGAGGGCACCGAGGGCACCATCCCCGTCGAGGTGGACTTCGTCGAGGAGCTCGGCTCCGACGCCTACGTCTACGGCCACCTGGCCGGCGCCGAGGAAGACGAGAGCCTGGGCTCCGGGGCCGAGGGCACCGGCAAGCAGCTGATCGTCCGCGTCCCCCCGCGCACCGCTCCGGATCGCGGCGGCGTCGTCCACGTGCGCATCCGCGAGGGCCAGCAGCACAACTTCTCCGCCTCCACCGGCGAGCGCCTGCCGGAGTGAGCGGCACCGGAGGGAGCTGACGGGAGTCGGGTCCCGGCCCTGCGGACAGCGGGGCCGGGGCCCTTCTCCGTGCGGCGCGGGGGCCGCCGTGCCGCTGCCCGCCGTTGTGGTGTTCGCCGCGACCCCGTCCGCGGCCCGCAGGACGTTTTACCCGGGCCACCGCCCGGTGCGACAATACGGGCATGCCTGAAACTATGGAGATCACGGCGGCGAACGTCGACCCCGCCCTCCTCGACCTCCCGTGGGACACCCCCCTCCAGGAATGGCCCGACTCCATCCTGGCCGCCCTGCCGCGCGGCATCTCGCGCCACATCGTGCGCTTCGTCAACCTGTCGGGCCGGATCCTGGCGGTCAAGGAGATCGGTCCCTCCGTCGCCCACCACGAGTACGACATACTGCGCGACTTGGCGCGCCTGAACGCCCCGTCCGTGATCCCCACGGCCGTGGTCACCGGCCGCAAGTCGCCGACCGGCGAGGAGCTCAACGCGGCACTGGTGACCGAGCACCTCACCTTCTCCCTGCCCTACCGCGCGCTCTTCTCGTTGAGGATGCGCCCCGACACCGCCGCGCGCCTCATCGACGCGCTGGCCCTGCTGCTGGTGCGGCTGCATCTGCTGGGCTTCTACTGGGGCGACGTGTCCTTGTCCAACACGCTGTTCCGCCGCGACGCGGGCGCCTTCTCCGCGTACCTGGTGGACGCGGAGACCGGCGAGCTCCACCCGCGGCTGACCGATGGGCAGCGCGAGTACGACGTCGACCTCGCCCGCACGAACATCATCGGCGAGCTCATGGACCTGCAGGCCGGCGGCTACTTCCCCGACGACGCCGACCCCATCGAGATCGGGGACCGGATCTGCGGGCAGTACAACCTCCTGTGGAACGAGCTCACCGGGGAGGAGACCATCAGCCGGGGCCAGCGGCGCTACAAGGTCTCCGAACGCATCGGCCGCCTCAACGACCTGGGTTTCGACGTCGCCGAGCTGCGGATGACCTCCGACGCCTCGGGCGAGCACCTCAGCATCCAGCCGAAGGTCGTCGACGCGGGCCACCACCACCGCAAACTCATGCGCCTCACCGGCATGGACGTCGGCGAGAACCAGGCCAGGCGCCTTCTGGCGGACATCGACTCGTGGCGGGCCACGACTGGACGCACCGCCATGCCCATCGAGCTGGCGGCCCACGAGTGGCTCACCGACGAGTTCACCCCGGTCGTCACGGCGGTCCCCCCTGCCCTGGCGGCGAAGCTCGAGCCCGCGCAGATCTACCACGAGTTCCTCGAGCACCGCTGGTACCTGGCGCAGCAGGCGGGCCACGACCTCCCCCGCGACGAGGTGATCCGCTCGTACATCGACACGGTCCTGCCGGGCAAGCCCGACGAGGCGGTGCTGCTCGACCCCGGCGAGGCCGACGCCCCGGCCTCGGCGGCGTCCAACCCCGACCTGTGGTGACCGCGCCGTCGGCACCTGATGGCGCACAATGGGTGCGCCCGGCAACACGACCTGGAGGAACCATGACGCCACTGCCCCGCATCATCGCCCACCGCGGCGCGAAATCCCTGGCCCCCGAGAACACGATCGCCGCCTTCGCCAAGGCGATGGAGGTGGGCGCGCGCTGGTTCGAGTTCGACGTGGGCGCCATCGGCGACGGCTCCCTGATCGTCATGCACGACGACACGCTGGACCGGACGACGACCGGCTCGGGCCGCTACGACGGCCTCGCCTTCTCAGACGTCCGCAAACTGGACGCGGGGCGCTGGTTCTCCAGCACGTACCGTTTCGAACGCGTCCCCGAGGCCGCTGACGCGATCGAGTTCGGCAACACCGCGCAAATGGGCATGCACCTGGAGGTCAAGGCCTGCCGTCGGAATCCGCTCCTGCGGGAGCGCCTCGTCGAGGCACTGGCCGTCGCCGTCGGCGCCGCGGCTGACCCCGCGCACTTCGTCGTGTCCTCCTTCGACCACGACCTGCTGGCCGCGTTCCACGAGGCGCGCCCCGACGTGGCCCTCGGCTGGCTCGTCGAGCGCGGCCAGGGCCCCTCCTCGTGGCGCGGGGGCGCCGAGGCACTGGGTTGCGTTGCGGTGCACCCTCCGCTTGAGGGGCTGACCGAGGCGGAGGTCGCGGACATGCGCGCAGCGGGCTTCGACGTCAACGTCTGGACCGTCAACGACGTCGAGTGCGCCCAGCGGCTGGCCCAGTGGGGCGTGACCGGCGTATTCACGGACGTCCCGCAGGACTTCCCGGCCGACGCCCTGGCGCGCCTCTGACCGGCGCCGCCCACCACCCCGGGCGCGCCGACCGCCCCGGGGCTGGCCCGGGGCGGTCATGTGCTGGGGCCGGGAGGGCCCCGCTCAGCCCTGGCGGCGCAGGTAGCGCTTGGCGACGTGCTTGGCCAGGGAGAGCTCCGCGATGGAGTCGACCAGCATGAGGGCGCCGACGACGCCCGCGAACCGGGTCCACCCGGAGCGCGGTGACGAGGCGCGGGCCGCCGTCACGACCAGGCCGGTGCCGATAATGGCTTCCGCGCCGACGGCGGCGTGGATCAGCCAGGGGCGCTGGACGGCGACGGACTCGTAGGAGTTCCACAGCGGTTTCACAGCGGATTCGGGCTCGCCGAGCATGATGTCGACGCTGCGCCCGATCGCGTTGGAGATGCCGCGCGCCAGGTGCACGGTGACGCCCTCGACCTCGGAGGCCTCGGTGGCCCCCAGGAGGAATCCGGCGACCCCGGCGGGCAGACCGAGCGCCTTGACGACCTTCCACACGGACTCCTCGCCGCGCGTGGTGGCGGTGGCCCACAGCGCAACCGGGTCGGCGCCGGGGACGGCCGCCGCGATGGCCTCCAGGTCGGGGCGGTCGCCGACCAGGTCGATGACCTCGTCCGGCAGTTCTGAGGCCTTGGCGCGGGCACCGGGGACGATCACCGTCTCCATGCCCCAGTTGTGGCTGACGATGTGCTCGATGTGGTCGTCGGTGACCAGCAGGACCTGGAACTCAGAGTCGGACACGGAGAGGGTGACCAGGGGGAGCTCCCCGAAGTTCCACCCCTCCTTCCCGTGGGGGAGCTCGGCCAGGAGGGCGCGGTGGCCGTCGTCGAGTTCGAGGTCGCCCAGGTCGACGCCCTCCAGGGCGGCGAGCAGCGGGACGGAGGAGGCGGGTGTGCGTCCTATCTCGACGATGCGGGTCGGCGCCCCTTCTCCATCGGCGCTGGGGGCCCCGTCGTCCGAGGCGGCGCGGCCCAGGGGGGAGTCGCCCTGGGGAAGGTGGTCCGCGGTGACGGAGCCGATGCGCACCTCTGCCTTGAAGAGGCCTGCGATGTCCTCGGCGAGCTCTTCGAGGGCGGGGCCGGCCTCGACCTGCTCGGAGCCTGCCGGGACGGTGGCGATGCGCTCCCCATCGGTGGCGACCGTGAGGCTGAGCATGTGCGGGGTCGAGGCGAACCATTCGAGTTGGGCGAGCACTCCGCGTTCGTGCAACTCCTCGCGGACGGCGTTGGGATCCAGCTCGTCGCCGATTATCATGCCTTCCGCGCGCGTCCATTCCTGGGTCATGGCGCCTATCCCTTTCGCTGTTGCGGCGCCCTCATCGCGCCGCGGTTGATCCTATTGTGGCGCATGGCGCCCATGGTTGGCGACTACTTGCACGGACCAAATCCGACACAAGGTGGGACAGTTTCTGAAAGATTCGGACCATGAAACAGGTGTCAGACGAATAATCCGGGGCCGGGCGGTCCGCGGACCGACTCGCAGGACCCGCCCCAGCCGCCGGGGCACGGGCAAGGGCGCAGCGCCGGGCGCAGAACCGGTGGAGCCCCAGGCCACGGCGCTGAGCGCCTGAGCGGGCCCGCTCCCCCTCATAGTTGTTCGGTGCCGCCCCATTCGACCGCGGTGAATCCCGCGCGCGGGGGCGGGGGCGTGAGGGTTTGCGGCTGGACAGCGGTGGAGGCGTCGGCCTCCCGGATCGTCATGAACACCCGGATGAACGTATCGGGGACGATCTGCTCGCCGGAGGCGTCGGTGAAACCGTAGGAGGCGCGCTGCGTGTAGGCGCTCGCGTCAAAAGACACGAATGTGTACTCGTGAGAGCGGATACGGGGCGCCCAGTAGGTGATGAAGTCGGCGGCCTCCCGATCGCTGAGCCCGAGCTCGGCGAGCTTGTCTTCCAGGAAGGGCACCGCCTCGTCGCGGGATACGACAAAGCCGCTGTCGGGTTCGGGCAGCGCCATCGTCGCATCCCAGAAGAGGGAGGGATACTCGCGTCCGGACGCATCCGTGAGCGTGCCGTCGGGCGCGGCATCGACGGTCCACGAGGCTCGGGTGCGCCCGTCGGCAGAGGCGGCCTGGTCCGGGGCCGGGTACACGGTGTCGAGGGTCCCCTCCAGATCCAGCGCCACCGTTACCGCCTGCTCCTGTTCCGGATACAGGTACAGCACCGGCTTGTACGCTCTCTGATCCTCCATCGCGTGGGAGACCACGAGGAACAGAACAACCGCAGCGCACAAGGCCACAACCACGAGTAGTACCTGCAGTATTCTCTTCACGGCATCCCCCTACTTCTGATACGCCCGTCGTTGGATCGTCGCTTGCCGCTCCCGGCAGTTTTCTCATCATAAGGTCCGTGTTCGCCTCGTTTCAAGCCCCTCACAACGGATGACAAACCTCAGCCCACGCCACGCGCCCGCGAGCGATGATCACATGTTGAGTGATACACCGCACGCTGTTATCCTAACCTGTTGCGCGGCGCTCAACGCACGAGCACCGCATCCCGAAATGAAAGCAATACGCCATGTCAATTCCATTGATCGCAGCGCTCGTCATCGGCGGTGTCGTCCTGGTCGCCCTGTTCCTGTGGGCGAGCTTCGTCTCCGCCTCCCCCGGCGAGATAAAGGTGATCTCCGGGCCCCGCGGCCAGAGGGTCCTGCACGGGAAGACGGGGTGGAAGGTCCCCCTGTTGGAGCGGGTCGATTCCATGACCGCGTCGATGATCTCGGTCGATGCCCAGACAACGGACTTCGTCCCCACGAACGACTACATCAACGTCCGCGTCGACGCCGCCGTCAAAGTCCGGATCGCGACTGACGACCCCACGCTCTTCCGCGCCGCCACGCGCAACTTCCTGTACAAGGAGACGCGCGAGATCTCCGAGGAGGTCCGCGACACCTTGGAGGGGCACCTGCGCGCCATCATCGGGCAGATGAGGCTCACGGACATCATCACGGACCGCGCCGCCTTCTCCGAGCGCGTCCAGGAGAACGCGAAGCTCGACCTGGAGGAGATGGGCCTGGAGATCGTCGCCTTCAACATCCAGAACGTGATGGACCAGAACGGGGTCATCGACAACCTGGGCATCGACAACACGGAGCAGATCCGCAAGACCGCGGCCATCGCGAAAGCGAACGCCCAGAAGGAGGTCGCGCAGGCGACCGCCGTAGCCGAGAAGGAGGCGAACGACGCCCAGGTCGCGTCCCAGCTGGAGATCGCCCAGAAGCAGACGGACCTGGCCAAACGCCAGGCCGCGCTGAAAGTCGAGGCGGACACGGAGAAGGCGAAGGCGGACGCCGCCTACGAGATCCAGTCCCAGATCCAGCGCCGCGACATCGAGCGGGAGACCGCCCAAGCCGACATCGTCAAGCAGGAGCAGCAGGCCGTCATCAAGGAGAAGGAGGTCGTGGTCGCCCGCCAGGCCCTGCAGGCGGAGGTGAACGCGAAGGCGGACGCCGACCGCTACGCCGCGGAGAAGAAGGCGGACGCCGCCCTGTACACGCGCCAGCGCGACGCCGAGGCCGAGGCATTCGAGCGCACGAAGAAGGCCGACGCCGACAAGCAGGCGATGCTGGCCGAGGCCCAGGGCATCGAGGCGCGGGGACGCGCTGAGGCTGCCGCCATCGGCGCGAAGCTCACTGCCGAGGCCGAGGGCCTGGAGAAGAAGGCGGTGGCGATGACGAAGATGAACCAGGCCGCGGTCCTCGAGATGTACTTCCGGGCGCTCCCCGAGGTGGCCCGCGCGGTCGCCGAGCCCCTGGCCAACGTCGACTCGATCACGATGTACGGTGAGGGGAACAGCGCCCACATGGTCGGCGACATCACGAAGTCGATCACCCAGATCAACGCCGGCCTGGGTGATTCGCTGGGCTTGAACCTCCAGCAGCTGTTCTCGGCCCTCGTGGGCGCGAAACTGGTCTCGCCCACTATCGCCGACGCGGTGGAGGAGGGCGTGCGCGGGGCGGCGGAGCCCCAGGATCCGTCGCCGAGCGCCTGAGCGGGCCGGCCCGCCCGACGGAGGCCACTCCGCCCGGCCCGCCACTGCGGGAGCCGGGCCCGCGGCCCCTTCTCGGGCCTGCCGCAACGCCAGCAGTGCCCGCAGCCCCTTCCATTCGGGCCTGCCGCAACGCCAGCAGTGCCCGCGTCCCTCTCACCGGGGTCGCGGGCACTGGTGTGTCAGGGTTGTGGGCTCATAGTTCGGCGCCGCCCCATTCGACGGCTGTGAAGCCAGTGCGCGCAGGCGCGGGATCAAGCACCTGCTCGGGCACCCGCGTGTTGGCACTGGCCGCACTGATCGTCATGAACACCCGGATGAACGTGTCCGGCTCCACCACCGACCCGTCATCAGCGGTGAAGGTGTAGCGCGCCGCATCCCGGTAGGCGCCCGAGTCGAAGGACACCAGAGTGTACTCGTTGACCCGCATCCGCGGCGCCCAATACGTGATGAAATCAGCCGCCTCCCGCTCATCAAGCCCCAACAGCGCCAGCTTCTCCTCCAAGAAGCCCACCACATCATCCCTGGCCACCACGAAACCCGACTCCGAGCCCAAGTCCGCACCCGTGGGCCCCTCCCAGAACAAATACGGGTACACGCGCCCACCCCCATCGCGCAGCACACCATCAGGCCCAGCCGTCACACTCCACGACGCCAGCGCCCTGCCATCAGCGCCCACACCCTCCACAGCCACCGGATACGAATCCGACACCACACCGTCATACGACAACCCCACACCCAACGACACAACCCGCTCCGGATACAAATACAGCACCGGCTTCTTGGGCGCTGCTCGCTCCCTGCAACCTCCGAGTGCGACGAGGACGATGGCAATGGCACCGATGGCGGCGAGTGCGCGTTTCATTGGGATCAGCGCCTTGGTTCTCACCGCTTGCGCAGATGTTGTCATGGGATCGGCGCGCCGGGGCGCGGGTATGGGAAGGGCCCACCGGGGAAGCGCGCCCCGATGGGCCCCGAGCCCTCCCGGCGCGGCCGTGCGCGCTGGGAGGGCTGAGGTGTTTCAGCGCATCTGGGTGCCGACGGAGCCCAGGCGCTGGCAGGCCTCGACGACGCGGGCGGCCATGCCGGCCTCGGCGGCCTTGCCCCAGGAGCGGGGGTCGTACTGCTTCTTGACGCCGACCTCGCCGTCGATCTTGAGGACGCCGTCGTAGTGGCGCATCATGTGGTCGACCACGGGGCGCGTGAAGGCGTACTGCGTGTCGGTGTCGACGTTCATCTTGATGACGCCGTTGGCGACGGCCAGGGCGATCTCGTCCGCGGTGGAGCCGGAGCCGCCGTGCATGACGAGGTCGAAGGGACGGTTGTTCTTCCAACCGACCTTCGCGGCGACCTCCTCCTGGATGGTGCCCAGGATCTCGGGGCGCAGCTTGACGTGGCCGGGCTTGTACACGCCGTGGACGTTGCCGAAGGTGAGGGCGGTCAGGTAGCGGCCGTTCTCGCCCAGGCCCAGGGCCTCGACGGTCTTGAGGGCGTCCTCGGTGGTGGTGTAGAGCTTCTCGTTGATCGCTCCGACGACGCCGTCCTCCTCGCCGCCGACGACGCCGATCTCGATCTCCAGGATCGTGTTGGCCTTGACGGACAGGGCCAGCATCTCCTTGGCGATCTCGAGGTTCTCGTCCAGCGGCACGGCCGAGCCGTCCCACATATGGGACTGGAAGGTGGGGAGCTTGCCCTCGGCGACCTGGCCGGCCTCGATCTCCAGCAGCGGGCGCACCCAGGAGTCGATGTTCTGCTTGGCGCAGTGGTCGGTGTGCAGGGCGACGGTGATGCCGTAGTTCTTGGCGACCTCGTAGGCGTAGGCGGCCAGGGCGAGGGACCCGGTGACGCGGTTCTTGATGGTCGAGCCGGAGCCGTACTCGGCGCCGCCGACGGACACCTGGATGATGCCGTCGGACTCGGCCTCGGCGAAGCCCTGCAGGGCGGCGGTCACGGTCTGGGAAGAGGTCACGTTGATCGCGGGGTAGGCGAACTTGCCTTCCTTCGCGCGATTCAGCATCTCGGCGTAAACCTCGGGGGTTGCGATAGGCACGGTATAGCCTCCTAATCAAAGCGACAGATCTGTCGTAGCCAATTGTGTCACACATGGGCCCCGTCACGCGAGGATGGAAGTCCCAGTGGCACCGGGCTGGGCACTACTCGGACGAGGACGCCGTCTCGACGACCGCCGTGGCCGGAGCGGGCGCCAGCCGACCACCGGAGGCCAGCCCCCACGCGAGCAGGCCGCCGAGCACGACGACGACCGCCAGCAGGCACGCGACGGCGGCGCCGAGCGGGGCGTTCTGGGACGCCCCCGGCGGGAGGTGCTGTGGTACGCGCGCAGTCATGGTCCTCCTTCGCGGCGCCGCGCCCCGGGGCGCGGCATTGCGGAATCCCATTCACATCGGTCAGCCCCTGCCGGAACGAGATTCCTCGTGGTCGTTCTGGGCCTGAGACCATAGTACCACCTCCTCTAACCATCCGGTCAGCGTTGGTCTGCGGGCATCCTTTCAGCCGTGCTGGGAGCACCACGCCCACATGGCGATGGCCGCGGCGTGGCCGACGTTCATCGAGCGCGTCGATCCGCGCTGCGTGATCGCGACGACCGCCGCGCAGGCGGCGAGCGCCCCTTCGCTCAGCCCCCCGGACTCCTCGCCGAAGAGCAGGCACGCGGGCGCGGGAAGGGCCAGGCCCTCCAGGGGCACGGAGCCGGGGACGTTGTCGAAGCCGACCAGCGCCAGGCCCTCGCGGCGGCAGTGCCCGGCCAGCGCCCCCGCCCCCTCCATATGGCCGACCTCGATGTACCGGTCAGTCACCATCGCCCCGCGCCGGTTCCACCGCCTCCGCCCCACGATGTGGACGCGGCGCGCCCCCAGGGCGTTCGCCGTGCGCACTATCGAACCGATGTTGAAGTCGTGCCCCAGGTTCTCGACGGCCACCTCGAAGGGGAGCGCCCGCGAGGCCACGTCCGCGCGGATCGCCTCCATCGTCCAGTACCGGTAGCGGTCCTCGACATTGCGGCTATCGCCTTCGGCCAGCAGGCGCGGGTCGTAGCGCGCCCCTTCGGGCCACTGCCCGGGACCTCCCGGCCACGGGGGGACTCCCCTGGTCACAGGGCCTGCGACTTGCCCCTCGTTTTCCCTGTCGTTCATCCCCACCACACTAGCGCCCGCCTACACTTGGAGTATGACCGCATCAGCGAACCACACCAAGCCCCTGACCGACCTCCCTCCCGTGTCGGCGTGGCTTTCCGACATGGACGGCGTCCTGGTCAAGGAGGAGCGCGCCCTGCCCGGGGCCTCGCAGTTCCTCGACGCACTGCGTTCCAAGGGCTACCCGTTCCTGGTCCTCACCAACAACTCCGTGTTCACCAACCGGGACCTGTCCGCCCGCCTCGCCCACTCGGGCCTCGACATCCCCGAGGACAACATCTGGACCAGCGCGAACGCGACCGCCGCGTTCCTGCAGCAGCAGTCCCCGAACTCCACCGCCTACGTCATAGGCGAGGCCGGGCTGACGACCGCGATCCACTCCGCGGGCTACGTCATGACCGAGACGGACCCCGAGTACGTGGTGCTCGGCGAGGTCCGCTCCTACGACTTCCACGCCCTGACCCGGGCGATCCGCCTCATCGAGGGGGGAGCGAAGTTCATCGCCACCAACCCCGATGTCTCAGGCCCCTCCGACGAGGGCACCCTGCCAGCGTGCGGCTCGATCGCCGCGATGATCACCGCGGCCACCGGCAAAAGGCCGTACTTCGTGGGCAAGCCCAACCCCGTGATGATCCGCGCGGGCCTGAACAAGATCGGCGCCCACTCCGAGCACGCGGCCATGGTGGGCGACCGCATGGACACGGACATCCGCGCGGGCGTCGAGGCGGGCCTGCGCACCCACCTGGTCCTGTCCGGCTCGACCTCGGTCGACGAGATCGAGAACTACCCGTACCGCCCCTTCGGCATCCACGAGGGCATCGGCGAGCTCATCGAACTGGTGGGCGCGGCCATCGGCTGAGCCCCGAGCGGCCCCGCACGATTTGGAGACACCATGACCAACGACTCCCACAAGGCGCGCCTGGCCGCCCTGGTCCGCGAGCTGTCCGTCGTCCACGAGAAGGTCACGCTGGCGTCCGGCCGCGAATCCGACTTCTACGTGGACATGCGCCGCGCCACGCTGCACCACGAGGCGGCGCCCCTGATCGGGCACGTCATGCTGGACCTGCTGGAGGAGTCCGGCTTCTCCGTGGGCGAGGACTACGGGGCCGTGGGCGGCCTGACGATGGGCGCGGATCCGGTCGCCGCTGCGATGCTGCACGCCGCGGCCTCGCGGGGCCTGGATCTGGACGCCTTCGTGGTGCGCAAGGCCGCGAAGGACCACGGCATGAGGCGCCGCATCGAGGGCCCCGATGTCACTGGGCGCCGCGTGGTCGTCCTGGAGGACACCTCGACGACGGGCGGATCGCCGCTGGAGGCCGCCCTGGCGCTGCGCGAGGCGGGCGCGGAGGTCGTCGCCGTCGCCGTGGTCGTCGACCGGGCGACCGGGGCGGCGGAGCGCATCAGGGCCGAAGGCCTCCCCTACTTCTACGCGCTGGGCCTGGGCGACATCGGCCTGGCCTGACGCCCGGCCGGTTGCGGGCCCGCGCGGGATGTCCGCCCAGGATCCGGGACGGCTCCACCGCCCCGCGCGGGACGTCCGCCCCCCAGTCTGTTCGGGATACCAGGACCTGGTTCTGCGGACCGGCGGGCCGCTCCTCGTGCGGAGCGGCCCACCAGTTTGTTGTCATGCGAGTGCGGTCTCCTTTTTGCCCACTGCTCCCTGTTACGCACACAAGGGCCGGATTTACGCAACACGTTGTCGCACACAAGGGCTTGATTCCGCCGTTGTGTGCCGCGTGGTGTTTCCTTATTCCCGCCCTTGTGTGCGACACCGGGGAGGGAAGGGCGCCAAGGAGGGACGAGGGGCGGAACCTCGGGGAAAAGAACGGCTGGGTTTCCAGGGAACCGCGCCTGCCCCGCGCCCGCACACTTTTGGATACACACGGGGGCTCCCAGGTGGGCAGCCCGCAACGCGCCTGAGCCTCGGAGGGCGAAGGTCCGCGGCGGCGCACCTGCCCCCGCCAGCGCCATTGGGACCGGGGGGGAGAAGGCACGCCAACGGGCGGCGGCGCACCTGCCAGCGCCAGCACTCCCACCTGGGGGGCGAAGGCCGCAACGGGCCCGCCGCGCGCGAGCGGGTCCTCCGGCTTCCTCAAACATATTCGGCACGAAGCGCAGCGCCTCGGGGGCGAACGGGTTCCATGCGGGAAGGGCGCGCACGACACCTCCGTGAGCCTGCTGCCCCCGCCCGCGTGGTCCCTGGGCCTGACGGGCAGCGCCCCCGGGTGGGCCGTCGGCGCTCACATGTGCGGCAGGAAGCGCATGGCGCGCAGGACGAGCGCCCGGGGGGCCAGTTTCATGGCGGCCATCGCGGCCTTGTAGGTGAGTGTCGGGGTGGTTTGGACGCGCCCGGCGCGCACTGCCTGGAGCGCGTCGGCGACGACCCTCTCGGGGGTCGCGACCGCCAGGCGCCCGCCCAGGTCGATGCCCGCGTTCGCGAAGAAACTGGTCGCGACGGGGCCGGGGCACACGACGGTGGCGCTCACGCCGGTGCCCGCCAGTTCCACGGAGAGCCCCTCGGTGAAGGCCACCACCCACGCCTTGTGCGCGGAGTAGGTCCCGCCGCCCGTGCGCGAGGCGACCGACCCGATATTGAGGACGGCCCCCCGCCCACGGCTCCTCATCGAACGCGCCGCGTGGTGGCTGAGGACCATGACGGCGCGGACCATGACATCGAGTCCGCGCTCCTCGTTGGCGACGGAGTTATCGACGAAGGCCCTGCCCAGCCCGAAGCCCGCGTTGTTGACGAGCAGGTCCACCGGTCGCTCGGGCCCATCCCCGGTCCCACCCGCGCTCCCGCGTGTTCCACGGCAGGCGCCTTCTGTTCCACGCGCGCCGCCTGGATCCCCGTCCGTTCCACACGGGCCGTCCTGCCCCCCGACGTCGAGGCGCCGGGACACCGCGGTCACCCCCTCGGGCGTCGACAGGTCGGCGGCGATGACCTGGGCGCCGACCCCGGCGACATTGCGGAGTTTGTCGGCGAGCGCCTCCAGGACCTGCTCCCGGCGGGCGACGAGCACCAGGTCGTGCCCCCCGGCGGCGAGTTGCCAGCAGAATTCCTCCCCGAGACCGGAAGTGGCTCCGGTGACCAGCGCTGTTCCCATGGGACCACGATAGGCCACCGGAGCCGTTGCGCCAGCGCGCTACCGGCGGGCGCGTCCGATCAGGTGGGCGGCCCCTCCCCCGGCCAGGGCGGCGGGGATCATGAGGAGCAGCAGCCAGTACGGGCTCCACGAGCCGCCACCGCCGTGGCCCACCGCTGCGGCCGCGGCCCCGGGTCCGCCCGGATTGGAACCGGATCCGCTACTCGCGTGCGCGGCGTCCACGCCGCTCTGGGGGCCGTCCGCTCCCGACTGCGCCCCCGATTGGGCGCCCGACTGGGCACCCGTGGCGCCTGCTGCGCCCGTCGCAGCCGTCCGCCGCGCGGCTGCAGGGGCTGAGGCGGCGCGGGAGACCCGCCGGGTGGTGGAGGAAGCGGGTTTGATCCCTGATTTCACCGGGGCTGTGCCCCCCGCCCCGCTCCCCTGCCCGCCGGAGGGCTCCTGCGCACGCGGGGCTCGGTCGTCCTGCGAGGGCGGTGTCCCCGGGCGGGCCCGGTCGTCCTGCGAGGGCGGAGCGCCCGGCACGGTGGGGGCGGGCAGCGGGGGCGCCGGGGAGGGGGTGGCGCCACCGGGGCGCCTGGCCCCCTCGACGGTGACGGTCAGCGCCTGCGGGGCGGCCAGGACCCTGCCCCCGCTGGAGGCCCCCACTGCGATGTGGTAGGTGCCCGGGGCGGAGAACACCCAGTTCCCGTGCATGTGGGTGGACGAGGTGGTGTGGATGGCCGACTTCGACGGGTCGCGCGAGTCGAAGTGGACGGTCGGCTTCCCTCCTAGCGATCCGCTCTGGAAGAACGCCGCGTAGGCGCCCGCCGGGCCGTCGAGCAGGCGCACGCCGATGTCCACCCCGTCGGGCAGGCCCGCGTAGTCGACGCCCTCGGTGGAGAACCCGGGCCAGACGATGTCGGAGTTCTGGGTCTGCGGCAGCACGTAGGAGCCCGCGCCGACGGCGCCGAGCACGTCGTAGCCGGGGTCGGACAGCGACTGGGGGCGCACGTAGTAGGCGTTGGGGTGGACGGCCAGCGTCACGGAGGGCAGCGAGCGCAGCACCGAGGCGCGCGCGGCGGTCCGGGTGTCGTCCTTGACGGCCATCGCGTAGGAGGGCCTCCCGTTCCCGTCGGCGCCCTGGGTGACGCGCAGGTCGAGGTGCCCCCGTGAGACGGTGACGGGGACGGTGAGCAGATCCGAGGGCGCGGGATCCGGGGCCGGGACAGGGGGCGCGGTCGGCGGCGCCGTGGGCGCCGGATCCGGGGCCGGGGTGGGCTGCGGCGATGGCGATGGCGATGGCGATGGCGATGGGGACGGGGACGGCGCCGCCGTGGGCGCCGGATCCGGGGCGGCCGTGGGCTGCGGGGACGGGGACGGGGCGGGTTCGGGCGTCCCGCGCAGTTTCAGCGACACCTCGGTGCCGAACTCGTCAGAGACCGTGAGGTCCTCGACGCCGGCGGAGGTGAGGGTCGCGTTGGACCTGGGGTGGGGGCGCAGGGTGACCCGCATGTACATGGGCTGGTCCTTGCAGACCCCCAGGTCCTGCTCCTTGACGTCCGCGCCCCCGGCGCCCAGGGTGCCCTCGACGGCGCACCAGGGCGTGAAGTCGCCCTTCTCCTCGAAGAACTCGATCTTGTAGGCGGCGCGGAGCTGCGGGTCGCGGGCGCGGATGGCCACCGTGTGGGCCTCGGCCCCCTCCGCGCGCGTGTACCGGACGGAGACCGCGCCGTCCACGACGTCGATCGAGGCGGGGTTCCACACGGGGGAGGGGTCGGGATTGTCCTCGGGGGCGATCTGCGCGGCGCCGTCGGTCACCGTGACGGCCTGCTGGTCGCGCTGGGAGTATGCCTGGGGCGCGGAGATCCAGCGGGCCGCCGCCCCCGCCTCGTCGGGGATGTAGACGGCCTGGACGCTCGCGTCGGCGTCGCCGAGGAGCTCGCGCGCCGTCGCCGCGCCCCCCTCGACGGGCAGTTCCGTGAGGAAGTAGCCGTTGACGGTGAGCCACACGCGTCCGGTGTCGGAGGGGTCGCCCGTGGAGAAGGACATCTCGGTGAGGTGCTCGTCTCCAGGGTACTCGCGCCCGGCGTAGGGGGCCAGGGTGAGGGAGGGCCGGGCGTCGGAGCCGTCCGACCGCTCGGCGCGCGCCGCGCTGTAGGCGGAGCGCACGTCCTTGATCCTCCCCTCCTTGGGGTCCTCTCCCCCGACCTGCCACACGAGGGGGGTGATGGGCGAGGTGTAGAGCGCGGTCCCGTCGGCGGCCCTGGCTGTGACCATGAAGTTGGCCGTGTAGCGCCCGGGCTGGGTGAAGGTCGTGTACAGGTGGGTGTGGCGGGGGTTGTAGACGCTGCGGTAGGCGGTGTCGTGGCTGGAGAGGAAGCGGTATACGGAGTCCCCGTTGTCGATGAACATCTCCATGCGGCCGGGCCCGTCGACGTTGACGAGGTCGAGGGTGTAGGTCCCGCCGTCGAACTCGTCGGGGGCGGCCCATTCGGCGCTGGCGTCCGCGCCCAGGCCCGCCCAGATGGGGGTGTTCCCGGGGCCGGGGTTCTGGGGCGCGGCGTTGAGGACAGTGCCCTCCCCGCCCAGGAAGGCCAGGTCCGCGCGGCCCTTGGGGATGACGAGTTGGGATTTGGCCTCACCGCCCGCGGCGTCGCCGGTCCACGCCTTGGGCAGCCACAGGGCGGTCCTCTCCATCGGCGTGGTGATGGTGTTGAGGGAGAAGGACTTGGTGTCCGCGTGCCAGACGGGCACGGGGGCGTCGACGTGCTGTCCGGAGACGATCCAGTCCTTGTCCTGGTCGGGGCCCGCCGAGGCCGGGGGGGCCGCCAGGGGCAGCGCGGCGAGGGCGAGCACGAGGGCGATCGCCCCCGCTGGGGAGGTTCGTGTCATGGGATGCCTTTTCCAATCACATTGTTAATGAGAATCATTATCTATACAGGGGGCCCCGCGCGCAAACCGCGCGCGCCCAGCCCTACCCTGGAGCCATGAGAATCGCGACCTGGAACGTCAATTCGATCCGCGCCCGCGCCGCCCGGGCCACCGCCTTCCTGGAGCGCTCGGGCACCGACGTCCTCGCCATGCAGGAGACCAAGTGCACGCCCGCGCAGTTCCCCGCCGAGGCCTTCGAGGAGGCCGGCTACCACGTGGCCGTCCACGGGCTCAACCAGTGGAACGGAGTGGCCGTCGCCTCGCGCCACCCGATCCTGCGCGTCCACGACCACTTCCCCGGCCAGCCCGCCTTCGGCGACCCCGCCGTCGTCGAGGCGCGGGCCCTGGGGGTCGTGATCGACGTCTCCGGCGCCCTAGAGGGCGCCCCCGGGTCCCCCGCGCCGGCGGAGCTGACCGTCTGGAGCCTGTACGTGCCCAACGGGCGCGAGCTCGACCACCCGCACTACGCGTACAAACTGGAGTGGCTGGCCGCCCTGCGCGCCCAGGCGCGCGGATGGCTCGACGCCGACCCCGCCGCCCTGGTCGCCCTGGTCGGCGACTGGAACGTCGCCCCCCAGGACCAGGACGTGTGGGACATGGCGGCCTTCGAGGGCGCCACCCACGTCTCCGCGCCCGAGCGCGAGGCGTTCGCCGCCTTCGCGGAGGACGGGTGGATCGAGGCCACCCGCGCCCGCACCACCAACTACACCTACTGGGACTACCAGAGACTGCGCTTCCCCAAGAACGAGGGGATGCGCATCGACTTCGCCTACGCCTCCCCCGCCCTGGAGGCCCGCATCACCAGCGCGAGGATCGACCGTGACGAGCGCAAGGGCAAGGGCGCCTCGGACCACGTCCCAGTGATCCTCGACGTGCGGTAGTCTGCGGAGTAGCGCACCGGGATCCTCCCCGGGCGCCGCCCCCCCCGGATACGGGTGCCGGGGGAACTGCGCAACAGGAAATAGTTCCCTAGGATTCATCTCATGGGCAGACCATCGAAGAAGACACTGTGGATCGCGGGAGCGGCCACCGCGCTCGTCCTCGTGACGGGAGTGGGCGCCGCCGCCTACGCGGCCCACTACGCGGACATCGGGCTCCCCCGCGCCTCCGTCGCCGGCGTTTCCGTCAGCGGCCTCACCCACGACCAGATCGCCGAGGCCGTCGACGCCCGCGCCTCGCAGGCCGTGCTCACCGCGACCGTGTCCGGGACGACCACCGAGCTGCGGCTGGCGGACCTGGGCGTCACCGTCGACGCGCAGGCGAGCGCGGACCAGGCCCTGGCCGCCAACGCCTCGATCATGGCGCGCCTGACCGCGCCCTTCCACACGACCCAGACCCCCCTCGTCTACTCCCTGGACGAGGACGCGCTGGCCCGGACCGGATCGGACCTGGCGCTGGCCGCGGGCCCCGCAGCCGTCGAATCGGGCGTGTCGCCCGACGCGGACCAGGGGGCGTTCGTCGCCACACGGGGCCACGCCGGCAAGGGCATCGACACTGCGGCGCTGAAGGAGGCCGCGACTGCGCTCGCCGAGACGCTGGCGCCGTCCAGCGCCGAGTTCACCGCCACCGACGTCGAGCCGACCATCGCCTACGCGGACGCCGTCTCCGCCGCCGACGCCGCCAACCGGCTGATCTCCCCGGAAGTGAGCGTCACCGACGGCATCGACACGTACACCGCCGAGGTCGGGGACAAACTCAAGTGGGTGTCGGTCACCGCCCGCAACGGGGCCCTCCAAACGCCCACGATCGACCGGGCGGGCGTGTCCGCATGGGTGGAGGCGACCGCGGAGTCCACGAACGTCGGGGCCAAGAGCGCCATCGACAACGTCGACCCCCAGGGCAACGTCCTGGTCCGCTCCTTCCCGGGCTCGGACGGCCTCGAGGTCGACAACGCCGACGAGGTCACTTCCGGGATCGTCAGCGCGCTGGAGTCGTCCTCCGACTACGAGGGGGACTTCGACTACAAGAAGACCACGGCCCCGACCAAGACGATGCCGGCCATGCCCGGCTACGAGTCGTACGCGTACCCCGCACACGAGGGAGAGAAGTGGGTGGACATCAACCTGGCGAGCTCCACCCTGACCGCATACGAGGGCCAGACCGTCGTGCACGGGCCCGTGGACATCAACCACGGGGGCGTGGGGCACGAGACCGTCGTCGGCACCTTCCACGTCTACCAGAAGCACGCGGCGCAGGACATGGGCTGCACGCCCGAATGGCCCTACTGCGCGCGGGGCGTCCCGTGGGTGTCCTACTTCGAGGGCTCCTACGCGATGCACGGGGCGCCGTGGGTGGCGCGTTTCGGCATCGGGTCTGACGCCTCCAGCCACGGCTGCATCAACATGCCCGTCGAAGAGGCGCAGTGGATGTACGACTGGGACGAGTTGGGGACCGCGGTGGTCACCCACTACTGACTGATGCGGCGGGCCCCTAGCGCGCGCCGGGGCCGCCCGCGCGGCCATCGGCCATCGAGAGCAGGCGCTCGTTGAGCGCCGCCCAGTTGTCCTTGTGCCACTGCCCGAAGGGGCGGTCCCCCAGGAAGACCGCGCTGGCCCCCCGCGCGCGGTCGACCCACATGAAGGAGCCGGACTGGCCGAAGTGCCCGAAGGTGGCGGGGCTGGCCGTGAGCGCCGTCCAATGGGGCGATTTCTCCCCCCGGATCTCCACGCCCAGGCCCCATTGGCACGGCGAGTGGCGCCCGTAGCCCGGCACGACGCCCGCCAGGGCGGGGAACTGGACGGCGGCCGCCTCGGCCCCGAGGTCGGCGGGGACCAGGGACGGGCGGGTGAGCTCAGCGGCGAAGAGCGACAGGTCCGCGGCGCCGCACACCCCCGAGTGGGCGGGCGATCCGGGGACATCGGCGCTGGCCATGCCCAGCGGGCCGAAGACCGAGCGGGCCACCCAGCGCCGCAGCGGCATCCCCGTCGCCTCCTCGACCATGCCGCCGATGACGTCGAAGCCCGCGTTCGAGTAGATGCGCCGCTTCCCGGGGGCCGCCACGGGCTCGCGCGAGTCCAGGGGCAGCCCCGAGGCGTGGGCGAGCAGGTGGCGCAGGGTCGCCCCCTCCGGGCCGCCGGGCGAGTCGAGCGCGAGGGCGCCCTGGGACACGGCGACCAGCGCGGACCAGGCGACGATCGGCTTCGTCACCGAGGCGAGCGGCCTGGCGCGCGAAGCGTCCCCCCACGACGCAACGACGTCGCCCCCGACCCGCAGGACGAGGGCGACATCGAAGGGGAAGTCCACCGGGCTGCTCACGCCGTGGCCTCGGGGGCTTCGCTCATCTCGTTGGTCTCGCTGATCTTGCGCAGGATCCGCGCGTAGACCTCCGCCACTTCCTCGGGCACCGAAGCGCCCAGGCGCAGCACGTAGTGCGCGGGCAGGTGCAGCAGTTGCACGCACACCGCCAGGAAGTCGGAGACGAACTCGCGGGCGTCGATCGGCTCGTCGGCGTAGCGGGCCGAGACGACCGACCCGTACCAGTAGCGGATGAGGATCTTCGCCAGCGTGCGCGGCTTGGTCCCGATATCGACGCGGCTCTCCTCGATGAAGGCGATGATCATGGAGGTGAGCGCCTCCTCCATCTGGGCCGTGCGGTACTTGTAGTGGACGTGGGCGGGATGGGACTCCGAGGAGGCCTCGGCCCACAGGACGCAGTCCAGGGCGATGGCGTTGTCCGCCTCTGGCATCATGGCGAACCGCATTTCCCCGACCGCCCAGTCGACGAAGGATTCGGCGGTGATGCCGCCCTCCTCGAAGCCCCCTTCCACGTCCTCGTTGATGGACACCCTGAAAAGGGCGTTCATGTCCTCGTGGCGCTGGATCGCCGCCCGCAGGATCGCTTCCTTCGACGGGAAGTGGTAGACGACCGCGGGATGCGAGATCCCGACCCTGCGCCCCAGGTCCCGCAGAGAAAACCCGTTGTAACCGCGCTCCGCGATCAGCACCATCGCCGCCGAGAGGATGGATTCGCGAGTCGCCTGGCCAACGGAGTAGGCTCCGCGGGGTTTCCTCTGCGCCGTCATATCATCTCCTGCCATCTTCGGGTTTCGCCTTGGACGGCTTGCCACTACGTACTATTGCCAGCTTAACGCGAACTCTCAGGGTTCCACAACATTCATGGTCAGCCCGTCGAGATCATCGTTAACGTCTACAGTTACAGTGTCCCCGTCAACGACCCCTCCTGCAAGCAACAACGTGGCGAGTCGGTCTCCTACTTCGCGCTGGATCAGGCGGCGCAAAGGCCGCGCGCCATAGGCGGGGTCGTAGCCGACCCGTGTGATCCACCCCTTCGCCGGTTCGCTGACCGTCAGGGAGATGCGTCGCGAGGCCAGTCGGCGGGCCATTGTGGCGACCATGAGGTCGACGATCTGGCCGATGTCCTCGTTGCTCAGCGCGTCGAAGGTGACGATCTCGTCCAAACGGTTCAGGAACTCCGGGCGGAACGCCGCGCGCACCGCCTCCATGACCGCTTCCCTGCTCCGGTCGGCGTCCATCCCCGGATCCGCCAGGAACTGCGAGCCGAGGTTGGAGGTGAGGATGAGGATCGTGTTCCTGAAGTCGACGGTGCGGCCCTGACCATCGGTGAGCCGTCCGTCGTCGAGCACCTGCAAAAGAATGTCGAAGATCTCAGGATGGGCCTTCTCGACCTCGTCGAGGAGGACCACCGAGTAGGGACGGCGCCTGACGGCCTCGGTCAGCTGACCGCCCTGCTCGTAGCCGACGTACCCGGGAGGGGCGCCCACCAGGCGCGCCACCGCGTGCTTCTCCGAGTACTCGGACATGTCGATCCGGATCATGGCGCGCTCGTCGTCGAAGAGGAACTCCGCCAGGGACTTGGCCAGCTCCGTCTTCCCCACGCCCGTGGGGCCCAGGAAGAGGAAGGACCCGGTGGGCCTGTTGGGGTCGGAGATCCCCGCCCGCGAGCGCCGCACGGCGTCGGAGACCGCTTTCACAGCGTCCTTCTGCCCGATGAGCCGCTTGCCGATCTCGGCCTCCATGTGGAGCAGCTTCTCGGTCTCGGTTTGCAGCAGGCGCCCCGTGGGGATGCCCGTCCACGCCTCCACGACCTCGGCGATCTCCGCGGGGCCGACCTTCTCGGCGATCATCGGCTCCTGGGCGGCGGCCGAGGCCTCTGCGAGCGCCGCGCGCTCCTCCTCGGCCTGGATCTGGCGCTCGACATCGGGGATCTCGCCGTTCTGCAGGCGCCCCGCCTCGTCCCAGCGCCCCTCGCGCACAGCCAGGTCGAGCTGCGTGCGCAGGTTGTCCAGCTGGACGCGCAGGTCGCCGACCCGGTTGTGCCCGGCCTTCTCGGCCTCCCACCGGCTCACGAGCGCGTTGAGCTCCTCCTGCTTGTCCGCCAGGTCGGCGCGCAGTTTCGCGAGGCGCTCGCCGGTGGCCTCGTCCTTCCCGTCGGGGTCGGACTCGGTGAGGTAGGACTCCTCCATCCTCATGCGGTCGACGCCGCGGCGCAGCTCGTCGATCTCGACGGGGCTGGAGTCGAGTTCCATGCGCAGGCGGGAGGCGGCCTCGTCGATCAGGTCGATGGCCTTGTCGGGCA
>ERZ773009.364-NODE-364-length-32722-cov-3.353170_pt1 | contig 32722 bp, 31 predicted proteins | sample MGYA00580663_ERZ773009 | MGnify/ENA primary metagenome ERZ773009 (study PRJEB29015, sample SAMEA2737969) | human oral metagenome | biome: human oral; feature: human-associated habitat; material: dental | place: China | collected 2026 ... | reverse complement strand
TGCTGGGACAGGTAGCCCATGAGGAAGACGGCATACATGCGCACTTGATAGGTTTGCGATTGATAGGCCTGCATAGCTAATTGCTTGATATAGTCCCAATCCTGACTGGCATAATCCGCTTGAGCCCTTTCTCCTCTTCCTTGAAGCCTTTTTCAATCAGTGAGAACTCCGCCTCCAGGCGCTTGATATAGTCTTGCATTGACAGTCACCTTCTCTCTTTTACCAAAGGCCGCATCCTATCAAGGCGGTCAAAATTAACTTAGCTTTGAACTGGATGCTGGGCAATGAAATCACAGAGGGCCGTCACCTGCTCTGGTCGCGTAGACCAAGCCGTTGTCAGACGGGCCACGACATAATCCTCAGCCAGTTCCCAGGTCGCATATTGGATCTTGTCCGACCAAATCGCCACCAAGACCTTAGGTAGGCGGACAAAAATCTGGTTGGTCACCGAAGGATTGACTAGCTCGTAGCCATTGGCGACTAAGCAATCCTGAATAGTCTGGGCAGCTGCCACCGCCTCGCGGCCGATGACCTGGTAGAGGCCATCCTCGAACAAGACTTCGAATTGGGCCCCTAGGACTCGGCCTTTGGCTAGGACCGCGCCTCCCTGCTTCATGACGGTGAAGAAGTGTGGCAGCAGACTGGGGTTGGAAATCACCACGGCTTCCCCTAGCAGGGTTCCACACTTAGTTCCGCCAATATAGAAGACATCCGTCAAACGCGCCAAATCAGCCAGGCTAACATCGTTACTTGGACTGGCTAGGGCATAGGCCAGTCGCGCCCCATCAATAAAGAGGGGAAGCTGGTGCCGACGGCAGACAGCTGACAAGGCCTCCAATTCCGCCAGACTGTAGAGCGTCCCCAACTCGGTCGGTTGCGACACATAGACCATGCCGGGAAAGACTGAATGAACATGGTTGGCATCCGCATAGAAAGTCGTCACCCAATCCTCAATCTCTTGGGCGGTCAACTTACCTTCATGGCTAGGCAGGGGCAAAACCTTGTGCCCCCCTAGTTCAATCGCGCCCGCTTCATGGACATTAATATGGCCCGTATCCGGCGCCAAGACCCCTTGGTAGGGCCGTAAGAGAGCCCGAATCACAGTCGAATTAGTTTGAGTTCCCCCTACAAAGAAATGGACCGTGGCATGGGGGCAGTCACAGGCTTGACGAATCAAATCATAGGCCCGCTCACTGTGGCTATCACTACCATAGCCCGCAGCCGGCTGGCGGTTGACTTCTATCAATCGCTCCAAAACCCGCTCATGTGCTCCCTCTAAATAATCAGATCCAAAATACAAATAGTCTTCAGTCATACTAATCAATCCCCTAATTTAATCAATATTGTCCTACTGGATTTATTATATACTCTCTTGTCTCTAGGGTGCAAACCGCACTACTAAGTTTAAATAGTTTGTGCATAAATGTTCGTGATTCTGACCTAATACAAGAAAAGTAAAGCCCTACTCCGGCCTGTCAACCTCTTCTGACCGCATCTGTTATATAAGATTCTTTCTAGAAGAGGAGATAGTTGGGAGCTATTGATACTCCTAAAAAAAACGATGACAGAAGCTAGGCTCTATCATCGTCTGTTTTGTCTCGCCACCAAGCCAACTGCCACTGGCGTTCCTCTTGTACGGCTGCTAGGTCATCTGGATAGGCTAGGTTAATAAGTTTAATCGCATAATCACTGGCGACCATGGCGTGCTCCTTCATATGGGCGGTCGCCACTGCATGGCCGATGACCCGCAAAAGGGCTTGCTCAATGGGATTTTCAGCTTGCTTGGCCAGGGCGTGTATCTTGAAGCCAGCCTGTCTGACATCGTGCATACGGGCCTGACCGGCCAAACAAGCTTGGCTGACAGCCCAGCCTGCCTCAATATCAGGCTCCTGCCCTACCTTGAAGCCCGTCAATTCAATCAAGTGCTCTACCAAATCCCGGCCGAAGCGGGCACAAGTCTCTTGACTAGCGGCTTGGTAGTCGAAATCTAACTGCTTTCTCAAATCATCGCTGTCTAGCAACTTAATTTTTCGTCTAGTCATAGCCTCATCCCCTTATAAACTTCTTAGCCCTAGTATACACCAAGCCCTAGCTGAGTCAAACACAGCCATTTCCCACTCATTCCCATAAAAAAGAGGCCGGACTTCAAGAATCCGACCTCATTTATTGGCTTAAGGTAAAATAGCAATAGCTCGCACAGGCGAACCAGTCGCTTGCTCCCAATGTGGGAAGCAGACACTAATCAAGGCGCCAGTGGCTGGCACTTGGTCCAAATTATTCAAGACTTCTACTTGGTAGATATCTTGCTCCAAGAGATAGTATTCGTTAACTAAGCCGCGCTCCGCTGCTGGAATACCCGCATCGGTGTCAAAGGTCTCATGGCCGACTGCTTTGACTTGGCGTTCCTTAATCAGAAATTCCAAGGCCTCGCGACTCCAACCTGGACTCTGCTGAACACCGGCATCATCTAGGTTGCGCATGGCCTCTTGGCTTGGCCAACGCTTAGACCAGTCGCTTCGGAAAGCTACAAAACTTTCTGGGCGAATTGGACCGTGTTCTGCTTCGAAATCCAGGATGTCTTGCTTGGTCAGAATGTAGTTAGGATTCTCCACCACTTGAGCCGACTTGTCAATAACATAGAGAGGCAAGAGCAGATCCTTGAGCTCAATCTGATCCAGCCAGCGGCCGCCTGCCACGAAGTGGATTGGAGCGTCAATGTGGGTGCCGTATTGGCCCACCACCGAGATTTTCTGAACGTGGAAACCATCCTTAAGGGTGAAGAGGTCTTCCTTCTCTAGGGCTGGTAGCGCCGGGAAGTGGGGGCTAGATTCGTTAATGACATGGCTAAGGTCAACCCATTTTTTGGACTTGAGTGTTTCATAGAGTGAAAGTAAATCTGACATCTTGTTTCCTCCTAACTAAGAGCTAATGATTACTGTAAAGGCAGTATAACAAAGTTAAGTGAGGCAAAACAAGATAGAATGCCTTATTCCCTTAGACTATTTTTCTAGAACCTGATATAGCAAATAGCTATATAAATTCAAAACAAGAGGCTAACTCCATAGAGCTAGCCTCTTGTCATCTTAGCTTACTTATCCTTACTCAATTGGCTTAAAATCCCCTTGAGATTGCCTACTTGCTGGCTGATAGCCGTCTCTAGGTCTTGGTCCCGTTCCAAGGGGAAATAGAGGGCGCCGACTAAGACAGAATCATCTTGTTTACCCGTATCCTCTAGGCGGTAGAAGACTAGGCAAGCCGTGTCGTGTTCGGGCTCGACTTCATAGCGGGCCTGAAATTGCTTGCCGTCGATTTCAATCGATTCTTGGAAGATAGGAGTTGGCCGGTCTGACTTGAGACGCTCCTCCAGTTCCTTATCGGTGAGCAACTTGCCACCCTTGAGGGGGGAAGTCGTATAGGCCTCTAAGGTATAGAGATTGACATAACCCTTCATGCCAGGCGTCATAATGCGATAACCTATATCCCGACGGTCGTCCTTGGTCAAGGATGGATGCATCTTCCAATCCTCGGGAATCTTGTAGGGACGTTCAGTTGGCTTAGGAGGCTCCTTGCCATCCACAGCTTCATACATCCAGTTCTTGGATGATTCGAAAATCTTATCTTGGCCCTTGTCAATGGCAGTTGCTTCAACCTTCAAGAGGGTCTTGAAGAAGGCTTCTTCCTGCTCCTTGTTTTCTAACTCCTTGCTGGACTCTGAGACCGCTGAATTGGACTCTTGACTATCGTCCGATTGGTTGGCCCAGGCTGCTTGAGGGGCTAGTAAGAAGCTAGTGGCAGTCGCTAGACTGGCTAAGACTAGATGTAATTTTTTCATGCTTTACCTCCTTGGGTGACCGATGCAGAGGGGAGTCACCTTGGTTACTGGAGTACCTAGCCCTAGTCTAACCTATTTAAGCTCGTCAGGCAAGGGAAGCCCTATTTAGCCAGACCTGCCGCCACCAAGGCCAAAAGCCAGAGATGAAGCGGATAGAAGACATAGAAGAAGTAGCGGTTGAAGGCTGACTGCTTACCTCTTTGGCCATTATAGAGGGCCAAGACTGGCAAGACGCTAATGAAGAGCCAGTCAGAGTTGTAGAGCAACATGGTAAGGGTCTCCTGCCAACTGTCGTAGGTGGAGTAAGAAAGGGCAAATAGGATTAGAGCAAGACCTAAATAAAGCACGGTCCCAAGGCCCTTGCGCTGACGGCAACAGTAGGTAATCAAGATAAAGGGCAGTACCACCATGCCCCCTTCGGTCAGCAAGAGGCCGGATAGGAAGAGCAAGCCTGCGCCAGCCCAACGGATGCGTTTGGTCTCTGGCGTCAGACTATACCGCGGGAAGGCCAATGCCAGAATGCTCACCCCTAGAGCTAGGGTCAGAAAGATATTGTTGCTGATATGGACGCCCCGATTGGCCAAGAGACTATTGAGCAGCCAGTTGCCGGCCGCCATGATGGCCGCGGCGCCCCAGAGACGGACTTGATAGCGCTGCAGATTACGGGTATGAAGGAAACCTTCTACCGCCAGATAGGCAAAGCCCGCCGCCACACAGCGCGTCATCGCATGAAAGATGCCCTCCCAGAGTGGTGGCACCAGACCAGGCACATGGGGCAGATGGTCTAAAAGCATGAGGACTGCCAACAAGTATTTGATTTGAGTTGCATTTAATTTCTTCATAGGAATGCTCCTTTAAGTTTTCTTAGCTTAAGTTTAGACCCAAAAACCCCGGCCAACCATAAGCTGAGCTTACAGTTAGCCGGGTTATCTTACATTATTGAAAGTTTAAGCTTGCCGGTCTAAATCCCGCAAGAGACGCTGGATAACCCAGGACTTAAGCACGAGACTCAAGATAAAGCTTGGCAACAAGGATAGGAGAAAAGCTAGAATTCCCAGACGAGCTACAAAGGACGAGACTAGGACAGGTTGCCAGTAGAGCCCCCACACTAGGGGCACCAGGCCAAAGAGATAGCCTAACAACAAGAGACTATTAACCAGATAAGGCCGCTGGCGTCCTGGTAAGGCCCCATTAAAACGCAGGGTTTGGTCACGAAAATCACTTAAGATGGCACGCTGAGTAGCCAGATCTGGCACTGACACTGACTTGACTTGGGCTCTGAGATGGTTTGCCACGCCTTCATATACTAGCGCTAACAAGAGCCCCAAGAGCAAAGGCAAGGCCACTGCCCCCAGGCTACCTAGATATCTATCCGGGTTGTGTGGCTGACGCCCCGCATCATAACCTAGCCAGCGAATAAGGCGCCCGGCTAGCAGGGGTAAGATGACCAAACCTAGGGACCACAGGGTCCAGGCCACACGCCGGCTTAGGTCAGTGGGACTTTCCTCTTTCCAGGTCAGCTGACCACTAGAGAGCTCATACTCTGCTAGCAAGCGACGGTCTGCTTCTTTCTGGACTTGGCGCAGATAGGCGCCGTAGAAGACTAATTTTTTATAAGGTATCCACATTAATCAATTTCCTTCCCTTTCTGCCCTTTGTTGCAATGCTAGAGCTAAATTACTAGTCTGTTTTTCCTTTGTCATAGCGCGCCCCGTATTCCTGACGGGCTTGGCGCGTCCAAGTATGGATGAAGTCGGTCTTGGCATCAGTGTAGGCATCACGATTGTGTTCATACTGAGACCAGAGAGCTAGCTTAAGCGCCTCATAATCCTTGGCTACTTGGTCATGTTCCCTGAGATAGTCCCTAAAGTAGAGCTCGTCGTGATCTCCTTGGTAGCGCAAGTGAATGTGATAGACCTTATCCGCGAAGCCTTCTGGGGTGTAACCCGAGTTCAAGGATATGCGGCCTTCTGACTCTGACATTTTAAGAAAGCCTGACTGAATCAGACTTTCACTGGCTAGATGCAAATCCGCTTGAGGTGCCAACTCGACCAAGACATCAACGATATCCTTGGCCCAGATACCTGGGATAGCAGTGCTCCCAATGTGGCTAATGCGAACCAGAGGCAAATCTCCTAGGACTTGTTCTAGTCGCACGGCCATTTCTTGATAATTGGTCTCCCACTGGGGCTTAGGCGCCACTAGGAAGATTGGAAACAGGCGCCAGAGTTCTTCTAAAGATAATTGACTCAGGTCCTTGGCCATATGGGTTGCTCCTTTCAGGCAAAGTAAATCTAGTTTTTTGGTTTTAAACCTAAAGCCGAGTAGCCAGAAAGTCGCATACGATTCTCGGCTGCTAGCTTGTCAACCAGTCTTAAATTCCGCTCAGACTGGGTAGACTTGCCCTTGCGAGGTGTAAACTTCTGCAGGTAGGACAGATCATCATAGGACCGTCGCATGCTTTCACTCCAGCCGAAGCATAACCCTTCTTCCAAGACCTCATGAAAGGTCACCGATGGCAACTTGGACTTAGCTTTAAAAATTCGAATCCAAATACCCGGCGAAGTCTGTTCATTGGCTAGTAACCAATCATGTAGTTCTTGTCTCTTTTCAAAAGATATAATCGGAAGTTGATCATAGACTTGGTCTAATTGTCGCATTATTTTTCCTTTCATTCTTGATGGTGACAATTCTGCTAAACTAAGGATAAGATAGCCTCAACTAGTGGCTTATCTAATTGATTGCCCTCATCCGGTCTGAGTTCTCTGATTGTTTATCCCATCGACTCCCGTCTTAAAACTTATGGTAATGGTAATAAACTAGCTATTGAGCTCCCTCCACCCACTGATCATTGTCCATAATAAAAGGCTTGGCCAAGCCAGGGCCAGTATAGTCAGAATACTTAGTCCCCAGATATTGATAGACCTCTTCCTTGCTGGCAAATTTGATGGCCTGATAAGGCTCCTCGAAGGTCAGTTTCTCTAGGAAGAGATAGCCCTCTTTGGCTGGAACTAAGACGCCGACATGGCCGATGAAGAGACTGTCGCCATCCAGATTATCATGCAAGACCACCGACAACATTCTAACCTTGTCATTGAACTTGAACTGGGACAGAAATTGCGCCATACGCTTGGCGTGGACCTTGACGTCCTGGGTAGCATCGGTCTTAACCCGGGAGAAGAGGATATTGAAGGCCGCCTTATCCTTGGCATCCATGACATGCCCCTTGTCGATGGCGTCATTATCCATGAAAAGCAGCTCATCATCCTGGCTAACTGGAGGAATCTCAATGGTGTTTTTGAGCAAGGTATAGCTGTTAATGCGGCAATTAGTCCCGATAAAATCCCCCTTCTGCTCATGCCACAGTGGATTAATCTTGGCCACATCGTAGTCCGTCTTGGTGAATTCGGTGAAGTCACCCTTGAGTCCACTAGGTCCCACAATGTCATTGTAGTCCTTAACAAGTTTGAGGAATTCCTCAACGCTATCCTTGTCCAAATGAGCAGACAAGAGGCTCCTCACTTCTTCCAGGCTACTTGGACTATTGAGGTTGGAATAGCTAGGATGAGAGGGGCTTGCTTCTTGGCCACTCGGCTTGGGACTGCAAGCTGCTAGAGCTAAGACGAGGCCGAGGGATAGGATGATGGTTTTGGTGTGTTTGAACATAAGATTCTCTCTTTATCTAAATTATTTAAGGCAAGCAGTCATGAAACTGATTTGAGACTACATATTCTTAGTATACTCTTTTTTCTAGTAAGGAGCGAGATTATTGGCTATCAAATCTAAACCCAACCAAACATAGTCGAATATAATACAACAGATCAGAAAAACCTACCTGTTACTTTTTGGCAAACTGATTATATCTTTTATAATGATGCCACGAAGCTAAACAGCCATATAATAAATCCTACTAAGTAAAAGCATAAATAATACCCCAAAAGTTGGCTGAATGAGCCTACTTTTGGGGTGTCATAAGTATACGGAAAATTATTGTTGTTTGGACTCTAGATATTCCAATAGGCTATCAGCTATCTTGGATGCCTCATGATTCGGACTGGATTCAAAAACGCATCCAGTCTTATCTTGCCAAATAATAATGCCGTCAATCCCGAGATTTTCCACAACATATAGATTATGAGCTATTCTATTATTAGCTTCCCACTCTCTTCTTGTGACCTGGATAACATCCCGATTTTTTGACTTAGCTATACCAGTAAGTTCAACATCGTCAGCCATGACCGCACCGAATTCAAGCAAATATTCCTTGTAGTCTTCAGCCAAATCTAATGCTAACTCTTTTTCAACATTAGCTACATCTTCTAAACTTGCTTTTTTTAGTGGTAATAAATTCTCAAGTGAATTTATCTTCTCAATTATCTTAGACATTTATTCTCCTCCTTCCATGACTCTTACTCTATCTTTCCAGTGTCCTTGTCGTTCTTTCCCAAATTCATTGCGGTTAATTTCAGATTCTTTGGATTTATCATGCAAAATTGAATCATTACCAGGACCACGATGCTGCTTTACGGTTAGTTCGGCAAGAGGACTATTTTGCTTCTGACCGATATGATGAAGCTCTATTTCCTGTCCATCTTTTGTAATCGGTGGGCGTCCTCTCTCCATTCTCTGTTTATTCGTGATATCATCTTCATCAACTTGGTTCAAATCTATATCGTCTCGAATCAGGCACTTTTTACCATTGACTTCAGATTCTTCTAATCCCGCATCTATATAAATTTGCGCCTCTTCCCAAGACCCTATGTTATCAAGAATTTCATCTGACCAACCCTTCGACTCACGCAGTTGTTCTTTTTGCTCATCTGTTAAGCCCTGCCTAGCTTCTTTAACCTTATCAGATTCCTCAATCTGATTATTTAGAAGCCCATCCCTTTCTTTATTTGCTTCCACAAGAGCCGATAGAGAAAAGTATTTAGCAGTATACACATCCGCAAAGTTAACTTTTTTATCGCTTAATTCAGAAAATTCAAAAGATTCTCTAGTTTCTATCCTCTCAAAAGCATCTTTTATCTCAGGACCCGTCGGGAACACCTTGCCTTCAGCTTCCTTTATCATCGACGTATGCATGCCACCCATGTTACTTAGCCCCCTACTATAATCTTTTTAATTTTAAGAGCTTCCTCTTCATCTATCTCAAAGAAATAATTCTTTATCGTTTGGATGATATCGGTTCGTTCATTAGCTGTATGGACTACTAATTGTGAAATAATAAAGCGCCCCTTATACTCTGGATTATCCATATAAGCTTCTCTAAACAGTTGTTTCACCAAAGCGAGTTTATCCTTGTTTGGAATTAATAGCAAGTCGAATATAGCAGTGCACAATTCATTGGATAGCAGCTGCTTCAAAGCATAGCAGCCATTGATCAAATACTGAACAATTGCTTCATTTAGCAGGTTTGCATATATTCTATTTTCATCTGGGCACAGCACTAGCTTAACATCTTTTTTGGCGAGTATTGATTTGGCCATCCTTCTATATTGCTGAATAGCCCTACTTACAGCTTCAATTTCCTGAACCAACATAGTGTTTAACATTTTTAAACTCGTAAGATCAAGAGAATCGACAAGCGCTTCTTTCGCAAGATTTAGGTTAATTTTGTATAAGCGATTCTCGATATCGCCACCATATAGCACGCCATCTGAAACTTTGATATCTTCAGTCATTGACACTTGGACACGAGTCGGAAGATTCATCCCTTCTTTGTGACATAAGGCCATTCCTGTTGTAAGGGTTCCTAAGTCCAAACAATCTTCACCGGCTAAACCAATTGTATTCGCAATTAATGCTTGATCATCCGCTGCAACTAAGCGCTGTATAATTTTGTTAGATGAATTTTTGATGACATCTGGAGCGAGTTTGCTTGGAATCTGTTCAGCTACAATCACTCCTTGACCATACGAGCGCATTTCGGCAATCATATTGGTAAAGTGCTCGACTGCCTTACCCTTTGGATTCCCCATATCTTCTGAGGTTTTCTCGGTATTCACATTCTTCAGTAATCGGTGAGCCTCCTCAATGACTAAGATATGTGATAATTCTTTGTTCATTCTGATAGTTTCCTTGGCTACCTGACGATATTCATTAATAAAAATAATCAATAGCCCAACACAGAAAGCTTTATCAGAATCATCCGCTAAGCCTTCTAGTTCAAAAACCGTATTGCTATTTAACAATTTATCCATATCAGCATATTCATAGGTGTTGAACATGTATCCTTTAGCGCCTGAACATAGACTTTCGAGTCTTGCTTTTATTGCTGTCTTAATATTCCCAGCAATTTCTCCTTCATAATCCATCTCTTCTTCTATATATCTTTCTATCTCCACTTTCAAATCTTGCATTGTTGGAAAAAGAAACTTATGAGAATCAGAGGCATACCTTTCTTGTATGTAATCCGCCTCAAAAAAGTCTACAGAATTTGTCATATTCATTAAGTACGGGTGGAAGCCTAGAATTAGATTCCAACCTTTCTTTTTGTACACATTCTGTAAGCACTTTTCTAAGATGTATGGCATAGGCCCATAGAAGGAGAATGATGCATTAAACAAATCTTTCAAAAAATCGATATGCATCTGTGGAGAAACTCCACATTGAATGTAAAATGGATTGAACCTTAAACAATTTATTTCAGGCTTCCCCAAGGTATAAATTTGTGGTTTGCGTCCATTTTCAAGCTTGATGTTTCTATACTCCTTCTTAGCAGACTCTATGACTAAGAAGGGAACATCAGCATTTTTCAAAATACCTTTTACAGTCGTAGTTTTCCCACTACCCGTAATACCACATACAAAAGTGTGACGCGCCAAATCCTTGTAGGACAAAGAAAATGGCATATGGTCCAGGCGCCTTTGAGCAGAACATACACACCCAATTTTAACTCCTGAGACCTTATCCGTGATCAATGGGTACATTTTACCTTTTTTCAGTTCAAAATTTGGCACAGGTGCATCTGGCAAGGTACACATCAATCCCAATTCTTCTGAAGTGACGGCCGTACAGAGTAGTGACGGTTCCGATTCATTCCTAAGGATTTTAGGAATTAAAACTGAGTTCCCCTTAGCCTCCGCCTCATCCAAATGAAAAGCATGAACTACTTGAGGTAGAACATTAGGGTTTGGCTTGGCGAATTCTCCAGATATACACGCTTGAATAATGCTTGCCACCATTTTAGTATTGGCTGAATAGGAGATAACTGTCTCCCACATCCCATTACTTTGGCCTTGTCTAAATCGATTAATTGCTTGATCAACATAGTCCATCACTTCAAGCGCAAAACCATTTTGTACTTCTGTCGCTATCCCTTCATTTTGATTAATAGCTACGTTTACAGATTTGCCAACGCTGTTAGTTGTTGAAGAACTATCCGTGGTTGTTTCACTATCTGATATTTTAAAATTCGTGTAATTTGACAGAACCTTACTAATAAAATTACTTTGGGTTTTAGATGTACTCTGAGTTCTGGATTCTGAATGACCTTCAGTTAGTCCTGTCGAACAGGAGCTTCCAACTTGCCGAGATATGTTCTGTTTGCTAATTGCGAAGCATTGATCTTTAATTTGAATCAATTCTCCGCGCTTTCGCGCAATTTCCTCTGGTCGTAACGGACGAGAAATGAATAAGACTGAATAGTCGTGTCCATTTAAGCCTCTCATCATAGGCACTAAGGAGAATTTTTGCTTTTTATCGTTGATTTCCACCGAGGGTATCGCCGAAATTAAACCAACCTCTTTGCCCTCATAACTTGTTGAAGGCAAATCCATCTCATAGGATCTTAGTTCAATCCCGTCGAGTAAGCCTTCTATGATAGTTTTTAACATTTTAGCATCATTGTCAGAATCATACACACCAATTATCAAATTCATCGTCCCACTTTGGGAGACAATACCATAAATAATTGGCTTGTCTAATAGATAGAGAGCTGTATAAAATTCATTCATTTTCTCACTGAAAAACTCAAACATATCATCCATTTGCTCAGTCGTACAGCTTACTACCCTAAAAAAAGTAAAGGTGTCTAATAAGTCATCTGAATTCTTATACGTATGGCTAATAATCTCTTCTTTCGTTTTAAGTGAATGTGCCGGATGGATTTCTTTTATAAAACTATCTAGTTGCTTAATGATAATTTGGGTGTCTTCCTCAAAGTTCGGCACTTGAGGCATAGTCGCTTGCTGCTCTTGAGGAATCCCCTTGTTTGCTACCATATCATTGTTTGTCATAGTTTATCCCCTCTCGCAAAAGAGCTATTTTTTTAGAGAAGCAACTCTACTGCGGAAATAGCTCTCCACTTCATCTAACCAATCTAGGACCTCTTTTTCCATATCGTCTAGATACTCATTGACTGCCTTCTCATATTCATTTTTATTCTTTTCAGTCACCTTGAAATAGGCAGTAACTCCGGACACCACAGCCCCTGCAATGATAAGCGCAATTGGGATATTTATTGCTTCCGACATAGCAAACTTCAGAATTCCCCCTAAGGCCGTGGTCCCTGACACAGCACTTGCAGTTACATAAAGCTTATTTATTTCTTCAAAATCAACTCCATTCTTGTACGTCATCGATGAATCAACATCAAATCGATATTTCTCATTCAATTCATCTCGCAGATTAAGCCTATAAAAACGATTCAAGTGACTCGGATCCTTAAAATACTCATCTTTCTCAATCTCTGACTCAAGATAGATAAACATATCTACAATATATCCCCTACTCTTTGCTGATAATTTTGTAGCAATAAGGCTACTAATTCTTGTAGTCAAAAGGTGAGGGCTATTAGGATAGGTCTTAATAATCCTAAAGGCTTCATCTTTTAATTTGGCAAACAATTCGCGAACATCACTTTTTATCTTTTCGATAGTCATTAAAATCTACTCCATCCTTTAATTGCGATATTTCTTCTTTATTTTCTTTATAGGTCTTCTTAAGCAACACAAGTTTTTTAATAAAACGTTCTATCTCTTCCGCTTCCCTCTTATCAGCTTCAACCTTTTCTAGCTCTTCCTTTTTATATTCAGCATTTTGCTTTAATTCTATCCTATAAGCTTTACATACCTCTTCCACAAATTTCCTAAGTTCGGTCTTGACGTCTTCCGTAATCGCCTCTATTCTTCCTATAATGCTATCTTTAACTTTTTCGAAATGTTTATACTGCGAATAAACTGAGACAGTATGCGTCTTTTTAAAAGTTGCCCCCGAAGCAAAATCCTTCTCTTCAAACGCCTCTTCTTCTGAAGCTTCTTTTAATTTCTCAACGAAGTCTTTAGGAAAATCCGGCTCCAATGATACATATGAAACTGCATTCTTATCCTTAAGTACCACCTTAAGTCGTTCATTGCATTGCGCAATCACTTCTTCTTGTATCTCTTTTTGAAATGGGATGAACTTTTCAATCTGACGAATGGAAAGCTTTTCCAATTCCCGAAAACTATTTTCGTTTTCCCCATCTATTTTATCAATTATTTTTCTGTATTCAGACATGACTTCTTCAACACGTTTATCAATCATACCCTCAGTCTGACTATATTCATTTTGAATTTTGTTAACTCCTTTTGTCATCTTATTCTCAATGTCTACGAGATCTTTATTTAATTCCTGAATTCTATTAGCTAAATCCAATGGACTACGCCTCTTTATTTTATAATGTTCAATCTTTTCAAGGAGGGTTTCTTCAATTTTTCCATATACTTTTAGCATTCTGCCTAAAAAATCACTGAGGGCAAGAAACTGTGCTTTTCTACCGAACCCATTCAATGCTTGCGAGATAGTATTAAAATTAGAGATTCTCTCAAGTTCCTGAAGAAATGTTTCTTTCTCATGGTTGGCATCGTACCATGCAAGCTTCAGAAAAGGCTCTATTTTCTTTTCTGCAATTTTACTTGTTATTTCAGCCGTTATCTCTTCGGTGGATAGCGTCTTAAAAGCATTAAGGTATAGTTTGGCCTTGCTGTCGGCATGAATAATCTGTTCTTTCACAATCCCGTGACTAGCTCCATCATTTTGAGCACCAAACATATTTAAAAATTCCTGGTGAGCCCGGTCTATTGTTTCATCCGATTCCGAGGCAGTTCTAGTTAATACTAAGAACATGGCATTTTTATTTCTATCCACACTAGAAGATTCTAAAAAATCTTTGAAGCTGTTAGCTTCGATTGCTACGCCAGTAATTGGGCGTAAAAACATGATAGCTTGAGCTGACTTAATATATTCGTTTGAGACATCGCCAACTTTCCCAGCTGCATTTACACCAGGAGAGTCAACAATCCGCACCCCTTTCATATCCTTGTCTTCAAACGGATACTCAATTTCGATTTTTACAACAATCTCTCTCCATTTTGGTTGCATTTTTTTAATATAATCTCTGATTTTCTGCTCATATTCCTCTTTTGTAAGATTATGTATATTTTCCTTTTCAACGCCTTTTAATAAATCTTGAATATGTCCCTCACTTATTTTTCTATCTTTGTACTTGACAATAACTTCGTTGTTAATGGATGTAATCGGTATATCTCTATATTCGTCGTCTAAGGATGCCGTATTGGTTAAGAACTCTTTAATCGCTACTTCACCTGACACCTCTTTCTTTCGCCCATCCTCATAAGTTGCATATAGGCGGAACTCTTCCCCATATCTAATTTCAATCACTGAGCTTGTACACTGGCGAACATCCATGGGCAGAATTTCAGTTCCAAGATATGCATTAATGAACGTTGATTTGCCACTCTTTGCCTCTCCAGCAATCATCAAACAAAATTTGTCATCTTCAATATCTTTTGCTTGTCTTCTCAGTATTTCTAAAGAAGTGTCCCCATCTTGTATTTCTGCTTCACGTACAACGTTTAATAGCTCTTGATAGTACTGTAAAGCTTCTTCTTTATATTGTTTGTAGCTTTTTGTTATCATACCAACAATCCTTTCAATCATAAATTATCGATGTTTATATTTTATCCATTTCTGTATTTTTCATTTGACCCTATTCATTATTATCCCTCGCAATCCCTCATGCGTGTTACAAAGGCGTTTTTTATACCCCTTACCCCTCATATTAACTTTTATGGCCATGCATATTCCGGCAAAACAAAACTATCTTAATTATTTTGTTAGTTATAGCACAAAAGCATAGTTTTATTATACCACTGTAACTGTTAAAGTACAATATTCTCATGCGTCATATAAAAACACCTTACGTTTCCGCAAGGTGTCTCTGTTCACTATTATCCATGATGACTCAATCAATTAGAAATGCTAGGTTTTCGCCCCTTATCAATTCACGCAATCCAATAGCTTCCTCATAGAAGGACTAACGAAATAGTCGCTACCTGTCATCTGAATGTCCCTTTAATTTTCCAATTATCCTTCAAACCTAATGACCTGATTGGTCGCATCTACGGTCGCCTTTAGGCCAAAGGGAATGATGCAGCGGGGTTGAGCATGACCAATGTTGAGGTTAAAGACCACGGGCAGACTTGGATTGGCGATGACGTCTACCAATAGCTGCTTGTATTCTTCCGAATATACCTCATCCATGGGCTTTCCTACTAGCAGGCCGGAAATCGAATCGAAGATACCTGTCTCCTTTAGCAAAGTGAGTGCTTGATAGAATTTCTCAGGTGGCATCTTTTCTTCACTGGATTCCAGTAAGAGGATTTTCCCAACCCAGTCTTCTTTTTGAGGGAACAAGGCATATCGACTACAGAGTAGCGGCATATCCGCATAGCGCTCCCCATTAAAGATGTCATAGAGTGAGTCAATGCAGCCCCCAAGGATCTCGCCTGAGAAGACTGGATTCCCCTGAAGCAAATCAAAACCGTGGTCCAAGTGAGACTTCAACGGCTTACCAATTTGGTCGACGCCGAAGTCAGTTCGGCTCTCATACCACAGCTCACTCGGTCTTATTTCTTTTATTGTACCCGTCTTTATTAATTCTTCAAAGTATTGTCGCGTATAAGGCAGCATGTCCTGGTCGAGCTCACAGATATCTGCAAGGAAGGATTGTCCATAGAAAGTGTTGAGTCCGACTTTATGCAACATCAAGTGATTGAGGGTCGTGTCGGAGAAACCGAGGAAGACCTTTTGGGACACAGCACCCGCCAACTCTCCGTTTTCAAATAAATAGGGTAACAATCGATAAGTATCATCGCCACCAATGGCACAGAGGATCATGTCAATCTCTGGATCTCTAAAGGCTTGTAACAAATCGGCCGCCCGCGCTTCCGGGTGTTGCTTCAAATAGTCAATTCCCTTGAGCGCATTGGGCATAAAACTCACCTCTAGGCCAAGTTCTGTCAGCCTTTTGAGGCCTATTTCTAGCTCATGCTTGACGAAATCTTCGCCCAATACCCCAGCTGATAGGCTGACAATCGCTAGCTTTTTAATCATCATATTTACCTCACAAAATTAATCAAATGCCTATAAAATATACCTTTTAACGATAAATTAAAAGGTATACTGAACTATTTATGCTTGTTGAGATGGTCGCGACAAAAAGTAGAGATAGGCCCCAAAAGCGAACTTAATGGCAGCATCCATATAGGCGATGACCGCCATGGAAATATTAGGGAAGAGATAGCCAACCGCAATATTGACCGCACACACCAGGGCTAGATAAATCATAGACTTGCCATGCACGAAATAGAAGGGGAAGAAATGCAGTGCGGTAGCCATTAAGGCTCCTAGCCAGATGAGGCGCCAGTTCTCGGTAGCGAAGAAGGGGCCACCTAAGATGGCCATTAAGACAAAGAGTAAAATGACCGCATAGAGGGCTACTTTCTTCTGGAAGGGACTCGAACCGCCAGTTGATAATTTATTAAGTAGGGTTTTGTTCTGGTTAATAGCGAAAAAGCTGACAATGTAACCGATGCTGAAAACCTGCATGTTAATAATCTGCTTGCCACCAATCAAGGTTGCCACCGCAATCACCGACGCAACGGCCATCAACCATAAGCCACAGGCTTTCTTGAAGTTAAATGCTAGTTTTTCATTCTTGTCATAAGCTAAAAATCCCATAAATAAGTGCCTCCAAAATCTTCATAACTGCCATCTAGCCTCTATCTAGTAGGCTAGATGGCTCTTACTTTATTATAGCACTTTAATAGAAGAAAAGGCGTTGACAAGCCCCTTTTAGCTCAATATTTATACTGGAACTGGGAACTGCTCAAAGCGCAACCATTCCTGAGCAATTCTTAAGAGGCTATCACCTAAGCCGTGTTCTTGAATTACTTTTAAAAACAACCCTGTTGAGACAGATTGAATGAATGCCCATTCCCAGATGCTCTGCTTCTCAACTCCAGTTTCATTATGAAGTAAGAGAACTCTCTCAATAGCTTTTTCCAAAGGAGCATCAACTAACTCCTCCACCCATTCTCGCACGAGGATTCCAAGGTCGTAGGCAGGTTCTCCTAGGATTCCATCCGGATCTATCAATTTATAAGATATCTCATTGGAATCTAGTGCTTTCAGTATATTGTCAGCGTGTGGATCCCCATGGACTAGCACAGATTGATATGAAGACAGGCACTTTATTCTTGATTCTAAAAACAAGAGCGCCCGTTCAATGATTTCTTTACTGCACGGTTTCTCTAATTTTTCCCAAGTGGACAGGATAAAATCTTGAAACCACCCAATTAATTGTCCCATCGGTCTTAGCTCTTGATTTTCATCGAGGGGAATCCAGGTTTTCTTTAGTAGCCCGCAAATTATCTTCATTTGGTCTCTAATAGAATAATCAAACTCACTCAAAGGCTCGCCCAAACACTCTAGCAGGACTGCCTTCCTCTTCGCATCGTACTTGAGCAACTTGACATATCCCGCTCCATTTACAACTCTAAGGGCCTCTACCTGTTGCTCAAACTCGGAATTCCCCTCCAATTGAGGCATAAATAATTTGAGAATCCCCTTTTCTTGATTTCTCAAGGCACATTTTGCTACAAAGGCCTCTGAGCCTCCTTCAAGGATTTGCTCCAAAGAAATGCTCCACTCTTTTTCTATGCAATCAATAACTGCATTTAAGTCTTTTTTCCATTGCAGCCCCTCACCACCTAATGCATTCAACTTATTTTGAACATTGCTTGGGATCCGGCCTTCCCAGTCTTTCATCACATGCTATCCCCCTTTAATCTCTCTAGCGTTTCTTTAAACTTATTTGTCTATTCACTCCTATTTTAAATAGTCTCTTCATTTTTTTCCACTCCTTTTAAGTAGCTTTTAGGTTCATGCTTTACATTAGAGTTAGCACTAAAGAAAGGAGAAAGCTCCCCCAAAAGTGAGCGGTGTAAAACAATGTGAACAATTGTCGTCATATCTAATCTACACGCCCAAAAATTTCATAAGTACTTCCTCTGCTCAGAAAACGCCAGGGCAGACTACAAAATGGGGATCCTCACCCTCATCTTCGGCTCCTTCCTAAAAGGCGTCTTCGACATCTACGGCACCCATTCAGTCTATCCGACCTTCTACCTTCCAGTTGGCCTGCTGCTTCTACTGGTTGCACTTGGCTTTGAAATCCACCAGAGGAAGGAGATGGCGAAATAAGAAATTAATTACTAGAGCAACAGCACTCCATCCGTTGGATTCTCTTATCCAGCTGATGGGGTTTTGTTTATTACATAAGACAATTAGTTATCATAATTATCGTACCTTCAAAAAATCCTCGAGCACGGTAAGAAATAAAAAAATCTTGGTTGCAAAGCTCAACCAAGATTCCGTTTAATCTATTCTTCGTTTAACCTAACAAGAAGGTGTTTGAAATGTTCTTCATCCTCAACTAGTTTTCCAAAGAACAACTCATCAATTTGCTCGATTACGGGCACAGCTTTTTGTAAAATCTCTTCTCCCTTTTTCTTCAAAATAACAGCCTTGGCTCTTGAATCTCTGGAGTGTTCTTTTCTCTCTACATATGCATATTTTTCTAATAGACTCAATATTTGAGAAACAGTCATTACGTCTATCCCAGAAAGTTTGGAAATCATGACTTGAGTCACTTCGTCATTAGTTTGCGATAGATAGGCAAGCGAAGCTAAAACAACAAATTGAGGGTGTGTCAGATTCATTTTCTTTAACTCTTTTTTTATTATAAAATGCCATTTATTGTACACCCTCATGAACAGCAAGCCAGTTGATTGTTCTGAATCTTTTTTATATTTCGATGTAAACAAACAGCAATTCCCCCTATCTTTCCAAAAGCTCTTTCAGAATAAATATAGAGTTAGGGACATCTGAGAACACCTGGCGTAAAAATTCTAAATGTTGCTTATCCTCACTATCTAAGGATACAGAATGTTTGACTATTACACTTCCATCATTGTTCTCCATTATTTGGTGTCCAAAAAGGATGTCACCAAAAGGAGTTGCTGTTTTATCCCAAAATTCTTCGAAGGCTTTTACAAGTGTAAGTTGATAGTCCATAGGGGGCATACCTTCAAGCTCCATCGTCCCATGGGATCCAGTCTTAAAATCATCGTTTAATGTAATATTTTTTAAATCTTCTTCCCAGGCATACCATTTTTCAATATTGGCATAATACTCCCAAACAGCTTCTTTTGTTGCTTTAATTTTCAAACTGAAACTAAATTCCATTGTTTTCACCTCTATTTATTAAGTGTACTTATTATATATTATTTTATAATATGCGTCAACACAAATCTTTTTAGAATCGTAAGGGCGGGGATGACAAAATAGGAAATGAAATAACCGGAGGTCTGCCTGTAAAGGCGCCTCCGGTTTATTTTGGATATGAGGTTAAAACTTAACTATCTCTAGCTTCTAGGCATAAAGCTCTAAATCGGTCATCTAATTCCGCTATCTCCAACAAGAGGCGGGACAAGTCTTCGTAATCTTCCTTTAGGCAAGACAGGTGGGCTTGTCCAAATAAAGAGGCTAAGTCTTCTTTTATTTTTGAACGCAGACTATCATGCTCCGCTAGAAATCTACTCAGGTAGAGGTTTCTGACAGCGGCCAGCTTAAAACTGAAATACTGATGCAGTTGTTTTTGCTCATCATTCAAGCCATGTTTTGCTACTGCCGCCGCGTAGGTTGAGAGGACACCTTCTTGCCCTTGCCGATATCTTTGGGCCATTATTTGCGAAGTGGCCAGATAGATTGCGCTTGCGTCTGGACTAGCGACTCGCTTGAAATTACCCCACATAGAATAGGAGCCTCGCTTATAGTCGATTTCCTGGGCTTGCCATGCTGGCAGAAAGTCTTCAAACTTGATTTTCATACAGGCAAAACCTGCTGGATCATGCAAGTAGAGATAGTCATCCTCTAAATTATAAACTGAGACAAAGTGATCCACTCCGTATAAGTGAGTGTGGTTAGGATTATAGGTCAGATGCCCCATATCGAGTGGCCCCAACACTACCGGCCCATTAGCTAGAAGAGCTTTCAACTTCCTTCTGATTAAATCCAAATCAAGCACTTGCCCCTCCCCTAGATAATATTCTTCATAGTCAAAACCAAGAACTTCTAAGACATGAGAAATCGAAAGATCCGGCATGCCGTTATCGAAGAATACCAATGGGTGCCGTTCATCGTCTTTGACAATGGAAGCCCCATTCCCCATCAACATAAGGGCCTCAAGATATTCCGGCCTCAGGTCATGACCATAAGCCTCCAAAGCCATGGCTAAAGAATAGGTATAACAAAGCGATACATCGCCAAAATAAATCTGCATATGACTGCCTCCTTCTCATTGATAGCTTGATTATACAGTGCAGTTAGAACTGACACCCTAGAAAAAAGGAGCAGAATTTATGGGGTATGGTGACTAGGAAAAGCTTCAGCCCATTAAAAAAGCCCCCTAAGTTGAATTTTCATCCAACTTAGGGGCTAATTTGGGCTATTTAATCATACTTCTTGCCGAATTTCTTCTCCAGCATTTTCTTGACTAGATATGGCATCTTGACGTTTTCTCGTCCCTTTTTGGCAATGAGTTTCTTAACAAAATCAGGCATCTGGATGTCTTGGTCTTCCTTTAGAATCGCATCGCTGTCTCTAGGCGCCGCCATCTCATCAAAAGTAGTCTCATCAGCTTGATGGATTTTGTAGTCCCCATGGAGATGCTTGGCAATCGTTGACAGCAAGGCCTCAATCAGACGAGAATCAGTATTGGGCATAGGGGGGCGCTTATAGCCCACCCCTAATTCATGGCAGAGTTCTTGACACTCAACATCATTGTCAAAAAGCACCTCGATATGCTCACTAATAAAAGCAATAGGCACAAAGATATAATGGTCGGGATGCTGGCTTTGCTCCCGCAAATATTCCAGGACATCTGGTTTAATCCATGGCATCCCAATATCGCTCTCACTCTGCCAAGTGTTAGTATACTGGTCTGGAGCAAGACCGAGACCTTCAGAAATCAAGCGGCTATTGTCGTAGATTTGATCGATATAAGGGTCGCCAAACTCCAAGGCCAAGACAGGCACACTATGGGCTGAGAAAACGACCCGATAAGTCTGACTACCAATTTCTTGGATAATTTTTCGAATCTCCTCTACCCAGTAATTGATCAGGGCGGGCTCGCGATACCAGTCCTTAATGACTTGGAAGCGGATGGTCTGGCTCTCTAGGAATTTCTCATAGCCCATTACGGAGTAATAGGAAAAATGAGGTTCCAAGATTAAACAGAGGCAGTCTTCAATCCCATCTGCCTCCATCTGTGCAATGACATCGGGGATGAAGGGACGCGAAAATTTATTGGCAAAATAAACGTTCGCTTGGCCTTCTAGGGCCTCAGCTACTAGCCTCACTTCTTCCCTGGTAATGGCTTGGAGAGGCGTACCACCAATCCGAACATAATTATCATATAGGGTTTTGATTTCATCTTCTTCTGGACGAACACCCCGGCGAATATGTGTGAAAAATTCCGCGACTGCTTCATAGCTAATCGCTTCTGGTGACCCAAAGGTCATCATGAGGACAGCTTTCTTAGACATGTCAAACTCCTTATGTGTGTGTCGTAGTTTCCGTCTCTTATTCTACCATAGAAAAGGCTTTATCGGAACTGGTTAGGGTTCGATTATTCAGGCTTAGTCGTTTTTTAAAGCACCGCCACATCAAAAGCAACACCTACTGCCTGCCAGTTGGACTAGCGCTCTTGCTAGTCGCACTTGGGTTTGAAATCTATCATAAAAAGGTAGTTAGAAAATAAAAACTGAGAGCAACCAGGTAGTTGCTCTCAGTTTTTTATGCATTGACTTTTGTCACTGAGTGCAAAGAAGATTTCCTTATTTAAAAGGATAGAGACTATCATAGCCATTGCTTTGAATATACTGACCCAGCGCCGCGAGGGTACCCTTGATTTCGTCCGTCACTATTTGATGCTCCATTTCCAACTCTTCCGAAAAAGCATCTAAGTATAATAAATGATAAAGCAGGAGGAAGCTTTTATTCATCTTAGCGATTGGGTCTTCAGCTGGTTGGACAGTAATCCCGTACAAGTAATTATATCACCTTTTTTCAAAAGCTAATTATACCATAGTTCATAGCTACTTAATATTTATCTCCATAGGTATCTCTTCTGGCAAATATGGGCTAATCGCACGAATAATCTCGTCTACTCGATTTCCTTTTATATGCCTTACTATAAGCTCTCTATACCCTTTGTTGTCTATGCCGAAAAAGCGTCCTATAGATGTCGAAAGAGATTTACTATTAAAGACCTTTAACACATTGCTATATGCTTCCAATTCCAGAATTTCGTTAAACTCTCCAGTGTATTTTGCCTTTAATTCATCATATGAAATGGATTTAAATGCGCTTTCTAGAGAATCTTTTGCCTCTTCCTCGTTTTTTGTTGATATATTTGCTATAGTAAGTTTAAATTTAATCTCAGATACAATCGCTTCACATATTTGTTTATCAATTTCTTTAGCAAAGCGATCTTTAATAATATAATCTTTTACATTTTTTACTTTGTCATCATCATTAAATCCTAATATATCATTAATAATGTAAAGTAACTCTTCAACTAGAAATAAATTTTCCACCTCTGCCACTTTTAAGGTGAAAATATTATCATTTCTATACGCTTCTATCTCATACTCACTACGATAGTCACGATCAATAATTCCGTAGCATTTTAAATGGTGTAATTGTTTGTTAGCACTCATAGCTTTTGTTTGATTGATAACAGAGCTACAACTTCCACATGCTATTACATAGTAATCTTTATATATTTCAGAGTATAATTTAGTATCATAACTATCACTTGATCCCTCTACAAATAAAACAGGCTTTCTATTTCCTAAAATATCCAATAAAAGCTGTTCTGGAAGACTACTATCTTCCACTTCTTCATATTCCCATTTAATGCCATCATATTCCTTAATCCATATTTTCACTGAATTTTTATGACTAGCTGCAAATTGCGTGTCGTGTGTTATGTACACGAAGAAGCAATCTTCTCTTTCGGCTTCAATAGAAGCCCAAATTCTGTTCATAATTGAGCGATGCAAATGAATCTCTGGTTCATCAATTATTATAGTCTTATTTTCAGGGACACTTAGACATTGCGCTATTAAATATAAAGCAACACGTTCACCATCGCTCATATCTCTTCCTCTATATTTAGTCCCTTTTTTTAGTCCTAAACTTGCCATAACTTTTCCGTCACTAATACTAATTTCCCTATGTGGAAATAGCATATTCCAAATTCGCTGCAATTTATCTAAAACCATCTCGGGAACTTTATCATGCTGTTCATCTCGAAAGTCTTTTTCCCGACAATCATTTATATATTTTTCTTGCTGATATGCTTGTTTAGCAACTAAAGCGGAAAGCACATTCTCGTAATCGTTAAGCATAGATGTGACATAATTGTTTTTTTCGCCATCCCATTCCCAACGATTATCGTGCGATTTCCCTAAATATACTGTATTTTCACTTCCATAAAGAAGCAAATTTGTGGCTTGCTCATAACTTTTCTGTTGTATATATGTCCCAAAAGACAATGCTCTTTGCGCACTTATTCTATGGGTTTCATCCCCCGTATTTTTTTCTATCCATACCCCCAGTCTAGTCTTCCCAGAACCATTCGCACCTATCATTATCATGGAATGACATTTTGTATGTTTTTTAACAGGTTGATTATTTTCATCTGGTAGTATATAGCTATACTCTTTATTTTTTATCATTTTACATCCCCTTGACATATTATAGTGCTCCCTTTTCTCTGAGACACTTTTCCATACAATTAATATAAAGCATAGAAACTTTATTCAATACTTTTAGAAAATAGTTCAAGTATATTCATATTTATCATTGCTATCAGCACATTTTTACTATTAGAAGGTATACGCTAATGTATAGTTTCTTAGCATCCAGAAAGCAAAACAACTGTCTCCACATGAGCAGTCTGTGGGAATAAATCAACCGGTTGCACCCACTTGAGCTCATATCCTGCCGGGGCCAAGAGTTGGCAATCTCGGGCGCAGGTGGCCGGGTTACAGGACACGTAGACAACCTTATCCGGCGCCAGTTCAATCAGGATCTTAACGAATTCAGGGTCTAGGCCCTTGCGTGGTGGATCGACCAATGCGAGATTGCGTCTTCAACTCCTTGGACTTCTTCAATTAATTGTCTGATTAGCATGGCTTCTCTCCTAAATCTTAGTACATATCGTAGTCTTCATACCAGCCCAAAACTGCTACCTTATAGCCTTCTTTTGAGTATTTCTTGGCATAGCCTTCAGCTACCCAAGCGCTAGGAAAGGTTAGGACTTGTAGTGTGTTTTTAGAATCCTGAAGCGTATATGTCCATAGACTTCGGCTCCATCCTGAGACTTTATATTCTATTTTGCGATCCAACATAATGATAAATACTGGCTTCTTATAACGTGAAAAAGCTTCCTACTCCATCCATCTCACCAATCAACTTCTTAAAATATGATTGGAGAAGGGTCTAATATTTTCTCAATAGATTCTAACAAATCTTTTAAATATGGGAACAGAATGTTATCATCAAATTCTTGTAGCTCAAGAATTCCATCCTCTAAAGAAACCTCATTCTTTACATCCCTAATATCTGTAGCAATGTGGATGTTTTCCCCCGACGATTGGTCCACTGCATAGATATTCGCTACTCTCCCTCCCCTGAGCTTTTCAATTTCAGAGTATGCAAGCCTACCTCTATGCTTACAATAATTATATCGGTTTCTAATATTCGTTGATGAAAAGCGTTTCCAAAAATCAATTATTTGGTCAATTACGGTGGCGAATTCTGGACACATTTTTTTTAAATATTCGAATGGGTTCTCGTCAGCTGTTGGTGATGTAACATTTTTTTCCGCATCTCGTAATAGTTCGTACGTCTCTTCTATCGGCTTCATCCCCGAAAAATCTACCCGCGACCCATTCTTACCGCACGCATATTCAATAGACACATAACAAAGTACCCAAGATAAGTCAACCAAAGTATTATAGTAAAACAAAGCAGCTTCATAAAAATACGATCTATATATTAAACGAAATGCTTTTTCTGCTTCTTTATCTTCAGTATTAAACCAATGATTCCAATCATCCGTTTCCGTCTCATACATAAATATTCTTGCGCCACGATACTGATCTACTAATTCTTGTTGCTTGGATCGAAAATAAATATCGTTACTCGTTGGCACTTTAACCTTGTATAAATCAAATTTAATATTAGATTCCCTATCTAGTGTATTAATATCATTTTTGAAGTCCATTAAACAATTCTCCTTCCATAATATCTTACCTAGCACCACAATACATGAGATTTACTTTGTAGGCTTAGAACTTTACCATCCTTCACAGTAGATATGACCTCGTATAAAACACGAATTGTCATAACTGTTCCCTCATTTCGAAAAGGTCTGTGCTAATTGCATTTTAACTATTTACTCTTCTTTTTTGAGTTCACCACCGCACTCTCCACTCGTCTCGTCTATTTGGTAAATACACCATAGATTACCGCTATATTTCTTTCAAGCCCCTTGACACAAATCAAATCCTCGTACTTTTGCCACATCTATCTTTTGGATGTCTATTATTCCTATTTGTTATTCACTTCTACCATTTCAATAATCAAATCCTACCTTAGCAAGCACCGCCACAAACTCGGCGATTCGCTGTTACCGTATCGTTTCGTCGTAAACTCCTTACTCTACGACAGCTATCCCATGGGCGGAACATCTGCTTCTACTTCGCTGATGCCTCAGCTCGTACAAGCAGTGATACCGCCTCAACATGCGCGGTCTGCGGGAATAAATCAACCGGTTGCACCCACTTAAGCTCATAGCCTGCCTGGGCCAAGAGTTGGCAGTCCCGGGCGCAGGTGGCTGGGTTACAGGACACGTAGACGATTTTGTTTGGCGCCAGTTCAATCAGGGTCTTAACAAATTCAGGGTCTAGGCCCTTGCGTGGTGGGTCGACCACCGCTACATCAAAAGCAATACCTTCTGCCTGCCAAGCGGGTAGCACCTCTTCGGCCTTGCCGGCTTGGAAGATCACATTGGTCAGGCCATTGGCCTCGGCATTGGCCCGCGCCATGTCGATGGCTTCAGGTACGATTTCCATGGCATAGACCTGGCCGGCTTGGCGGGCTAGGGCCAAGGAGATGGTGCCAATCCCGCAGTAAGCATCCAGGACGGTCTCAATGCCAGATAAATCGGCTGCTTCAATGGCATAGCGATATAGCGCCTCGGCCTGAGGGGTGTTAACCTGATAGAAGGAATGCGGGGAGATGGAGAAATCCAGCCCCAGCATCTGATCCTGATAGACCGGTTGGCCCCACAAGAGGCGATTGGTCGGCCCCATAATGACATTATTAGCCTGCGTATGGCTGTTGAGGACCAGACTGACTAGGTTAGGTATGGCATCAGTCAGGGCTTCAACTAACTGCTCTTCTCGCGGCAGACCCTTGCCATTGACGACCAAGATCAACATGACTTGGCCGCTATAGTGACCGCGCTTGACAATGATATGGCGAATTTGGCCCTTACGACTTTCCTCGTCATAGGCAGTATAGCCCAGTTGGCGCAAGATATCTCGCGTCTTAAGAATGGCTTGGTCGATGGCTGGATCTTGAATATGGAAATTCTCCACCGGCACTAGCTGGTGGCTGTTCTTACGGAAAAAGCCAGTCTCCAACTGCCCTTTGACCGTCCGTACCGGGATTTGCGCCTTATTGCGGTATTGCCAAGGATGGTCCATGCCATGAGTCGGCCGGACTTCCAGACTTTCCGGGAATTTTCCTAGGCGACTGAAGACTTGCTTGACTAGGGCCTGCTTAGCCTTGAGTTGGGCAGGATAAGCTAGATGTTGCAAGGTCATGGTGCCAATCTGACGGCCGATAGGGTCGGTAATTTCCACCCGATCCGGACTGGGCGTTAGAACCTCTTCTAGGCGCGCAAAGCCGAAGGACTTGCCGACCTTGAGGATCTTAATGGCCACCTGCTCACCCGGAATAACGCCCTCCACAAAGAAGGGGTAGCCGTCAATTTTGACGACGCCCTGGCCTTCATGGGTTAGGTCCACTACCTGGCCTTGGTGCACTTGATTCTTCTTAAATACTTGTTTTGCGTCCATCTTCAGTCTCCTTTGCTTTTCCTTCCTATCATACCACGAAATACCAGTCAGGCAAAGGATGCGCGCCATCACGTTGATCTTACTTTTAAGTCTGATTTGCTGATTAGAATGGCAAGTCTAGCTTTACTTTGCTCTATTGTTATCGCATCTCCCCTTTAACTTCCCTTCTATAAAGAGATAGTTGACTTGTATACATGTTATTATATTTCTTTTAGAATGCTCTGTCTTTACAGATTCTTGCTAAAAACATACAAATTCTTGCTGTTTTCTCGTTCACCCATCATAGATGACTATTTTAGATAAAAATCTCTAGATTATGGTTTGTTCCAACCTCTTCAATTTAATTTCGTCAGAGATTGTAGTCCCGCACTGAGGACTAAGTTGGAGCCTACCCGCCCAAGGCCAAACCAAGCACAAAAACAGGCGACTGGAAATTCCAGTCGCCTGTAACTTATTAACTGCGTAAGTAACGTTCCAAGAATTGTTGGGTCCGTTCTTCTTGTGGGTTGACGAAGAGTTGCTCTGGTGCGCCTTGCTCGGCGATGACCCCTTGGTCCATGAAGACCACGCGGTCAGACACCTCACGAGCGAACTCCATTTCGTGGGTGACAATAATCATCGTCAAACCTGTGTGAGCCAATTCCTTCATAACCTTCAAGACTTCGCCGACCATCTCAGGGTCCAAGGCGGAAGTTGGTTCATCGAAGAGAATGACATCTGGCTGCATGGTCAAGGCCCGAGCAATGGCTACCCGTTGCTTTTGACCCCCAGATAATTGGCTAGGACGAGCATGGACATAATCCCCCATGCCGACTTGTTCCAGGAACTTAGTAGCTAAGGCTTCAGTCTCAGCCTTGTCCTTATCGAGGACCTTGATAGGGCCGACCGTACAGTTAGCCAATACATCCATATTGTTGAAGAGGTTGAAAGATTGGAAGACCATGCCGATATGGGTCCGGTACTTGTTGACGTCATGCTTAACGTCTAAGATATTCTCGCCCCGGTAAATAATTTCCCCACCGCTTGGTTCTTCTAAGAGGTTAATACAACGCAAGAGGGTGGATTTACCTGAACCTGAAGAGCCGATAATAGTTACGACTTCCCCTGCTTCAACGGAAAAATCAATGTCCTTGAGGACCGTACGGTCGCCAAAGGTTTTGCTTAAGTGTTGAATTTCTACAATCGCCATGATTAGGCCTCCTCTTTGAGCACTGCCACTTGTTGTTGGTTACCGGCAGCCAGTTGATCACTTGGGCGCCCGTCAATGCGTTTTTCAATCGCGCGCAAGAGTGATGTAATGGTAAAGGTTAAGATGAAGTAGATAACGGCCGTTACGAAGAAGGTCTCGAAGTAACGGAAGTTATTGCCGGCAATGGTCTTGGTCGTGAAGTAGAGTTCGCTGACCGAGATAACGTTGAGGACGGATGTATCCTTAACGTTGATGACAAATTCATTCCCGACAGATGGCAGAATGGTCCGGAAGACTTGTGGCATGACCACTTCTTTCATGGTTTGCCAGTGGTTCATCCCGATAGCACGAGCGGCTTCAAATTGGCCCTTGTCGATGGCGTAAATCCCACCCCGAACGACTTCAGCGATGTAGGCCCCGGTATTAATGGAGACAACCAGGAAGGCTGCTGACATAGGGGTTAATTTCCAGCCCCAGAGTAGGTCGGTCCCGTAGTAGAAGATCATAGCTTGAACGATCATCGGTGTCCCACGGAAGATGGCAATATAGGCATTGAGCAAGAGGTTAGCAACTTTCAAGACGCCATTATGGATTTGGCTCTTAGACTTCGGAATGGTCCGGATAATCCCTACGGCTAAACCAATCAGGAGACCGATTAAGGTACCTGTTAGGGATACCCAGAGGGTCATGCCTGTCCCGGACAGGTATTGACGCCAGTTCTGAGTGGCAATCTCCCAGGTGCGAGCAAAGAAGTTGTAATCTTCTGTGGCCGCTGCTTCAGTGCTGGTTTCTTCTTGACCATCAGCCGCTGGCTGGTTCTTAATGGCCTGATCCATGAAGTCCTTACGTTGTTGATCTGAGATTTCCGCAATGGCTTCATTGATTTGAGTCATGAGGGGACTCCCCTTCTTGACCCCGATAGAGACCTTGCGATCTTCTGGCGCCACTTGGAAGCTTGGATTAAGTTCCACGTAGGTGAATAGAGGGTTAGCCGCTGCCGCAGAGACAGCTTCTGGATATTCTGAAATGTAGGCATCTAGCTTGCCTGCTTCTAAGGCCACCCGTAAGACAGGGAAAGAATCCTGTGCCTGCTCAACCTGAGCGCCCTTGAGCTGTTGCAGCAGGTTATAGTGCAAGGTACCTTGTTGGCCTGACACCTTAGCACCTGCAAAGTCTTCTAAGGTCTTAGCTTGGGCGTAAGGCGAATCCTTGCGGACCACCATAACGAAGCGTGACTCATAATAAGACTCGGAGAAGTCGATCTCCTTAGCGCGTTCGGCTGTTGGCGACATGCCGGCAATAATCATATCTATCTTGTCCGATTGGACAGCTGGTAAAAGCCCATCCCACTCCGTCTTGACCACTTGGACTTCGCGGCCTAATTTTTCCCCAATCTTACGCGCGATTTGCACGTCGTAACCATTGGCGAATTCCTTGGAGTCCTTAATAGGTACAGCACCGTTAGCGTTGGTGGACTGTGTCCAGTTATAAGGCGGATAGCCCGCTTCCATCCCGATCAATAGGGGTTGAGCGTCTTGCTTCTTGGCGCCACACGCTACCATCATGAATGCAACGAAGGCTAATGCCAAGAATTTTAACGATTTTTTCATTTTTCTCACTCCTATTAATAGAATTATAATAATAAGTATACACCTTCCGAACCATAGTGCAAGATATTTTTAAGATGAAAGCGTTATTTATGGTTTATTTTTTTCAAATGCCCCAACTATTCTCTCAGCTAAACTTGCACTCTGGCTTCTATTACTATACACTTAAGGAAAGCAATTGCATTTTATTTAAAGGAGGTTTCGGGGTGAAAGTCCTACTCTACAGTCAACATCTCGACAAAATCGCCAAATCTGGCCTTGGTAAATCAATTAAACATCAAATGAAGGCCTTGGAACATGCCGGGATTGACTACACCACCGATCCCAAGGACTCCTTCGATTTATTACATATCAATACCTACTTCCCCCAATCCATGCTCTTCGCCCGCAAATGTCGCAAGCAAGGCATTCCGGTCGTCTACCATGCACATTCGACCATGGAAGACTTCCGTAATTCCTTCCGCTTCTCTAATCAGCTAGCGCCTATCTTCAAGCGTTGGCTCATGACTTGCTATCAGCAGGGCGATGTCCTCATTACACCTACGCCCTACTCTAAGCGTCTACTCGATTCTTACAATATGGGGCGGGAAATCTTCGTCCTATCTAACGGTATTGAACTAGAAAAATTTGCCCCTCAGCCTCAGGCGCGGGAGCTCTTCCGGGCGCGTTACGGACTGGCCGAGCAAGACTTCGTCTGCATTGGGATTGGCCTCTACCTAGAGCGTAAGGGCATTCTAGATTTTGTGGAGTTGGCCAAGCGCCTGCCCCATATCCGCTTCATCTGGTTTGGCTATACGGACTTGAACCTAGTGCCGTCCGCTATTCGGGTTGCCGTCTCTAATCCACCGGCCAACCTGACCTTTGCCGGCTATGTTGACAATCAGCAGATTATTCAAGCCATGCAGGGCAGCGACCTCTACCTCTTCCCTACCTTGGAAGAAACCGAGGGCATTCCGGCCGTCGAGGCCTGTGCCGCCCATGCCAAATTCATCGTTCGGGACATTCCAGTCTTCGATGACTGGTTGACCGACCAGGTCAACGTCTACAAGGCTAAGGATGTCGATGACTTCGAGCGTCTGATTCGGGCTAGCCAAGCCCAAGAGCTAGCTGACTTGACCCAGGCAGCCTATCCCGTGGCGGTCCAACGTGACCTATCGGTCATTGGCCAAGAACTAGGCCGCATCTACGGCCATGCCATTCGTGCTAGCCAGGAACGACAAGGATTATAAAATAGTAAAAGGTGGGAGTTTTCCACCTTTTTTATGCTCTAAACCGTGTGAGACCAGCCCCACTCGAGCCAAAAGACGGGGCTTGTGGTGGGACCGGCTGCAGCCAGCCTGCTGCTGACTTCCGCCTTGCCTCGCTATCGAAGGGCTAGGTCACTAACGTTCCAAGCCCTTCTGATACGCGAGGCATCCCCTACACCACAAGCCCGCTTTTGGACGTGGGGCTGGTCTCACACTGGACGATTGGCAAAATGAAGAAAGCTAGGTTGTTTACCTCTTGAAAAGCACCCCATAAGTTAGACATTAAAAGTCCAACTAATAGGGTGCTTTTCTTAAAAGGCGAAATCTTATTTTCTAACTCAATTGTTTGCACCTGGACCTTGTAAAATAACCGCTCCCTTATATAAAGCGTAGTAAATTGGGCCCAGTTGCCATATTTTAACCAAAGGGATATAACCATAGTAGTGATTTTTATTATAGTAAATGGTTTGAGGTGGCTGAGAACTAAAGAATCGAATCTCTTCTACCACAATAGAGGTTGGAAATGCGTCTCGTTTTTTGTCCTTCTTATCAGGAATATAGGCTGTCAAATCTTCTTCAATCGGCCGAACACCATTTGGATTTGCTCCCTTGTACCACTCTACAGCATATTCTTCACACCAAGATTCATGTGGCTTCTTAGGACAGCAACATAGGTTATCACCTACTGATTGATTGGCTTGAACGTTTGAAGTCGAAAGACAAAAGAGCAGTAGAAACAAGAAAGTGAGTGGGGTCATAATAAAACGTTTCATATTGCATTGCTCCTTTATATAGTTGCATGCCTGATGACGACTTTATCCTAAGCCTCCCTTCCCAAATACATCGTCATCCAAATCCTATCTACACACTCATTATACATCCAGAAAGTGTTTTCATCCACCTTTTTTATGCTTTTTGACAGTCCAGTGTGGGCCAAGTCCCACGGCCAAAAGACGGTGCGGATGTGGCGCGTATCTGAAGGGCTTGGAACGCAGTGACTTAGCCCTTCGATAGCGACACAAGGCGGAAGACAGCCAAGGGCTGGCTGTAGCCGGTCCCACCTCAAGCTCCGCCTTTTGGCTCAAGTGGGGCTTGGCTCACACGCCTTTGAATACCTTCAACTTTGCCTCTGTCCCCTTTCGCAGTCCAGTGGGAGCCCAGACCCACGGCCAAAAGCGGTGCTTGTGGTGCCCAGGATGTGGCGCGTATCTGAAGGGCTTGGAAGGCAGTGACTTAGCCCTTCGATAGCGACACAAGGCGGAAGACAGCCAAGGGCTGGC
>ERZ773009.362-NODE-362-length-32815-cov-4.828388_pt1 | contig 32815 bp, 26 predicted proteins | sample MGYA00580663_ERZ773009 | MGnify/ENA primary metagenome ERZ773009 (study PRJEB29015, sample SAMEA2737969) | human oral metagenome | biome: human oral; feature: human-associated habitat; material: dental | place: China | collected 2026 ... | reverse complement strand
CAGCAGGATTGAGAGAGGATATTGCAGCATATAGAGGTTTTATCGGACAGCAATAAATTATTATGAAACGATTGAATATTAGCATATCAAATATCCTTCCTGGACGGAAGGCTTGGTTAGGAGTAGGACTGCTCTTGGCAATGGCTTCCTGTACTGACCTTAACGAACAACTCTACGATAAGGTGTCGCAGGATGACTATGGCAAGACTTCTTCTGAGGTAGCAACCATCGTTGGAGGTGCTTACGCTACTCTCCGAGGCTATGGTTCTGGTACTCCTGAGGGCGCAGGTATCATCTGTTATCCTACTTGTGAGTATGTATTCTTCACACAGGAGTGCTCAAGTGATGAGGCATGTATCCCAACCCGTGGTACAGACTGGTATGATGGTGGTCGCTATCAGCAGTTCCAACGCCACAACTGGGACGCTAAGAACTCTGGTATTCTCTCTGTTTGGCGATATAACTTCACTGGTGTTTCTAAGGTGAATGCCATTATCTATCAGGTAGAACAGAGCGGACTGACCACAGAGGATAAGCAGAAAGTGGAAGCAGAGTTGCGTGGCTTGCGTGCTTACTACTATTACAACCTGCTTGACTGCTTTGGAAACGTACCTGTTGTGACCGACTTTACACAGAAGGAACTCCCAACGAATACTCCACGCAAGGATGTCTTTGCCTTCATTGAGAAGGAACTCAAGGAGATTATCCCACTCTTGCCTTCTGGCATTACCTACGGTCGTTTTACCCAGAACGTAGCCAATACGCTCTTGGCACGACTCTATCTTAATGCCGAGGTGTTTACTGGTACGGCTCGTTGGCAGGATTGTCTTGATGCTTGTAATAAGGTTCAAGGCTATTCGCTGACAGTAAATTATAAGGCAAGTTTCGCTATTCAGAACGAGAAATCTCCTGAGATCATCTTCGCAATACCTTACGATCACAAGCAGGGAACCGTAGGTAACTATCTTGCAAGTATGACCTACCACTATAATCAGAAGTTAGCTTTCGACCCAGCTGGCGTTTATCAGTGGTGTGGTAATGGTATCTGCGCACAGCCAGGACTCTACTCATCATTCGATGCGAAGGATGTACGTCGCCAAAGTCTGCTCATCGGTCAGCAGTACAGTGCTAAGGATGGTTCTGAAGTACTGATGGATGATGGCTCACCATTGAACTATACGGAGGAGATTGACAACTTCACGGATGCTGCTAAGAATGCTGGTGCACGTCTGAACAAGTACGAATGGAGTGCTAATGACTCTTGGGAGCGCGACAACGACTGGGTACTAATGCGCTATGCAGAGATTTTGATGATGCAAGCAGAGTGTAACTACCGTTTGGGTTACACCTCAACAGCACTCACTTATATCAATCAGATTCGCAAGCGTGCAGGCCTTGACGACCTCACAACGCTCACCCTCGACGACCTTGACACAGAATGGAAGCACGAGTTTGTATTTGAGAATCTGCGCCGTACAACCAACATCCGCTTTGGAACTTACTTCAAAGCGTGGTGGGAAAAGCCAGCCGATCCTGCCGACAAGCATACAGGTATCTATCCAATTCCACAAGAGGAGTTGAGCAAGAACCCTAACTTAAAGCAGAATCCTGGTTACGAAAGTTAATTTTTGATGGGTTTAGTGTTATAAAGATGCCCAATGGTACGGCAGGGATTTTAGGTCCATGCAGTTGCCATTGGGTTTTAAGGGCTTTATTAGAGAAGCTTTATACGGCTTGGAATAAGCTACTAACGCTTACAAAAACAGCCTCTTTTATGATGCAATAACCCATGTAATATCAAGTTAATAACATGACTTTCTCCTATAGAAAAGCTGTCTGTGGCAAATTACTTTCATGAAAAAAAACATTTTTCATCGTGAAAAGAAATATTTATTATCATGAAAAGAAATCTTTTTCTTCATGAAAATAAATCGAGAAAGATGACTTTTTATATGGTTGAAGTTCTTCTTTATGGTATTTAAAGTTTATCTTTGTACTTACAAAAGGATAGCTTTTACGTAGCGGCAGAGAGTAGGATAGCGGTATCAATATAAGAAGTAGGAATCTTTCTGCACCAGCTTTAGGAATCGGAAAGTCAGCTAAGAGAACATTAAACAAGATGAATTTGAAATCAGTATTTACATTTGCAGCTGTCTCAGGATTGCTTTTTGCGTCTTGTGCAGACAGCTATGAGGGTGCACCTAAGAAGCCTGAAGGCAGTCAGCAGACTACGCAAGTCGTGCCTGTTGCGGTTACGAAGTCAAACACCATGCAGGTGTATGCACATTATATGCCTTGGTTTGAGACGACCACATCCAACCCTAAGAACGAAGGAAAGTGGGGTTATCACTGGACAATGAAGAACTGTGATCCTAACAAGACCGATGCTAACGGCAAAAGACAGATAGCTTCACACTATTATCCACAGACGGGTCCTTATGCAAGTGGCGATGAGGCTGTGTTGGATTATCAGTGTTTGCTGATGAAATATGCTGGATTAGATGGTGTGATGGTCGACTGGTATGGCATTAATAGTGATAATTCAATCGCCTTACATAAGTCGAATACCGAAGCTCTCTTCCGGGCCTTGAAGCGTGCAGGACTCAAGATGAGTGTCGTTTATGAAGACAGAACACTCGAAGGGGTGACAGATAAGGTTGGAACAGTACGTCAAGACCTCCGCTATTTAGCTGAGAACTTCTTTAAGGACGATAGTTATGTGAAGGTTGAGGGGCGTCCATTGTTATTAGACTTCGGTCCTATTCAGATGGAATCGCCAAAAGACTGGTATCGTAGTTTCTCTATCCTCACCACAAAACCGATGTTCCTTGTGTTGGAAGGAAAGATGGGTAGTGTCAATAATGCTACTTATTCAGACAATGCACAAGGTGTTTATACGTGGGTAAATCCTAATCCTAACTACGCTATAGCAAAGGATTATAAGTGCTTTGTAGGCGGTGCTATGCCTGGTTTCTGGGACTATTACAAAGAAGGTGAGGGCGGTACAGGTTATCAAACCTACAGTACTGAGAATGGAGCGTTGTTCCAGCGACAGCTTGATGCAGCCCGACAGGCAGGTTTGAAGTATCTGCAAATAAGCACATGGAACGACTATGGCGAGGGAACTACTATCGAACCAACATTAGAGTATGGGTATAAATACCTTCTTATGTTGCAGAAGTTCACTGGCGTAAGCTATCAGCAAGCCGACTTAGAACTTATCTATCGCTGGTATCAAGCACGTGTTGCACAACCTAATAATGCGAAGGTAAAGGAGGCTTATAACGCCCTTGTACAGTTGAAGACGGCTGAGGCAAAGGCATTGTTAGATGCTGTTAATGGTAAGAATTAATATTATTAAAATCTCAATAAATGAAAACAGAACGTTTTAAAAATCTCTTTTTAGTGCTGTGCTTTGCACTCCTTCCAATGGCAATGATGGCAAAGCAGGAAGCTACGGTAAGTTCACCTTCGGGCAATCTGACGCTGACAGTGGGTGTTGATAATGCTGGACGACCTTATTATTCTTTGCGTTGTGGTGAGGAAGTAATCCTTCTCCCTTCAGCTTTGGGAATGAAACTGAAAGATGGAAGTCTTGATAGTGACTTCCGTGTTGTGGCTTTTGCAAGAGCTATAAAGGACGAAACATGGCGCCAACCATGGGGAGAAGAAGTCGATGTGCGCAACCATTATAACGAGTTGACTATGAAGTTGGCACAGAAGAAAGGACTACAGCGACAGCTGAATATCGTCTTCCGTGTCTTTGACGATGGTATGGGCTTCCGTTATGTATTCCCAGAGCAAAAGCAGTTGAAGGACTTTGTCATCACAGATGAGGCTACAGAATTCTGCTTTAAGGGCGATCCAGAGGCATGGACATTGCCTTATGATGCTGGTTACTATGAGGGACTGTGGACAAAGGACCACTTGAGTAAGAAGGGAAAGGTATGCACCCCTGTTACTATCGAGGCGAAACCAGACCTTTATATGATGCTTCATGAGGCAAATCTGACAGACTATTCTTCGCTGAATGTAAAGCCTGTGGAAACAAAAGAGGGGAATGTAAGATTGAAGGCTGAGTTAGTTCCATGGTCAAATGGCGACTTGGTGCGTGCAAAAGCTCCTTTCGTCAGTCCTTGGCGTATGTTGTCAGTGGAGAATAAGGTGGGCGGTTTGATTACAAACCGTGTCATGTTGAACCTTAACGACCCTTGTAAAATTAAGGATACATCATGGATTACAACAGGAAAGTATGTTGGTGTATGGTGGTCTTACCACATGCAGACAGCGACTTGGGCTATAGGTCCTAAGCATGGTGCCACAACCGAGAATACAAAACGCTATATCGACTTTGCTGCACAGCATGGTTTTAAGGGCATATTGGTTGAAGGTTGGAACTATGGATGGGAAAACGACTGGGGTAAGGAAGGTGATAAATTCAACTTCGCAAAGGCTTATCCTGATTATGACTTCGAGGGATTGCAGAAGTATGCACTGTCAAAGGGTGTCTCACTCATCGCTCACAACGAGACAGGTGGTGCTGCAAAGAACTATGAGAACCAGTTGGAAGCGGCATTCTCCCTCTATGAGAAGATGGGCATCAAGGCTGTTAAGACGGGTTATGTCAATAATCTAATGGACGATAAGGAGCACCAGCACTCTCAATATGGTGTGCGTCACTATCGCAAGGTGATAGAGGCTGCAGCCCGTCACCACATTATGGTGGTTAATCATGAGCCTGCTATGCCAACCGGTTTACAGCGTACTTATCCAAACCTTATCGCCAGTGAGGGTGTTAGAGGACAAGAGTGGAATGCTTGGGATGGCAATGGTGGCAATCCTCCTTACCATCTTTGTGTACTTCCTTTCACTCGTCAATTGGCTGGGCCAATAGACTTTACGCCAGGAATCTTTAATCTTGAAGGTAAGGTTTTTCCTAATACGCACCCGCATACAACACTTGCTAAGCAGTTAGCTGAGTATGTTGTTATTTATACTCCATGGCAGATGGCAGCCGACGAAATCGAAAACTACAAGGATCAGCCAGCCTTTGCTTTCATCGAGGCGATGCCTTCTAACTGGCAAAAGACTGTGATTCCTGTGGCAGAGATAGGCAAGTATATCGTTACTGCACGTAAGGATCGTGATAGTGAGAACTGGTTTGTTGGAGGTATGAGTGACGAGAATGCACGTGATATCAAGTTGAAACTCGACTTCCTTTCACCCGGAACAAGCTACAAGGCAATCATCTATAAAGATGGTCCTGATGCTGAATACGATAAGAATCCATACTCTATGACGTTCGAACAGCAGGTGGTTAACAACGAAACAGTACTTAACTTGCACTTGGCTAAGAGTGGTGGCTTTGCCATTCAGTTGGTTTGTTTGAAGTAAGATAACTTTTTAAAAGATGATTATCAAGCCTTGATGACAAGATTATCGGGGCCTGGTAATCATCTTTTCTTTTGTATTATTGGGCAAATGTCTATCTTTACGAAGTTGGTCATTAACGGCTTATTATATCTCTTACCATGCCAATAATGATTCTTCTTAATGCTTTTCAATCTTCGTGTTGATATCCCGCACATAATGTGCGGAGGGTTAGCACGAGTGGTGCGGAGGGTTAGCACCAATGGTGCGGAGGGTTAAACACGATGTAATACGTTGTTAGTATAGTTATTGTATAGCATAGAAATAATAAGAAAGAATCCTATTTTAAGTTGTTTTTTTACTTTTAAACTTGTGCTATCAGATTATTTTTGTTAGTTTTGCATTGTATAATGCGCACATAGATTAGATAGTAAAACACTACTGCTTAGGTGATTGATAATGATTTTATTGATATTGTTTGTCGTAATGGGAAACAACCTTATATATTACATCTATATCATCTTTTCAGCCGTAAAAACATAGAGAATATGAAAATTAATAGATTAATCGTTACTTTGGGTATGATGGCTATTGCCATAACCGCACATGGTCAGACCTCAACTATATCGGGTGTATTACTCGATTCTTTGACCCATGAGGGCGAACCATACGCCACTATCAGAGTCTACAAAGGTAAGAAAAGCGAAACACCAGTGGCTATGTCGGTGACAGAAAAGGACGGAAAGTTCTCTCAAAAGGTAACAGGACAGGGCAGTTATCTCGTTTCTTTTACTTCAATGGGACGTAAGGAAATTCTGTGTAAGGTACAACTTACGGCAACAGGTGGTGCTATCAACCTTGGAAATCTCCTTGTACAAGACGATACAAAGCAGTTGAAAAATGTCGAGGTTGTGGCACAAAAGCCGCTTGTAAAGATGGAAACCGACAAGATGACCTACGATGTTCAGAGTGATAACGATGTCAAGACAAACACCGTACTTGATATGTTGCGCAAGGTTCCGATGGTAACTGTGGACGGACAGGATAATATTACTGTCAATGGACAAGGTTCCTTCAAGGTCTATGTGGACGGAAAACCTAACGTAATGTTCTCTTCTAATCCCTCACAGATATTCAAAGCAATGCCTGCTTCGGCTGTGAAATCTATCGAAGTAGTCACAAACCCTGGTGCAAAATATGATGCAGAGGGTGTCGGTGGTGTGCTGAATATCATTATGAACACTGGTGATGGAAAGAGTAAGGCAAAGATGAACGGATATAATGGCAGTGTAGCTCTTACCTTAGGCAACAATGGTTCTCGCACCACAACCTTCTTTAGTGGACAGCAAGGAAAGCTCACCTACAGTGCCAATGTCATGGGAGTGAAATTCAAGTCAAGCGGAACAGAAACCGAAATGCGCCGTACTTCATCTGATGGGTCTGCTATGTCATATTGGCAAAAGGGCAATACAAAAATCAATTTTACGATGGCTAACATCAGCTTAGGCTATGAACTCGATTCGGTGAGTAATATTGGTGCTACCTTTGGGTTGACTGGTCACACAATGAAAAACGATGGTCATCCTACGACAACCTTCTCAGGTGGAGCCTATGGAACTGGTTTCACGTATGGCAATGAGATGACAATGGAGAATAAAAACATGTCGTTTAACGGTAGTGTTGACTATCAACGCTTCTTTAATAAGGCACGTACAAGTAGTCTGACATTGAGTTATCTCTTCACAACCTCACCTGCAGAAAACAACAATCGACGCATTTATGACGCCTTACCAGCAGGTGTGTCGATCCCTTTAACAGACCTTTATTCGGCTGCAAAGATGCGTGGAACAGAGCATACTGTGCAGGTTGACTTTACGACTCCATTAGCAAAAGGACAGACATTGAGTACTGGTTTGAAGTTTATTTCTCATCGCAACTCATCAGACTCTAAGTTCTATGACATTACAGGTGGTACAGAGGTCTATAATGCAGCTAACAGTGTGAACTATAAGAACACGCAGAGTATCTTGGCAGAGTATGCTGAGTACAGTGCGACAATGGGTAAGTTGGGTGCAAAGGCAGGTCTGCGTTATGAACATACGTGGGAGAAAGTGAACTTTATTGTTGGTTCTGGTGCCGACTTTAAGAAGAATTATGGAAGTCTTGTTCCCTCTGCAAGCCTCAGTTATAATATCTCTGGCGGTGTCAACTTAGGCTTGAATTATAACATGCGCATCAGTCGTCCGGGTGTTAGTTACCTCAACCCATATATCGATCGGTCTAATCCAACAGTCTTGAGTTATGGTAATCCGAACCTATCGGTTGAGAAGAGCCACAATGTTAGCTTAGTATTCAATTACTTTACACCGAAGTTTATGATGAATATGACGCTTGGTGAGGCTTTTGCCAACAACCAGATTGAGCAGTATTCGTTTATGAACGGAACAGTGTTGAACACAACTTATGGTAATATCGTGCGTAGTCGTTGGACCAACTTTACTACCTTTATGAACTATGCAGTCACCCCTAAGACACGTATCATGCTCAATGGTGGCGTTGACTATGGGGATATTCGTTCGGAGAAGTTGGGCGAACACAACTTTGGATGGCAAGCAAGCGCATTCTTAGGTCTACAACAAACCTTCCCATGGAAGCTGAATTGGAGTATATTTATGGGTGGACTGACAAAGAAACGTTCATTGCAGGGATATAGCGGAGGCTTTAATATGTTCACGTCAACCCTTTCAAAGAGTTTCATCAAGGACAAACTCAACCTCAGTTTGATGTATTTCGTACCGTTGACAGGCAAGATACACATCAAGCAATACAGCCATGGTGCTAACTTTGAGAACCACATGAACATCACGATACCAGCACAACAAGTAGCATTGACCATTACTTGGAATTTTGGAAATACTAAGAAGCAGTTCCAAACACATGAGAGTAAGATTTCAAATGACTTCCAAGAGAAGAAGAATGACCAACAAATGAACGGTATTGGAATGGGTGCTGGCACTGGTATGTAGCCTTATCGCCGAATTATTTTCATGAAAATAAATATTTCTTATCATGAAAAAAAATATTTCTTGTCGTGAAAATAATTCTTTTTGTTCATGAATAAAATTCATAGTTGTGGTCTTTCTGTACGATGAACATACGTAGAATGTAGGTTTTCCACATGTTTATTCTACGTAAAAAGAGCATAAAAAAGAAGCGATATCAAGGTTTTTTTGATATCGCTTTTTCTTTTCTTGTATCTTATAAACAGTTGTTAGTAAGTATGTTAATGGTCACACAAGTTTGTGTCACACAAATTTGTGTGACACAAACTTGTGTGATTGCTATTTTATTACTATATTTGCAGTCGTAAGACAAGCTAAAACGTAATCGTTATGTGCAAGAAATTTGTTTATGGAGTAGCTGTTTCCGATTATAACTTCATCGGTAGAGAAGTGGAAACAAAGCGATTGATGAATAATTTCAGAGGTGGTATCAATACCATTCTGATGTCTCCTCGTCGACTGGGAAAGACTTCCTTGGTGATGCGTGTGTGTGAAAAGCTGAAGTCAGAAGATATTATAACGATTTATTTAGACATCTTTGGTTGTAAGAGCGAGTATGACTTTTACAACCGTTTGGCGTCAGAAGTACTGAAGCAGACGGCATCAAAGCAGAGTATGTGGCTCGAGGAGGCAAAGGAGTTCTTGTATAGACTTACGCCAAAGATATCATTCAGTCCCGAACCGAACAGTGATTTTGCTATTTCTTTGGGTATAACTCCGAAGACACATACGCCAGAAGAAGTACTTGAGATGGTTGAAAAGATTGCCATAAAGAAAGGAAAGCAGATTGTTGTCTGTATTGATGAGTTCCAACAGATAGGTGAGATGACTGATAGTAAGCATGTACAGGCACGATTAAGGAGTGTATGGCAACATCAGAAGCACGTTTCTTACTGTCTTTTCGGTAGTAAGCATCACTTGATGAGTAGCATCTTCCTACACCGCAGTATGCCTTTCTATCAATTTGGTGACTTGATAGTACTCGACAAGATTTCAACGGCTGAGTGGGTGGAGTATATTGTCAGCCATTTTGCAGATGGTAATAGGACTATTAGTCCAGCCCTTGCAGAGGAGATTTGTAGCTTCACCGACAACTATTCAGCCTATGTTCAGCAGTTATCTTGGTTCGTTTATACACAGAAGGAAGAAGGAGAAACTGTGGATGAAACCGATATCAAGCAGGCAACAGACGACCTTTTAGCAACGAATGAGGTACTCTTTATGCAGATGGTTGAACCCCTCTCGGAGTATCAACTTAACTTTCTACGTGCCTTATCGTCTGGTGTTACGAAGGATTTCGGACTGGCAAAGATACGAGAGAAATATCAATTGGGTAGTTACTCGAATATCAGCCGATTACAGAAAGCACTCCTTGAGCGTGACTTGATAGAAAAACGTGGGACGGAGTTGGCTATTACTGATCCTGTTTTTGCCAAGTGGTTCCAACGGAAAATGATGTTTTAGAAAGAACAGAAGTAACAAAGTTAAAAGAGTCAAGCCAATAATAGCTTTTCGTATAAAAGAAGCGTATTATACGATAAAAGCTATTGGCTTGACTCCTTTAATTCTCTGTATTTATTTCTTATTTCTTATCGGTTGTTTTTTATCCTTTCGTCACCATATTGCGAGAAACACGCAAGAGGATGGCGAAGAGGATAACTGCAGTGATGAAACCAGCGATGGCGTCAATGAGATAATGCGCTTGGATATAAACTGTGGCACAGCAAAGCAGAAGATAGAAAGGTGCAAGAATAGCTAAAAGTTTATAGTTGCGATCGTGCCAAAGTAGTAACATACAGATAGTGCTGACACCAACGTGTGAACTTGGGAAGGCTGCAGTAGGACGCTCGCCAGCTGCTTTAGCATCCTCAACGAGGTGATAGAAGATGCCATCAGTATATCCTGGGCTTGGTAAGCAGTCCTGATGATGGTTGAAATAGTCGTGAACATTAGGGAAGATACCCGCTGTCACGTTCTGTAAACCAATCGCCTTGTAATAAAAGGTAGGTCCTGTTACAGGTACGAAGATGAATACGATGTAATAAATAAAGAAGGAAGAGAGGATGATAAAGGTAGCTCTATTAAACTCCTTATAGTACCACCCGAAGTAATAAACAGCCGTTGCGGCTATCATTGGATAGTAGGCTGCATAGCCCATGTCGAACAACTCGCTAAAGATAGGACCCGGCAAAGCCTTTGAGAAGAGCAATGCTGGCTGACAACCAAAGAGGTCTTGCTCCCATTGCGCAAAGAGATGGTCGAGGTTGGGCAGGTGTCTATTGATTTCAAAGGTGTCAGGATACCACCAAGCAAGCAGTCCTAACTGTACGCCAACACGTAGGAAACGAGTCGCCCTACAGGGAGCTAAGCGATAAACCACCCACATAGCAGCTGTCAAAGCAACGATGCGTAAACGCCCGAATATCATTGCCTGTGGGTTGTTAATAGTAGTGTACATAAAGAAGATGACGATGAGTGTCAACACCAAGTAAGCCATTACCACCCATTCGTATGCCATAAGTCCCTTTACGGGCTTCTTTTCTAATTTAAATAAGTCTATGATGAATTGTTTCATTGTTTGTTGTTATTGGGCTTATTAGGCCTATTAGCCTTATTAGCCTAATTGGGCCAATAAGGCTAATAATAATTAGCTAAATTACAGCCAGCCTTCTTTTTTATACCATTCAATTGTTTCTTTCACGCCTCGTTTGAGGTCATATTCAGGCTTATAACCTAATTCTTCAATCGCAGGGCGGATGTTACAACGCCAGTTACGCTGCTTTAGAATCTGGTATTTGTCGTTGTTTAAAGCCGAAATCTTACCCGTCATTTGTCCGATAAGGTCGCCAAAGAAAGTCACAACACGTAATACCCATATTGGAGCTGTGATGCGAATCCACCAAGGACGACCTAACTCCTCGTGGATAAGGTCGCTAAAGGTAGTACTCTGGTAGACCTTTCCATCACTTAGGAAGTAGGCACTACCTATCTTTCCGTGGTCAAGTGCAAGGAAGGTAGCCTGTACCACGTCTTTAACATATACGAAGGTGATATCCTGCTGCTTATAGCCAACAGCGAAGTCGCTATGCCCCTTGATGCTTTTTGCCATTAGGAAGTAATCCTTCTCACGTGGTCCATACACGCCAGTTGGGCGCAAGATGATATAAGGGAAGGACGAAGGCAACAACTGTTCAGCCTCCAGCTTACTCTTACCGTAGGCTGTGTTAGGCTGTGGAATATCTGTTGGCTCAATCTCCTTATAGGGCTGTTGCTCTCTGATAGCACCGAAGATGCTAAGACTTGAGAGGAAAACAAATCGTTCCAAAGGCTGATTAAGTTCCTGGAGAGCCTGTGCGAAGTTGCGAGTACCATCACGATTGACACGGAAGAAATCCTCCTTATTCAAGCATTTTGTCACACCAGCGGCATGAACAACATAGTCAAACTGATGTCCAGAGAGTTGTTCTTTTAGTTTATCGACAGATGAGAAGTCTAATTCTATGAAATGAATCCGCTCATCCTGGAGGTATTCTCGTGAGGAAGTACGGCGTACTACCGCCCAAGTTTCCATACCCCTGCGCAGTGCTTCTTCCACGATAAAGGAGCCAATGAAGCCCGATGCGCCTGTTATAAGTATCTTTTTCATTAAAAATTTCGTTGCAAACGTTTGCAAAGATACAAACTTTTTCGTTACTTTGTGGAAAATAACAAAACTCAAGTTTCGGTTTTTAGATGTTTTGTATGTAATGAACAGCATTGCAACTAAGTATCAAACCGTTTTGTCTCGGTCTACCGGACATGTGCTACGGCTATTTCGGACAACTTGTCCGAAGCCTCCGGACAATAATGTTCGATGGCTTTTAGGATTGCTTAGGATAACCTTTACTTGAGTTCAAAACAACTAATTCCACTATGAGGAAAGAAAAGAAAAGCAGCAAGCGATTGACTAAGAAGCAGCTTGCAGAGAAACTCATGAGTTTCTTTCAGACACAACCCGACGAGACATTTAGCTTTAAACAGATATTTCATGCACTCAAGCTGACCACTCATCCAGCCAAGATGTTGGCGATAGATGTGATGGAGGAATTGGCGTGGGACGACTTCCTTTCAAAGGTTGGAGAGAGTGCTTACACGTTGAATACCAAGGGACAGGTGCAAGAAGGTACCTTTATCCGTAAAGCAAATGGTAAGAATACATTCCTGCCAGAGGATGGTGGTACACCAGTCTTTGTATCTGAGCGTAATTCTATGGCGGCTTTGAATGGCGACCAAGTGAGAGTTCAGTTTATGGCACGCCGCCAGAACCATATCAAAGAGGCAATGGTCATCGCGATACTGCAACGGAAGAAAGACACCTTCGTTGGAAGGTTGCGTGTCGAGAAGGACATTGCCTTCCTTGTAACTCAGGAGAATCTCTTTATCCATGACATCCTTATCCCTAAGAAGAAACTAAAGGGAGGAAAGACAGACGACCGTGCTTTGGTGAAGATTACCAAGTGGCCTGATGCCGATCATAAGAATCTTATGGGCGAAGTGGTAGACGTCTTAGGTGAAGCTGGTGACAATGATGTAGAGATGAACACCATCCTTGCACAGTATGGATTGCCTTATAAGTATCCTAAACGTGTCGAGGATGCTGCCGAGAAGATAAGTGCTGAAATCACAGCGCAGGACTATGCGGAGCGTGAAGACTTCCGTGACGTATGGACTTGTACGATTGATCCACGCGATGCAAAGGACTTTGACGATGCACTTTCTATCCGAAAGTTAGAGAGTGGACTGTGGGAAGTGGGCGTACATATCGCGGACGTGTCGCATTATGTCAAGGAAGGAGATATTATCGACCGTGAAGCTCAACAGCGTGCGACGTCAGTTTATCTCGTAGACCGCACTATCCCGATGCTTCCAGAGCGTCTTTGTAACTTTATATGTTCGCTCCGTCCAGACGAAGAGAAGCTTGCTTTCAGTTGTATCTTCAATCTTGACGACGAAGCAAACGTAAAGGCTTATCGCATTGTTCACACCGTTATTAAGTCTAACCGTCGTTATGCCTACGAAGAGGCACAGCAGATATTGGAAGACAACGGTGTTGTTGACGGTACGGGCGAGCCTGCTCCAAACCCAGGAAAGGCAGGATATAAAGGTGAGAATGCCGAACAAATCATTACACTCGACCGTCTTGCGAAGTTGATTCGTGGTCGTCGTATGAAGGCAGGAAGCGTGAAGTTCGATTCAGAAGAGCTCCACTTCGACATTGATGAGAAGGGTAAGCCAATCCGTTGTTACTTTAAGCGCTCAAAGGATGCCAACAAGTTGATTGAAGAATTTATGCTATTAGCTAACAGAACAGTAGCAGAAAGCATCGGCATAGTGAAGAAAGGCAAGAAAGCAAAGACCCTTCCTTACCGTGTTCATGACAATCCTGACCCACAGAAGTTCGAGAACTTGCGTGAGTTCACAGCTAAGTTTGGTTATAAACTCAAGTCTGCCAGCACTAAGGGTGCTACTGCTCGGGCATTGAACAAGCTGATGGACGAGGTACAGGGCAAACGTGAGGAGAAGGTGATACAGACGATTGCACTCCGTTCGATGATGAAGGCGAAATATACTACGCACAACATCGGGCACTTCGGACTTGCTTTCGACTACTATACCCACTTTACTTCGCCTATTCGTCGATATCCCGATACGATGGTTCATCGCTTGATAACACGCTATCAGAACGGTGGTCGCTCGGCTAATAAGGAACATTACGAGGAGCTTTGTGAGCATTGTTCAGACATGGAACTCGTTGCGCAGAATGCAGAACGCGACTCTATCAAGTATAAGATGGTTGAGTTTATGAGCGAGCATATCGGTGAATGCTATGATGCACACATATCTGGTATTCAGAGTTTCGGTATTTATGCGGAGATAGATGAGAACCATTGCGAGGGTATGATACCAATGCGTGACCTCGATGATGACTACTACGACTTCGACGAGAAGAACTATTGTCTTGTTGGTCGTCGTCGTCACCACGTCTACCAGCTTGGTGATCCTATCCGCATACAGGTGGCTAAGGCCGATTTAGAGCGTAGACAACTCGACTTCGCACTTGATGATGGTCGCCCATTAAAGGCTAAGCAGACCTCTGCTGAGTATGCTGTAAATAGGAAGAACGACCGAAAGAACAGCAAGCGTGGTAGCAAGAGCCGCAGAAGAAAGTAGTTATCAAGGTGAGACGAAAGATATTCTTTTCACACAAAGAGGAACTATGGAACTCATGGAGTCATAGTGGAGGAATCGTACTGGGCGTAGTGTTCGGTACGATTTTCCTTGTTTGGTGCTCTAAGGAGCGGTCTGGTTGGGCAACAGCAGGTGTGATATTATATCTTGTCGGGATGCTTTTCAGTTATATCACGTCGACCGTCTATCATGCCCTCTCTGCCCATTCTGTATGGAAAGAACGGTTGCGGAAGTGGGACCATGCAGCTATTTATTGGCACATAGCAGGTTCTTATTCGCCCATAACACTGATAGCCTTGCGCAATCAAGGTGCTTGGGGCTGGGGTTTGTTTGCCTTTGTATGGCTCTGTGCAATACTTGGCACCATCTCATCCTTCCGTAAACTGCGTGACCATAGTAACTTAGAAACGTTGACATTCATTGGTATGGGGCTATCAGTATTGGTTGCCTTCAAGCCATTAGTCGATGCTTTGGAAACGCAATCGCTCGTCTGGATATTTGCAGAAGGAGTCATGTATATCACCGGTGCACTGTTTTATTCGCTCAATAAGCGTAAGTATATGCACACAGTATTCCACTTCTTCGTACTCGCAGGTAGTATTTGTCATATCATAGCTGTGTGGGGAATCCTAATGGAATACCTATGATTTGTACTCATATAAACACTAAAAGAAATGTTTAAACGTAGCATCTTGCTCTCCCTAATATTCATTCTTGCAGTTGTGAATACGCAGGCGCAGGAACGACAATACACTCGTCTGAAAGGTTATTATCGTGTCTATCAGAGCACAAACTCCATGCTTAGCTATTTCATTGATGGTATGATGGAGTTTTACATACCGCTTTCTGACACTGCTGCTGAGGCTTCAGAGGGGAAGAAGGGATCACCTTTTGTTGAACGGAAGTTCCTTGGTGAGCGTCGTCGTAAGGCTCCGAAAGCCAATGGCGATGATACCTTTGTGCGTATTTCATTACCTAATATAGAACGGCAGACCCTCCTTAAGAGTATTGACAGTGAGGAATACTCCACTCGTAACAATGGGGATGTATACCGATGGGCTGATAAATGCGGTAAGATAAGCAAGGAAAAGCGGAAGATTAATGGGAAGACAGAGGTTGTGACAACCCTTGAGATGGACGAACTTGTCGGACAACCAAAGCACGAAATAGATATGAGTCAGCTGCGTATGTATGGTATTGTGGCGCGGATGACACAGTATGATGAGAGCGAGAGTTACCTCTCTAACAATCTTCTCCTTGCCTCACAGAAGCATCAAACCTTCTTTGCGCACTATCGTGGAGAGGACGATGACGAGCGAATTGACGTGTGGAGCGAGTTCTATGTGTCGGACCGTATGACTGTCACTGAGAGTGAACTCAAACGTATTAAGAAGGAGAAGAACAGCGTTTGGACTTTCTCTATCCCTGCTGTTGTCCCACCATTAGACAAGGAAGTGGCTGAGGCTTGGACCAAGATGGTGGAGTATTGAGCAAGAGAGGATGTTAAGGAGATAAGGAGTGAAAGGGAGTGAGAGGAGTTAAGACAAATGTTCTATAGTTAACTTAGCGATTGTTTTTAGTGCTGGTTATGGGATAATGCAGCATTATCAAGAACCAAGTGCAAGACAGAAACGGTAATATTGAATTGAAGAATGAAGAAAAGTATCTTTGTATTCTTGACATGTTTTGTGTTAATAAGCTGTGGGCAGCAACGGAGCAACATCTCTTTTCCAGAAGAGAAGTTCACAGTCGACTTGCGACTCCCTACTACCTCAGTGAAGGACCAAGGTTCGAGCTCGCTCTGTTGGGTCTATGGTATGCTTGCAACCCTTGAGACAGAGCATATTATGCAGGGTGATTCTGTAAACTTAAGTCCTGACTATGTGGCACGTATGTACCTTAGTGAGCAGGCAAATCGTCGTCGTTTACTCCCTAATAAGATTGTTCAGAAGGAGGCTGGTATCACAACGCGTGGTATGTGTACTATGGCACTCGACCTTATACAAACCTACGGTTTGCAGCATTATGATGCCTATCGTCATAAGCCAGATATGGACTATAACGTTCTTTGTCGTAAGTTGGATAAGGGCAATGATGCTGAGAAACTATTGGATAAGTACATCGGACCGCTACCTAAACAGGTCTTTATGTTAGGCGCATTATACACTCCATTAGAGTTTGCACATAGCGTATGCACTGATGATGAGTATGTAGCACTAACCAGTTTCACACATCATCCATACGGACAACGCTTTCCTTTGGAAGTACCTGATAATTACTTCCATAACACTTTCCTCAATGTTCCACTCGACACGATGATGAATCGCATTGTTCAGAGTCTACGAGCAGGACATCCAGTATGCTGGGAGGGTGACATATCAGAGCCTGGTTTCTTATTTGGAAATGGCTTTGCTATGTTGAAACATGAAGACAAAAAGGTGACAGCAGAGCGTCGACAGGCTTCTTTTGAGGCGCATCGCACAACCGATGACCACGTCATGGAAATCGTTGGATTGGCCCATGACCAGCACGGTCGTCGCTTCTTTCTCTGCAAGAATAGCTGGGGAACAGCCAATCGCTACCATGGTTTTATGTTCTTGAGTGAGAACTATGTGCGCATGAAGACCATTGCTGTGGTGCTTCGAGCTATTTAATACAAATACAATACAAGGTGATAGGGACTGAACATTCAGCCCCTATTTTTGTTACTATACCCATGAGAGTAGCCCTACTAAGCCTTAACAGCCACAGAATAAGCCTAATGCATTCTAAGTATCAACTCACCTCCTGTCTGCATCACAGGGACCTCAACCTCCGAAGAATACTCCTTATAATTATACTCTCCATCTGGTAGACGATACAAGCTAAGCTTACTGTTCTGCTCAACTGCACATGAGATCTGCACCGTCTGACTATGTGTATTCTTCAGTTTCACGGGTTGGTAAAACATTAGATAACCTCTTTCTCCATTAAAGCCATTCGGTATTTGTCTCTCTATACCATACCTGACTTTATTACAAATGGCAAAGCTATCCTTCTCGTTAATAGTCCCATTCGTTTCTATCCTTACCTTCACAAGCTGCTTGCGAGGGATGAATATATTCTGTTCATACACCTGTCCTTGCTGTAAACGACCTGGCACTATATAATCCCAATAGAAGAGCTTCTTCTCACTCAACGGACGTACTGCTGTGATATCAGTAGGTAATAGATACACTTTATCATCCAACTTACTCAAATCCAACGTTATCTGTAGAGAGTAGTAGGTGGCTACTTTAGCTGAATCAGTGGTCAAAGACTTTAATTCTTTGTCGTTTAAGTTGAAAAACATTATGTAGTTACCATCCTTATCCGTCGTTGCTTTGGCCTTATGATAAACCTTAGTAGAATAAAGATTATACATAATCATATAATCCAACTTTATTTCTATGTTAGGAATTGGCTGTCCGTCTGGCGTTTTAGCAACCCCTTTAATAATCAAACTCTTAGGATCTGGCTTATCAATAAAGTCATCTTCTTCAGAATGACAGCTTGCCAATAGCAACATAATCACTGGTAAAGCAAGTAGATACAATAATACCTTCTTCACAATCTATTCATTTTTAGTTTTAAGTTAAGTCGTTTTTAGATATCATAGCTTTAATATGATACCATCCTTCTATATTGATTTCGATTTCACAAAGGTATGTAATATTTGAAAAACAAGCAAGAAGATTGCTTGTAAAAATATGATTTTAAGGATTTATACACCATGAAGGGTAGTGGAAGTATGCGTATTAGCAAATCCTATCCACAATGATAAGCGGTCAAACATTGCAAGGCTTATAATTTATTTTCATGAAAATAATTCTTTTTCTTCATGAAAATAAATATTTCTTTTCACGTAAATAATTATTTTTCTTCATGAAAATAATTCGCAGAAGGTGAACTCTACTACTGCTTTATTCCCACTTATGCAGGCTGTTTTCATGTGATTTAAAATTAAAAAGGGGGCATATTTGCCCCCAATATCTTATGTCGTCAGTTGTTTGAAACCTACTTTATAAGTAGCTGACGCGCAAACTCCCAAATGACAATACCGGTTGTTACACTTACATTCAGTGAGTGTTTGGTGCCGAACTGTGGAATTTCAAGACAGCCGTCGCTCATATCCACGACACTTTGTTTTACACCTTTCACCTCGTTGCCCAGCACAATAGCGTAGTGGGGGGACGGGTGTTGGGTGTTGGGTGTTGGGTGTTGGGTATTGATGGGGTGCTGGGTGTTGAGGTCTTGTAGCTTTGTTGAACCTTCTACCTGTTCTACGCTATACACGAATACGCCTTGATGGTGGAGTTCTTCGATGGCATCCTCAGTACGTTCAAAGTAACGCCAGTCAACTGAGTCCTCACCACCAAGTGCCGTCTTATGAATCTCTGCGTTAGGAGGTGTGGCGGTAATACCACATAGATAGACAGCTTCCACACGGAAAGCATCAGCCGAACGGAAGACACTTCCCACATTATGTAATGACCGTACATCGTCTAATACAACGATGAGTGGCAGTTTATCAGCTTCCTTGAACTCTTCAAGGGAAAGCCTATTCATTTCGATTGTGCGTAGTTTTCTCATAATGGAAAAATAAAACTCATCCATACTACCAGCCCCTCCCCCTTCCCCTCCCCCATAGGGAGGGGCGTGAATACCGAGATACCCCTACGTTGTGGAGAGTTCTTTTAGGCTCTTTATAAAATAGTATGTCAGCGTATATATGGTTTTTGTTATCTGCACTCCCCTCCTTTCGGAGGGGTTGGGGGAGGCTCCTCTTACTGCAAACTAAACCCTACAGCATACGCCTTAATCTTTGTCACCATAGACAGCAAGCCGTTGCTACGTGTAGGTGAGAGATGCTGGCGGAGACCTATCTTGTCAATGAAATACAGGTCAGCATCGATAATCTCTTGTGGAGTATGATTACTCAATACACGTATCAGAAGGGCAATGATACCCTTTGTGATGAGTGCATCAGAGTCAGCAGTGAAGATAAGTTTACCATCAACATTGTCACACTGCAGCCATACACGGCTCTGACAACCATCAATGAGGTTCTGCTCGTTCTTATACTGCTCCTCTAATGGCTCCAACTCGTTACCCAAGTCAATGAGCATTTGGTATTTATCCATCCAATCAGTGAAGTCCTCGAACTCACCAATTACCGCATCTTGTGCTTCGTTTATAGTCATAGTTCCTTTTTTTTAATTCATAATTCAAAATTCAGAATTCAGAATTATGATTACCTTTGTTGGTAGAGTTTATTGCTACAAGCAATTTACTTTCTGTATTGCTATTTACTATATATCATTTGCCAACAGAAGTGGATATAATTATGCATAGTGAACTACAATAGTAATCATAATTATGAATTGTGAATTATGAATTATTAATTTATTTTGTTACCAGCTTAAACAGTTTATCATTCGGGCGCACCTTATCAGGAACAGGGATAGAAACGCGCCAACCTTGTTCTGCTTTATCAACAGGATTGAGGTCATAACGAATCTCTTCAGCATTGAGGAACATAGCGCCAGTGCTGTTACCAGTGATAAGAAGCTTCTCTCCCTTTACGAAGGTGTTAGCCTCAACAGCCACTTCAGCCACACCAAGACGAGAGAAATACTTTATCACCTTACCGATGAGCACCTTCTTCTCGGTAGCCTTGTTGCCATAATCCTTTGTCCATTCGCCCATCTTCTGACCTTGATAGTAGCCATCCCAGAAGCCACGGTTGAAGACTGTTGAGAGTCGTTCGTCCCACTGGTCCTTCTTTTCTTCGGTGAAGGTACCATCGAGTACGCTCTCGATAGCCTCCTTGTAGCAGCTAACAACGGTGTGAACATACTCTGGTCCACGCGCACGACCCTCAATCTTAAACACACGTACACCCGCATCCATCATCTTATCAATGAAGCGAACGCTCTTTAAGTCCTTAGGACTCATAATGTACTTGTTATCAATCTCTAACTGATTACCTGTCTCATTGTCTGTAACCGTATAGCTACGACGGCATATCTGCGTACAAGCACCACGATTAGCAGAGCGGTTAGAGTCGTGAAGACTCATATAACACTTGCCCGATATCGCCATACAGAACGCACCATGGCAGAACATCTCGATACGAATAGGCTGTCCCTTTGGTCCACAGATATTCTGTTTGATAATCTGTTCGTGTATCTCCTTCACCTGATCCATATTCAGTTCGCGTGCCAATACGGCAACATCAGCAAACTGAGCGTAGAACTTCAGGGCGTCAATATTAGAGATATTCAGCTGTGTTGAGAGGTGAACCTCAACCCCCACTTGGCGGCAATACATCATTACAGCAACATCACTGGCGATGACAGCGGTGATATTTGCAGCCTTAGCAGCATCGATAATCTCGTGCATAGTCTCAATATCCTCCCCATAGATGACAGTGTTTACAGTCAGATAAGTCTGTATTCCCTTTGCGTTACAAGTCTCGGCAATCTCTTTGAGGTCGTCGATGGTGAAGTGGTTAGCTGAATGTGAACGCATATTCAGCTTTCCGATACCGAAGTAAACAGAGTTAGCTCCGGCATTGATGGCAGCTGCGAGTGACTCTCGTGAGCCTACAGGTGCCATTATCTCAAAATCATTTGTATTCTTGTTCATTGTTTTATTTTCATTACCAGACAGTTATCAGCATTGAGTTTATCAGTAAGCTTTAGCCTACTTATCTCTATGCTTTCACTGACCTGTAGCTATCCTTTATTTATTGTGAATGTGTCTAATCGGTCTGCAAAGGTACGGAAAATATCCGATAAAGGGCGTAAACGAGTTTGTAAGTTTTGCAAATCTTACTATCTAATCAACCTAAATGCCGTTTGTATAGCCCTTCTTGATAATAAGTTGCACCTATGTTGGTGATATACTGTAGGATGTTCATCCCTCCGCACGTGTGGTGCTAAGCCTCCGCACCATATGTGCTAAGCCTTCGCACCACTCGTGTTGAGCCTTAACACATTGGTTGAATATAAGTAAGACGTGTCATAATTGTCGTGATAAAATGAATGAAATATCACTGGCAAAACTTGTATGAGAAATGTTTATCAAGCGACTTAATTAGATAAAAAGACCGTGTTAGCACGCCATAAGACTCAAATAGTCAGAACGTTTTTCGGTTGTATGCGATAAATTTAGTATCTTTGCATGCTAAATTTTTCGAGATAACAACAGAATGAAGAAACTATATATTGAGACATACGGCTGCCAAATGAATGTGGCAGACTCTGAGGTCGTGGCTTCAGTCATGAAGATGGCAGGCTATGACGTATGTGAGAATGAGGATGAAGCAGACGCTATCTTCCTTAATACCTGTTCTGTACGTGAGAACGCGGAGAACAAGATATACAATCGTTTAGAGGCTTTGCACGCTGAACAGAAGAAAGGGCGCGACCTTATCTTGGGCGTGTTAGGATGTATGGCAGAACGCGTAAGAGACGACTTAATTCAAAATCACCATGCCAACCTTGTGTGTGGACCAGACTCCTATCTCAACTTGCCTGATATGATAGCACAGTGTGAGAACGGTACGAATGCTTTGGATATCGAACTCTCTACCACTGAGACCTATCGTGATGTTATCCCGCAACGTATTGGTGGCAATAGAGTGTCGGGCTTTGTTAGTATCATGCGTGGTTGCAATAACTTCTGCCACTATTGTATCGTACCTTTCACACGTGGTCGTGAGCGTTCTCGTGATGTAGAGAGTATCTTGAAAGAGGTTAAAGACTTGCACGACAAGGGCTTTAAGGAGGTTACACTCTTAGGTCAGAACGTCAATTCTTATGGTTTGTTGCCTAATGGTAAGCGTCCAGAGAATGGTGTTTCCTTTGCAGAATTGTTGCATAAGGTGGCACAGAGTGTACCAGATATGCGTGTGCGCTTCACGACTTCTAACCCAGAAGATATGACAGAGGATATCATTGAGGCGGTAGCTACCGAACCAAACCTCTGTAATCATATCCACTTCCCTGCACAGAGCGGTAGTAATAGCGTGCTGAAGTTGATGAATCGTAAATATACTCGTGAGGACTACCTTGAGAAAGTGGCTGCTATTCGTCGTCTTGTTCCTGATTGTGGATTGACAACTGACATCTTCATCGGTTATCATAATGAGTCAGAAGAAGATTTCCAGCAAACACTTTCATTGATGCGAGAGGTAGGTTTCGATTCAGCCTTTATGTTCAAGTACTCTGAACGACCAGGTACTTATGCCGCAAAGCACCTCCCTGATAATGTATCAGAGGAAGAGAAGATTCGTCGTTTGAATGAGTTGATTCGCCTTCAGACCGAAATCTCTGCCGAACAGAACAAGAAAGATGAGGGCAAAGAGTTTGATATCCTCATCGAACGCTTTGGAAAACGTAGTCGTGAACAGCTGATGGGACGTACTCCACAGAACAAGGCTGTAGTCATGCCACGTGGCAATCATCATATTGGTGAGACGGTCCGTGTGCGCATCACAGGCTCAACCAGTGCTACACTCTTTGGAGAAGAAGTGTAAATATAGTTTATATAAAAAGATAAAACCGCAAAACAATTTTGCGGTTTTACTATTTATAGCTATATTTGCAAAATTGATAAACAGATAAGAAGATTAGTTGATGAAGGAATTCATACACGTTTTACGCAGGTTCGTACCACCCTATAAGAAGTATCTTGTGCTGTCAATTATTTTTAATATATTGTCAGCCTTTCTCAATATATTCTCCTTTGCAACCCTTATCCCTCTCCTTCAGATTCTTTTTAAGGTAGATGCAGGAACGGGAGCAACGCGTGCAATGGCTTGGAGCGAAGGCTCTTTCAAGGAGGTACTATCGAACAATGCAGATTATTACACGCAGATATACATCACCAGTTGGGGACCAACAACCGTCTTGTTGGCTATCGGTTTGATTCTTGCCTTTATGACTTTCCTAAAGACTGGTGCCTACTTCCTTTCTTCTGCATCAATCATTCCTATCCGAACAGGTGTAGTACGTGACATTCGTAACCAACTCTATGAGAAGATTACATCCCTTTCTTTAGGCTTCTTTAGCGAGGAAAGAAAGGGAGACATCATCGCTCGTATGAGTGGTGACGTCCAGGAGGTTGACAACTCTATCATGTCATCTATCGACATGCTCTTTAAGAACCCTGTTCTTATCATCATTTACTTTACCACACTACTTGTTATCTCTTGGCAGTTGACACTCTTCACGCTCATTTTCGTACCTATCTTCGGATGGTTTATGGGCTTTGTTGGTAGAAAGCTAAAGCAGAACAGTATGACAGCACAGAAGTTGTGGAGTGATACGATGAGTCAGGTGGAAGAGACTTTAGGCGGATTAAGAGTCATCAAAGCCTTCTGTGCTGAAGGAATGATGAACGAACGCTTTGATAAGATCAACTCAGAATACCGCAGCGACATCATGCGTGTGAACATTCGTCAGCAGTTAGCGCATCCGATGAGTGAGTTCCTCGGAACGGTTATGATTGTTGTCGTACTCTGGTTTGGTGGTACCCTTGTCTTGGGCGAATCACCAATTATCAGCGGTCCTACCTTTATCTACTATCTTGTTATCCTCTATAGCATTCTCAATCCATTGAAGGAATTCTCTCGTGCAGGTTACAACATTCCTAAAGGACTTGCCTCAATGGAGCGTATTGACAAGATTCTACAGGCAGAAGTGAAGATAAATGACCCAGAGAAACCAGTACATATTGATAGCTTCGAACATGAGATTGAGTTCCGACATGTCAGCTTTGCTTATACAGATGGTAAGGATGATGAGGGTAAGCCAGAACTCCACTGGGTATTGAAGGATATCAACCTCGTTATTCCAAAGGGTAAGACTGTTGCCTTGGTAGGACAGAGTGGTAGCGGAAAGTCTACCTTGCTCGACCTCATCCCACGTTACTACGATGTGCAGGAAGGTGAGATTCTCATTGACGGAATCAATATTAAGGATTTAGGAGTACACGATCTCCGCCAGCTTATTGGTAATGTAAACCAAGAGGCAATCCTCTTCAACGATAGTTTCAAGAACAACATCTCCTTCGGTGTCAATGCAACTGACGAGGCAATAGCCGAAGCTGCGAAGATTGCCAATGCTCATGAGTTTATCATGCATAGTGAGCGAGGATACGACACAAACATCGGTGACCGTGGCGGACGCCTCTCTGGTGGACAGCGTCAGCGTGTGAGTATTGCGCGTGCTATCCTTAAGAACCCTCCAATCCTCATCCTCGACGAAGCAACATCAGCCCTCGATACAGAGAGCGAGCGCCTTGTACAGGATGCCCTTTATAAGCTTATGAAGACGCGTACGACCATAGCTGTGGCGCACCGCCTATCTACTATCAAGAATAGCGATGAGATTTGCGTGCTGCACGAAGGTGAGATAGTAGAGCGAGGTACGCACGAAGAGCTTATGGACATCGAAGGATACTATAAGAAACTGCATGATATGCAGGAGATATAAGTAATATCATTGAAGATAGAGAGACTTCTTGTAAAATGAAAAAAGGACTTTCTTATATTGCTTACGCACTATCATATACCTTTTGGTATACTATGTCTCTACTACCTATGAGTGCTCTTTATGTTTTTTCTGACTGTCTTTATCTTTTGGTCGGAAAGGTAGTAAAGTATCGTCATAAGGTTATTTGGAAGAATCTCAAGGATAGTTTTCCGGAGAAAGATGAGGCTGAACTGCAGCGTATAGAACGTGGTTTTTATCATTACTTCTGTGATTATCTTGTAGAGACCATCAAGCTTCTCCATATGAGTAAGCATGAACTTCGTCAGAGGATGGTTTTCACAGGAATAGAAGAAATAAACGAGTTGCTTGAAAAAGGGGTGTCCTGTGCTATCTATTTGGGCCATTATGGTAATTGGGAATTAATAACATCCTTGCCTTTATGGGTTTCTGAGAAGGCACAGTGCTGCCAAGTTTATCATCCGTTGAAGAACGAACGATTTGATAAACTCTTCAAGTCTGTACGCGAGAAACATCATGCACTTTGTATTCCAATGGCAGAGACACTGCGACAAGTAGTTTCTTATCGCCAGAAGAAACAACCTATTGTGATTGGATATATCGCTGATCAGGCACCTTTCTGGAATAATATTCACCATTGGGTAGACTTCTTAAACCATGATACACCCGTCTTAACAGGTAGTGAACGTATCATAAAGAAGACAGGACAAGCCGTTTTCTATGGTGATGTTTCACGTGTGCGAAGAGGCTATTATCGGTGTGATTTCAAGTTGATAACCAATGAATCAGCAAAATATAAGGATTGGGAAATAACCGATAAATACTTTCAGTTGTTAGAAGAAACCATCCGTCGACAGCCAGAACTTTATCTTTGGAGTCATAAAAGATGGAAGCGTACGCGCGAAGAGTTTAACTTACGCTATGACGAGAAGACTGGAAGAGTAAGTTTAGAGCCATTGGATGAGATTATAAGGAAAAAAGATAAGGAATGATTTTTGTAAGAGATAAAGGGCGGATGTGTAATAACATCCTACAGTATGGACATCTGTATGCTTGGGCAAGGGCGAACAATCGGAAGACGGTTTCAATGCGATTTGCTTACAAGTATCAATACTTTCATATCTGTAGGACTCGTTGGCATAACTTTTTTGTTTATCTTCTTGCAAAGTATGCAGCCAAATTAAAGCTAATACCTACCGTCACATTTGATACACCTGATGAAGACTTTACTGAAAAGGAAAATGCAATGAGGCATGGATGTCTTGTTGCTGAGGGGTGGTTTGCTCGTTGGTATGACCTTTTCTTACAGTATAAGCCTGAGATATTATCCTTATTTGCCTTTGATTCCCACATCGAAAACAAGGTTACTTCATTGTTGGAAGCATCGTCTAAAGAGGGTGTTATCAGATTAGGTGTACATATCCGTCGTGGAGATTATGCCATATGGAATGAAGGTAGATTCCTCTATGACGATGAGCAGATGGGTAATATTATCCGCCAATTTATCCTCCTTCATCCCAGTAAGCGTGTTTTAATTTATATCTGTGGTAATGATCCAAAACTCAATAAGCAGGCTTATAGCGAGGCTTTTGGGCAAGAGAATGTCGTCTTTCCACAAGGTAATCCAGGAGAGGACCTGTGTCTTCTTTCTCATTGCGACTATCTAATCGGTCCACCGAGTACGTTTACACTCGTTGCATCAATGTATCGTAACACTCCATTGTATTGGATTAAAGATATCAATAAGCCCTTACAAGAGGATAGCTTTGGCTACTTTGATAATCTCTTTCGCAATATCCTATAGTCTTGGAAGCCGTAAATAAGATAAGAAAACAATAACAGTTCATTAATATTCCGTAGTGTATGGTCATACAATCGACTTCTTTTAGTGAATTATTTTCATGAAAAGAAAGAATTATTTTCATGAAAATAAATATTTATTGTCATGAAGAAAAAGATTTATTTACATGAAAAAAATAGCCACAAGCTGTCGGGAAGTCTACTTATGATGCCTATTATGAGTAGAAATAATGATAAAAACAATGACTCTTGATGCTCTGTTATTACAGAAAACATTCTATCTTAAAGCCGAAATAAGTAAGAAGAAAAGTTGAAATAAGTAAGAACAACCCCCGAAATAAGTAAAAAGAAATAATGTATAAGAACTTAACATATCTACTAAAGCACTCTGCTGTCATCCTTGTTATCCTATTTTTCGTGCGCATTTGCTTTGCTATTGCGTTCGTTCCGATGAGGCTTATAGGCAGCAACCTAACTGTTCTTCCACGTTTACTTTTCAATGTCCTGCGTTTTGATATGCAGGTAGTTTGTTACGTTTTGTTGCTGCCAACGGTTCTGACCTTTGTCTTTGCAGCCCTTCGTAAGCCGTGGACTGATCGTGTATTGAGCCGTTTTCGTAAGGTTTATTACGCTATTGTCAACATTCTTATACTGGCACTCAGCGGTATAGATTTGGGTTTCTTTTCTAATTTCAATAGCCATATTAACCTTACATTCTTTGACTTCTTCAATGAAGGACCCTTAAGTTTAATACAGGCTATATGGGAAGAATACCATTGTGTTTATGAAGGTTTAGCCTTCCTTCTCTTCTCATTATTGATCCTCTATATCATTCGTAGAATCGAATCAGATAAGGCATTGTCTCATCATTCGGACTGTTCTTCAGGCGGTCAGAAGACTTCACGCTGTCAACTTATTAAACTTTCGGTTATCATCTTACTGTATATTGCTTTTGTAGTTATCGGTATGCGTGGCTCGGTATGGCGTTTCCCTTTGCAGATAGAAGACACTTTTGTGTCAAATCAGAAGCTTCTGAACGACCTTGTTCCCAATGCTATCTACATGTTGAAGAAGGCTTGTAAAGAGAAAGCTAAGGCTTTTAAGGTTGAGAGTACGGATGACTTATTAGTACAATATAAGTTTAAGAGTCTGCAAGAAGCATTAGATGTTTATACTGATGGGCAGATAAAGATAGCAAAGAACGACACGCTAACAGCCTTGCAGCGTGCATTATTCGCAGAAGTGGGTGACAGTTTAAAGCAGCCACAGCCTAATGTTGTAATCATTTATAGCGAAAGTTGGAGTAATTATCTGTTCAATCTCCAACAGAAGGATGCAGAGATGAACTTCGGTTTGGACCGTCATTTCAAGGAAGGTCTGCTCTTTCGCAACTTCCAATCTGTTCAGAATGGTACGATAAATTCGCTTGAAAACCTCTTTGTATCTACTCCTTTCCCACACTTCTTTACTTCATCTTATCGTTTCAATACGCTTCCTACGTCGATAGCCTTACCTTTCAAAGCCAGCAACTATACAACGATGTTCATGTCGGGAATGGATGCTGCGTGGGAGAACTGTGCTGAAGCATTGCCTCATCAGCAGTTTGATGCAGTCTATGATAAGTTCTTCCTCTTGAAAGACTATCCTCATGCGACTTATAATAGTATTGGTGTTTACGATGAATACCTCTTCCAAGCGTTGTTAGATAAGTTAAATAAACCATCAAAGAAACGGCAGATGATAACTGTGATGACGACGACAAATCATCCACCTTTTGAGTTCCCAAAGGACTTGAAACTTCCTCCTTTGCCCGATTCTTTCTATGGAAAGAAGTGTTTTGCAGAGCATAATCGTAAAGTTTTGGATAAGTATCTCACTGGATTCCGCTATTATAACAAGACACTGAACGACTTCCTCAATCGCTTCAAAGCCTCTGCAGCAGCAAAGAATACGATACTTGTTATCACAGGTGACCATAACGTGCGTGTTATTCTTAATCATGATGTAATCGATAAGCGGTATGAACATTCCGTTCCCCTCTATGTTTATCTCCCACCTTACCTACGTAAGGAGGCTTATAACAAGCTAACTAATCGATGGGGAAGTCATGATGATATCTTAGCAACGCTCGCCCCTTTTGCTTTCCGTAATACAAAGTATTTCAAGATGGGTAAGAACCTCTTAGATACGTCCGTTTCGGACAGTACTTATTATAGTGCAAACGTTGACCAGATAGAAGCTATACCAAGCTATCAAAAGAAGGCTGAGCGACTTACCGCAGCCCGCAACCTACTGCGATTGGTTTATTTCACAAAGGTTTTACATTAAATATGAATATTGATATACCCTGTTAAAATATGCCTAAGTTCAGTATCATAGTTCCCTGTTATAAAGAAGTATTCCTAAAAGAATGTATAGAAAGCATTCTTTTCCAAACCTATCAAGACTTTGAACTTATCTTAGTAAACGATGCCTCACCTTATAATATAAGACAGATAGTGGATCAATTCAAGGATGATAGGATAAGATACTACGAGCGCAAGCAAGGTTTTGGAGCTAAGGGGTTAGTGCAAAATTGGAATGATTGCCTACGATATGTGCATGGAGAGTATGTTATAAATATGGGAGATGACGATAAGCTCATGCCCAATTGTTTGTCTGATTACATTGACTTGATGAAGAAATATCCGTGTCTTGACATCTATCACACGCGTGTTGCCTTCATTGATGAGCATGGAAAGACTATCCGATTACAGCGAGAGGCTGCAGAATACGAGTCGGTCTATGCTTTTATGTGGGCTTGTTGCTATGGTCGTCGCAGCACGTTCATTGGTGATTTCCTCTATCGTACGGAGGCTTTAAGGGCTGTTGGAGGCTATTATCCATTGGATTATGCATGGAACTCCGACCGTATATCGGCTTTTGTAGTGGCAAAAGAAAAGGGGGTAGCCAATACCAATAAGATTGGTTTCGAGTTTCGTAAGAGTAGATATGAAATATCAAATGATACATCATCTTCCATGGATAAAGTCCTTTTGTGGGAACGGATAGAGGATTGGTATCGCTCATTTCTTTCAGAATCAATGGTCTCTGGTGAAGATAAAGCTATTGTTGAACGCCTGCAACACAGGCTTAGACGATTCATAGACGATGCCATTGTTACTGACATTTATACTGATTTGAAAGCAAATAAGTGGCACATCGGAGTGTGGCTGAAGTTGTGTCGTAGAGAGCAGTTCTCTTTCCGTGTGAAAAGAAGAATTATCGGTAAGTTCTTACATTGCCTTTTCAAATGATAAGTAAAAGTACTCTTAATGTTTAACGATGAGATAATATTACGATATGATAAGTATAATAACTCCTGTTTACCAAGCTGAGAAGTATCTAAAAAATCTGATTACCTCCATTATTAATCAGACATATCATGATTGGGAATTGCTGTTGATAGATGATGGTAGCACAGATGGATCGGCAGAAATCTGCGATTGTTATGCTCATAAAGATAATAGAATACGTGTCTTTCATAAAGCCAATGGAGGTGTCGCATCAGCACGTAATCAAGCTATGGATATGGCTAAAGGTGATTATTTAGCATTTGCTGATAGTGACGATTGGGTAGAACCTGATTGGTTAGAACAGTTGTATACTATTGCAAAAGAGCAGGAGGCAGATATTGTTGTGTCCGATTACTATGAAGAATATCCTCAAAAGACCATTATGCGAAGTAAGGATGATGATGATGTAATTGTCTTAAATAGAAAAGATGCTTTATTTTTGACTTTTCAGGACAAGATAACAAGTTATCTGTGGTCAATGCTTATTCGAAGAGATATTGCTCAAGAACGGTTTGCTCCTTATCGCGCATTTGAAGATTACGCTACTTTGTTTGCCTGGATGTTCCAGGCAAATAGAGTTGTTCTGTTACATACACCACTCTATCATTATAGGCAATATGCCTATAGTTGTCTTCATAGTAATATGAAACAGAACATAACAGACTATATAGAAGCTACTATAACTCGTTATGAGTTGGTTAAAGAATCCTCTTTTCTGCAAGATAATATCTCTCAATTTAATGCTGCTTATATTTACTCGTTAGTGAAGGGACTAAAAGATATTGTGCGCTCTCCCTATGATAATGACTTTAAACAAAAATTATTGAAGAAGGTATCAGACGAAATTCGAACCATAGAACTTCCTTCTCCATATAAAATGTTAGGTTTTAAGTACTATGTGCGTTATACATTGCTTTGTAAGAGTTTAAAACTGTTCAAGCACATAGTAGGAGGGACAGCTGTATTCTCCTTTAATCGTAGTAGAAAGAAAGTCGAGTTATTCTCATAATCGATTTGTCTGTCAATATTATTCAGATATCACTTGTTGCCTTAATTTTCTTCTATGAACTTTGCAACTGTATGAAATAAGAGTTATAATTATTTTTTTCTTTAGTACAGGAGAAATAAGGTTTAGTTACAAATAAAGGGTGTATGCTTTTTATGCTTACACCCTCTACTTGTATAAGTTTTTTGTTTATTTCTATTCATCTTCTGTCTGTTTCTTTATCTTTGATTCTATTATTTTCGCAACAATCATAAACTGATAAAAGCCTGTCATCACACTATCAATGAAGCCAGTGACACCATTTCTTATCTCTCCATTCATAAAGTAGGACTTGAAGAAACGCCAGAAAGGACGGAAAAGTAATGCACCAACTCCATAGTTCTTCCCTTTCTTCTTAAGGACTTCGTTAGTGGTGTATCGATTGCATTTCTCTAACATATCAGCCAAATAGTTTTCTGCAAGGTGGAGCAGTTTTACATTGTAAAGATGGTTGTCAATGTACTCTACTTTTCCCTGTACTTGTGGAATGGTATGTATAAGTGGAGGCCAAAAGGTTCCTTCACGAATAAAGAAGCGTAACTGATAATCCTTTGAAAAACCTTTTTTAGGAGTGTTCATAAATCGGTTCTGCCTTGGAATATAAAGACCTTTCGCGCAATTAGGTTTATTGATATGTTGATATAGATAGATTCTCAGTTCTGGTGTCACCAATTCATCGGCATCAACGACGAGTAGCCACGGACTTTTAGCACTCTGTAAGGCAAAGTTTCGAGCTGGTTCGACGCAGGTATGATTACCTTTTGGGAAGGTGACAACCTTACATCCGGCACGTTGAGCAATCTCTACGGTATGGTCAGTACTCTCCATATCGCAAACAACTATCTCATCAAAGTCCTTAACAGAATCAAGTACACGTTGCAGGAATTTCTCTGCATTGTAGGTATTGATAACAACTGATATCTCTTTTTTTTCCATCTTATGGGCAAAGATACAATTTTTTTCTGTACATTTGCATTATACCAATTGAAAAAAAATAAGTAATCAATAAATAAGCATTATAGTTATGATACCCAAAGTTATTCATTACTGCTGGCTCAGTAACGACCCATATCCTGACAAGATACAGAAGTGTATGGACACTTGGAAGAAGGTGTTGCCCGACTATGAGATAAAGTTATGGAACACCGAGAACTTTGATATGTCAAAAGCTCCAACTTATGTACGTGAAGCTTTCAAGCAACGTAAGTGGGCTTTTGCAGCTGATTATATCCGTATGTATGCGCTTTACACTGAGGGTGGCATCTATCTTGACTCTGATGTGAAGGTCTTGAAGTCGTTTGATGAATTCCTCAACTATAAGTTCTTCACTTCGTTGGAGTATCATCCAAAGCAGATAGAGATGACTGGTGCAATGGATATGATTGATGACGAAGGCAATCGTATTAAAGATGGTTTCGTCTCTGGAATACAGAT
>ERZ773009.361-NODE-361-length-32840-cov-9.969346_pt1 | contig 32840 bp, 24 predicted proteins | sample MGYA00580663_ERZ773009 | MGnify/ENA primary metagenome ERZ773009 (study PRJEB29015, sample SAMEA2737969) | human oral metagenome | biome: human oral; feature: human-associated habitat; material: dental | place: China | collected 2026 ... | reverse complement strand
GATGGTTTCGACACGGACCACTCCTTCGTCGCAGCCCGGCTCAACCAACTTCGGGGTGGAATGGTTTCGACACGACCGGTTCAACCAGCTTGGCGCGAAAAAGAGGGCCCCGACCATGTGGTCGGGGCCCTCTTGGTTCAGCGGTTCATTCGACGGGACCGGCCTCTGCGGGGAGAGCCGGCGGGGTCTTGGAGATCCCCGTGAACTTGAACGGCAGTTCCGCACCCTCCTCGGCGACGTCCACCTGGACGATCTGCCCGGCGACCAGTTCCCCGAACAGGATCTTCTCGGCGAGCACGTCCTCGATGTCGCGCTGCAGGGCGCGGCGCAGGGGACGCGCCCCGAGCACCGGGTCGAAGCCGCGCTTGGCGACGAGAGTCTTCGCGGCCGGAGTCAGCTCGATGCCCATGTCCCGGTCCGCCAGGCGGGATTCGATCTGCGCCACCATCAGGTCCACGATCCGTTCGATGTCGGACTGCGTGAGCTGGTGGAACACGACGATCTCGTCGACGCGGTTCAGGAACTCGGGACGGAAGTGCTGCTTCAGCTCGTCGGAGACCTTCGCCTTCATCTTCTCGTAGCTGGAGGCCTCATCCCCGGCCCGCGAGAAGCCGAGGTTGACTCCCTTGCTGATGTCGCGGGAACCGAGGTTGGTGGTCATCACGATGACGGTGTTCTTGAAGTCCACCACGCGACCCTGGGCGTCGGTGAGGCGCCCCTCGTCGAGGATCTGCAGCAGCGAGTTGAAGATGTCGGGGTGGGCCTTCTCGATCTCGTCGAACAGCACCACCGAGAACGGCTTGCGCCTCACCTTCTCGGTGAGCTGGCCGCCCTCCTCGTAGCCGACGTAGCCGGGCGGGGAACCGAACATCCTGGACGCAGTGTGCTTCTCGGAATACTCGCTCATGTCGAGGGTGATGAGCGCGTCCTCGTCGCCGAACAGGAACTCGGTGAGCGCCTTGGTGAGCTCCGTCTTCCCGACGCCCGAGGGCCCGGCGAAGATGAAGGAACCGGAGGGACGCTTCGGGTCCTTCAGGCCGGCGCGGGTGCGGCGGATCGAACGGGCGAGGGCCTTGACGGCGTCCTCCTGCCCGATGTAGCGCTTCCCCAGCTCCTGCTCCATGCGCAGCAGGCGCGCCGACTCCTCCTCCGTCAGCTTGAACACCGGGATACCGGTGCTGCTGGACAGCACGACCGCGATCTCCTCCTCGCCCACCACTGCGGGAATGTCGGAGTCGCCCTGTTTCCAGGCCTCCTCCTTCTCCGCGCGCTGCGCCTGGATGCGGGTGACGTCGTCACGCAGCCGGGCCGCGGTCTCGAAGTCCTGCGCGTCGATGGCGGCGTCCTTCTCCATCTTCAGTTTCGCGATCTGCTCGTCGAACTCGCGCAGGTCCGGCGGAGCGGTCATCCGCTGGATGCGCAGCCGCGCACCGGCCTCGTCGATCAGGTCGATGGCCTTGTCCGGCAGGAACCGGTCCTGGATGTAGCGGTCCGCCATCGTCGCCGCGGCCGTGAGGGCCTCGTCGGTGATGGTGATGCGGTGGTGGGCCTCGTAGCGGTCCCGCAGGCCCTTCAGGATGTCGATGGTCAGCGCTACGGACGGCTCGGCCACCTGGATCGGCTGGAACCGGCGCTCCAGGGCGGCGTCCTTCTCGATGTGTTTGCGGTACTCGTCGAGGGTGGTGGCGCCGATGGTCTGAAGCTCGCCGCGGGCCAGCATGGGTTTGAGGATGCTGGCGGCGTCGATGGCCCCCTCAGCGGCACCGGCACCGACGAGGGTGTGGATCTCGTCGATGAACAGCATGATGTCGCCGCGGGTCTTGATTTCCTTGAGCACCTTCTTCAGGCGTTCCTCGAAATCGCCGCGGTAGCGGGAACCGGCGACCAGAGCGCCCAGGTCCAGGGTGTAGATCTGCTTGTCGCGCAGGGTCTCGGGCACGTCGCCGCGGACGATGGCCTGGCTGAGGCCCTCGACGACGGCGGTCTTGCCGACGCCCGGTTCGCCGATCAGCACCGGGTTGTTCTTGGTGCGGCGGCTGAGCACCGTCATGACGCGCTCGATCTCGCTGACACGGCCGATCACCGGGTCGAGCCGGTTCTCGCGCGCCGCCTGGGTGAGGTTGCGGCCGAACTGGTCGAGCACCTGCGAACTGGACTTCTCCGGCCCGGCCTCAGGGGCGCCCGCCATGGACGCCTCCTTGCCCTGATACCCGGCCAGCAACTGGATGACGGTGGAACGCACCCGGCCGAGATCGGCCCCGAGCTTCAGGAGCACCTGGGCGGCCACTCCCTCGCCCTCCCGCACCAGCCCGAGCAGGATGTGCTCGGTGCCGATGTAGTTGTGGTTCATCTGCAGGGCCTCACGCAGCGAGAGTTCCAGCACGCGCTTGGCGCGCGGCGAGAAGGGGATGTGCCCGGACGGCACCTGTTGCCCCTGGCCCATGATCTCGACCACCTGCTCACGGGCCGCCTGCAGGGAGATTCCCATTTGTTCCAGCGCCTTGGCGGCCACGCCCTCGCCCTCGTGAATCAGACCGAGAAGCAGGTGTTCCGTGCCGATGTAGTTGTGGTTTAACAGCTTGGCCTCATCCTGCGCCAGCACGATGACACGGCGGGCGCGATCAGTGAAGCGTTCGAACATTCTCTATCTCCTCCTGCGGTGTGCGACGACGTTGCGCCGACTCCGCTCATACCAGCTTAGAGGCTCGCGCAAGGATCCGCAGACACCCGCCCAACGGCGCGGCCGCCGGGAACCTCCGGGGCGCGGCTGGCGAGCTCCTGTACGCGCCACCGATCGCCACGGCGCGACGCAACCGGCCGCCCCGTCACCGGCCGGGAACCGTTCGTCAGGGGCGCCAAGGGCCGCGGGTCCGGGTGCGCGCGTCCAAACCCGGGAAACGTTGCGCCACCGCGCATTGGAAGCGCAATGGAGAGAACGAGAAACTCACCCGCTTCACTGATTCCGGCTTGACCGATCTGCCGCGCACCGCCGACAAGGGCCATCAGCAGCACCGGCACCTTAGCGGGATAGACGGGGTGGACAGGCGCGAACTCGATTCGGTATTCGGCGACAACGCCATCGCCCGGCCGGGGAAGGAGGAAGTGAGCCTGAACGGGTTCACCGATCTCCCGGAAGGCGTGGGCCTCCAGTCCGTGGGCGGCGCCAATTCCTCGGACCGGATCACAGGAACCATCAAATCCCCGGCGGAACGGCCAACCTCCCGCCGACCCGGGGAAACACCCGTCATATACACCCGCGCCCTTCGAAACTCCAAACCCGATCCCACGGCCACTGCTCCTTACAGGAATTCCGTCGCCCCAAAGGCAATGGACTCTGTTACATCCTGGGCTTACCCGAACCGAGCCGTTGGAAGGCCCAAAACAACACCAAGGGGGCGGGAGCCGATGCTCCCGCCCCTTACAGGGTTCGTTTCAACTGATGCGACAGTTGTCCTCTCGACTCATTCCCCCCGAGCAGAGTCGACTGTTCAGCTTCAGTGGGCCGCCTCGTAGGCCGCCATGATGGCGGTGGGGATACGGCCACGGTCGCTGACCTCGTGGCCCTGCGCACGGGCCCAGTTGCGAACATCATTGGTGGAGGGCCCGTCGTTGGAACGACGCTGGGTATTGCGCTTGGAACTCTTGCGCACGCGGCGGGCGGAACCGGTCCAGGGTTCGAGAGCCTGAACCAGCTTGGTGATGTTGGCCTCGCTCAGGTCGATTTCGTACTCGACGCCATCGAGAGCGAAAGTGACATTGCGGTCCGCGACAGAACCGTCGATATCATCCTTGAGGAAGATCTGGACCTCACGAGCCATGGGAACTCCTGTTCATCTAAAACTTGCACAAGCTCTTTGCTTGCTCGGGACAGTGGCAACAATACATCACTTTCAAGTGTCTTGAAGCCGATTATGAACCGTGATCAATGCGGCGCACCCCTCGTGAATACCACTTACCGTGCATGAAACCTTGATCATTAGGGCCTGAACGTCCTTCCCGGACGGGCTTGCTGACCTTTCGGCCAACCAGAAATATTGGCCGTTCGGATGACAAAGCCATTCACTCCGGATGTCTTCTTCAGGGCGCGGGAAGCCCATGGACCACAAAAACAGATCCCCGACCTGGTGGCCTTCCGGGCCACGCGGTCGGGGATCTGTGCGTGAAAGTTGTCGGGTCCCTGCCCTCTTCGGGCGGTCAGGCCTCCTTGCGGACGGGCAGGAGGGGTTCGTCGTAGTGCGCCATGTTGAGCTTGGCGAGATCCACCATGGTGGGGTGCTCGTCGTCGCTGATCCACAGCTCGATGGCCTCCTCGCCCTTGGCGTAGCGGGGCAGCTCCACGATGTTGCTGGACTCCTCGATCTCCTGGCGGGCCTCTTCCTCCGCGACGAGACGTTCCTCCAGCTCGGCAATCTTCGCCTCCAGGGCGTCGATGCGGGACTGCCGCTCGGCGACCTCACCGCGCAACCACGCGGAGTTGCCGCGCATGGTGCTGAGCTCCGAGTTCGCGGCGCCCAGCTGGCGGCGCAGCTTGGCGATCATCGACTTGAGGTTCTGCGCGCGCTCGTTGAAACGGTCGATCATCGCCACGGATTCCGCATGATGCCGCTCGGCCTGCTCCACGCGGATGGCCACTTGGCGCTTGATCTCCTCGCGATGCTCCGCTCGTTCGCGCTTCAACTCCATCCAAGCCACGGAGACGGCGGCCACCGCCATCAGCAGGGCTACGACGGCACCGGCGCGAACAACCCAGATGCCGCCAAACAGCGATCCGAGGACCACCAGCGACCCCACGGAGAGGATGCCGATGGCGATGGAACGCTCGGAGGAGGACTTCGCAACGTGACGACCTGACATGTCGACAGATTAAACCAGCTGAACGGGCCTTTTTGAAGTGAAACGCCGAAAAACCAAGTTTTGGACATTGGTCATGCGACGGGTCCCTCGGTTTCCTCAGGCGGCTTCGGAGGCCTCCTGATCCTCCCCGGATTCGGCGTCACTGCCGTCACCGTCGATCATGCAGGCGCGCTCCAGCACCCAACCGCCCCACGCGCAGAACGCGGCGGCGACGATGGTCGCCAAACCGTGCCAGACCCGGGTGGCGGGCAGCTCGGCGGCCATCAAGGCCACCCAGCGCCCCACGTAGACCGCGTGCCCCCCGGCGAGCAGGGCCCCGGTGGCGATCAGCGATTTCGCCATCACCATCGCCCGCACCGCCTCCAGGGCGGGGACGCGGCGCTGCTCCAGCCGCTTCGGGAGAGCGCGGGCGTAGACGATGGCCGCGACCCCCAGCAACACCAGGAGCACCGACAGACTCCACGGCGCCACGGGCGGGAAGGCGTTGAGGAGGTCGAAGATGCTCAGGATCATCCACCCGACGACGGCCCCCGCCAGGGTGGCGACCACGACCTGGCGCCCCGTGGTGGGGGTCAGTTCCGGTTTTCGGGTCAACGCCGGCCGGGATTCGCTATGACGATGTCGTCGCGCCTGATGACACCGGTCCTGTCGACGTGTTTGACGAGTTCCGCTATGGGACCGGCCCCCGCGATCTCTCCCGTCGGGTCGATGTCGAGCCACGGAACCAGCACGAAAGCCCTTTCGTGGGCCCGCGGATGGGGCAGTTCTATGTCCTCCTCGCTGGTGCGTTTGCCGACCATGATGATGTCGATGTCCAAGGTGCGTGGCCCGTTGGGGACCGTGCGTTCCCGGCCGAAACTCTCCTCGATGGCGAAGGCCCGGTCCAGCAGGGTCATCGGTTCGAGGGTGGATTCCGCGAGCACCACGAGGTTCAGATAGTCGTCCTGCTCCGGCCCGTCCCCCTGGAAGGGAGTCTGGTAGACGGGAGAGACGTCCACGACGATCAGGTCAGGGGTTTCCGCCAGCACTTCGACGGCCCGCGTGAGGATGGCGGGTGAATCCCCCTGGTTGGATCCGAAGGAGAAGACCACCTTGGAGATGGGACGCATGTTTCCCAAGGTGTCAACGTCGATGTCAAAGGGACCGTTGCTCATGGCTGCTCCTGGTGATGGTGACTGACAGATCTGACAATTCGTGAGGTACGGGGGCCTGCGGTTTGTGCACCGTCACACGAACCTGCTGGACCAGCGAATTGGACAGGCACCGGTCGGCGATCCTCCCCGCCAGGGTCTCGATGAGCCGGCAGGGCTCGCCCTCGATCTCGGCGCGGATCAGGTCGGCGATCCCGGCGTAGTCGACCGTGTCCGACAGTTCATCGGAACGGGTCTCCACGTGCAGCCCGAGTTCGACGTCGACAACAAATCGCTGACCGTTGAGTCGTTCCTCGGGAAACACCCCGTGGAAACCTGTCGCGGTCAGGCCTGTGATGCTGATGGCATCCATGCCCTCACCTCCTCACGGGTCGCATTGAGCCGAGAATACCGGGTCCCTGAAACGCCGCCCCGGCAGGAGCCGCTCAGCCCGCCGCCCGGGCTCCGAGACGCCACCCCACCCGCGCGGCGTCGCGCTGCGCGGGCACCTCGTGGGTGCGCACCGCCCAGATCCCGTGCAGGGAGCACCACGTGGTGACGGCGGCGGTTGCGGCGTCGCGGTCCGTGGCGGGCCTGCCGTCCAGCAGCTCACCCAGGAAACGTTTGCGACTGACCCCGACCAGCAGCCGGTGTCCCATGGCCTGGAGGACGTCCAGGCCGCGCAGCAGCTGCCAGTTCTGTTCGGAGGTCTTGGCGAACCCGATCCCCGGGTCGAGGATGATGCGTTCGGCCGCGATGCCCGCGGCCAGGGCGGCGTCGCGGCGGGCTGCAAGTTCCGCGGCCACGTCGGCGACGACGTCGGTGTAGTCGGTGTGCTGCTGCATGACCTCGGAGTGGCCGCGCCAGTGCATGGCGACGTAGTCGACGCCGAGGTCCGCGACCGCGCCCAGCATGCCGGGGTCGGCGAGCCCGCCGGAGACGTCGTTGACGATCCGGGCCCCCGCCGCGACCGCGGCCCGGGCGACGGAGGCGCGCATGGTGTCCACGGAGCAGGTGATCCCGTGGGCCGCCAGGGCAGCGATCACCGGGATCACGCGCGCCATTTCCTCCGCCTCGGGGACCCGCGCGGCCCCGGGACGGGTGGATTCGCCCCCGACATCGACGATCCCCGCCCCCTGGGATGCCAGGAGCCTGCCGTGGGCGACGGCGGTCTCGGCGTCGTCGTGCCGTCCACCGTCGGAGAACGAGTCGGGGGTGACGTTGAGCACACCCATCACTATGGTCATGAGATCACCTCGCCATGATCAGGCTCATGGCCTCGGCGCGGGTGGCGGCGTTGCGCAGCTGCCCTCGCACGGCGCTGGTGATGGTCCTGCTGCCCGGTTTGCGCACCCCCCGCATCGTCATGCACGTGTGTTCGGCCTCGATCACGACGATCACGCCCTGCGCGCCCAGGTGGGTGACGAGCGCGTCGGCGACCTGCGTGGTGAGGCGTTCCTGCACCTGCGGGCGGCGGGCGTAGATGTCGACCAGCCGGGCCAGTTTCGACAGTCCCGTCACCCGTCCACCGCCGGGGATGTAGCCGACGTGCGCCACCCCGAAGAAGGGCAGCAGGTGGTGCTCGCAGCAGCTCGTCAGCTCGATGTCACGGACGAGCACGAGCTCCTCGTGGTCGATGTCGAAGGTGGTCGACAGCAGCTCGGCGGGGTCCTGCGCCAGCCCGGAGAACAACTCCCGGTAGGCGCGGGCCACGCGCCCCGGGGTTTCGGACAACCCGTCGCGATCCGGGTCCTCGCCGACCGCGAGTAGAATCTCACGGACCGCCTCCTCGATCCGGGGCTGGTCGACGTGGCTCACCGCCGATCCTCGGGAGCGGGCGGTGCCCAACGGTCGGGGGGACCGTCCGGGAGCGGGCGGTGCGTGATCTGCCTGGGTGGGGTTTCCTGGCTGGACGGGCCGGGGGACACCGGCACCTCGACGGGCGGGATGGTGGAGGGCACGCGCAGCTCGGATCCGGTCCAGGCGGGCCGTTTGTCGCGGCGTTTGAGGTTCTTGAACACCTCCGCGACCTCAGCCTTGTTGAGGGTTTCCTTCGCGAACAGCTGCCGGACCAACTCGTCGAGCACCTCGCGGTTCTCCACCAGCACGTCGTAGGCCTCCTGGTGGGCGGCGTTGATGAGCTTGGCCACCTCCTCGTCGATGATCGCCGCGGAGGCCTCCGAGAAGTCCTTCGACGGCTGCGCCCCGCGCATCCCCATGAACGGTTCGGAATCGCCGCCGCCGAGCTGGACGGCTCCTACTCGTTCGCTCATGCCGTACTGGGTGACCATGGCCCGCGCCACCTTCGTGGCCTTCTCGATGTCGTTCTGGGCGCCGGTGGTGGGGTCGTGGAAGATCATCTCCTCCGCGGCCCGGCCGCCCATCATGTAGGCCATCTGGTCCAGCAGCTCGCCGCGGGTGTGCGAGTACTTGTCGTCGTCGGGCATCACCATCGTGTAGCCGAGCGCGCGGCCGCGCGGCAGGATCGTGACCTTCTGGACGGGATCGTTGCCGGGCATCGCGGCCGCCACGAGGGCGTGCCCGCCCTCGTGGTAGGCGGTGATGAGGCGTTCGCGGTCGTTCATCAGGCGGGTGCGTTTCTGCGGTCCCGCGATCACCCGGTCGATGGCCTCGTCGAGCTGCGCCTGCCCGATCTCGTTCAGGTTCAGGCGCGCGGCCAGGAGGGCGGCCTCGTTCAGGACGTTGGCCAGGTCGGCGCCGGAGAAACCGGGGGTGCGCCTGGCCACGGAGTCGAGGTCGATGTCCCTGGCGAGGGGTTTGCCGACGGCGTGCACCTGGAGGATGTGGGAGCGGCCGATCAGGTCGGGGGCCTCCACGGAGATCTGCCGGTCGAAACGGCCCGGGCGCAGCAGCGCCGGGTCGAGCACGTCGGGGCGGTTCGTCGCGGCGATCAGGATCACCCCGCCGCGCACGTCGAACCCGTCCATCTCGACCAGCAGCTGGTTGAGGGTCTGCTCGCGTTCGTCGTGGCCGCCGCCCATGCCGGCGCCGCGGTGGCGGCCGACGGCGTCGATCTCGTCGATGAACACGATGGCGGGCGCGGCCTCCTTGGCCTGTTCGAACAGGTCACGAACCCGGCTGGCGCCGACACCGACGAACATCTCGACGAAATCGGAGCCGGAGATGGAGAAGAACGGCACCCCGGCCTCCCCCGCGACGGCGCGCGCCAGGAGGGTCTTGCCGGTCCCGGGCGGGCCGTAGAGCAGCACGCCCTTGGGGATCTTGGCGCCGAGTTTCTGGAACTTCGCGGGCTCGGCGAGGAACTCCTTGATCTCCTGCAGCTCCTCGACGGCCTCGTCGACACCTGCGACGTCGGCGAAGGTGGTCTTGGGCATGTCCTTGCTGGCGAGTTTCGCCTTCGACTTGCCGAAGCTGAGCGGGCTGCCCGAACCGCCGCCGCTGACCATCCGCATCACCACGAAGAAACCGATGGCGAGCAGCAGGAAGGGCAGGCCCGTGTAGATCAGGGAGGTGAGCAGGTTCGGGGTGGGGTGGCGGGTCACCCACTGGTCGAGTGTCCCGGCGGCGGAACGCTGCTGGAGGATCTCCACGAAACCGTCGACCTGGCGTCCCACCCAGTTGGACTGGATGCGCTGCCCGGCCTCCGTGGTGATCTGGATCACCTGGTCGCCGTCGATGACGACGACCTCCTTGAGCTTCTCACCACTTTGCAGGACGCTCATGATCTGGTTCATCGGGACTTCCCGGAAGCCGACCAGCCCGGAGATGAGCTGCATGACCAGCGTCCCGAGGAGAATGATGATGACGACCCAGGTGACCCAACTCATCGGGTTCTTCATGATTTTCTGCAACGGCGGGGTTCCCTAGAAGAAGATGTACGTAAGCACTGGAAGGCTACCAGCGCCCGCCAAGAGGACAGTAATGCCGCATCCCGACGACCGGCGCCCTACTCTCGCTTCGGGAACACGAACTGCTGTTCATCGAGGCCGGGAGACCCGATGTTGCGAAACCAAGGTTCAGCGGTAGCGGTCTCCCCCGGCGGGTCCCCGCCCCACGTCACGGATGACGCGGAGCAGGGAACGCACCGGCGGGACGAACTCGCCCGGCACCTGTACCCAAAGTCACTTCAATCTATCAGGCACCCCGGTTCTCGCGCCGGCTCCTACGACGCTTGTGCAGGATCCAGAGCGCGGCCCCAGCGAAGGCGAGATCCACGGGAATGACGACCGGGAGAGCCCGATGAAGCACAGTGACGAATGCGCCGAGCATGGGAAGGGTTCCGATGAGGGCTGCGTCCACGAGCGGCCCTTCCCCCGCCACCATCGCCACTCCCGCTCCGGTCATCGCCGACGCCACCAGAGCGTTGATCGGCTGATGTTCGCGGAGAAGCCATGCCGTGGGCTCTTCGATGGCCGTGCCCCGATTGGCTTCGAGAGCCTGCTCAAGCCGCCCCTCGGTGCTCTCCCAAGAGGGAAAACACTTCCCGACGCCGGCGGCCAAGTAGCATGCACCGAGCACCCTCCGTGCCCGAAGCGTGGCCCGGCTCTCAGTGCTTTTCTTGATCATGACTTGTCCTTCCTTTCTCTACGATGACATAAAAGGAGTAGAAGAGGGGATCGGCAGGTAGAATCTCCCTTACCCGGAAGTCTACCCTTCGCAGCATCTTCTGAAGACCTGCCCAGTACACCGGGGAGCGGAAGTGGGCGAGGATCCTGTTGAGGAGGACCTCAGCGTCGACGCATGCTCGCGCGACCTCCGCGACATATCGCGCTGAAGAGACGCCCTCGGTTACTTCACCGACGAAGATATCTTGGTACTCCTCGAAGTCAGGGAAATACTGGCAGAAGACGAGAACCCCATCGGGCGCAAGCATCCCGTGGATCTTCCTCAACGCCTCGAGCTGCTCGGCCTCATCGAGGTAGAAGAGCATGTAGCAGGCAAAGACCATGTCAACGGGCTCGGCAACATGACAGTCGCGGATGTCGCCCGTGATGATCTCGCCGTTTTCCCCGGCAAGCCGCTCACGAGCCGAGGCTGCAACGACCGGGTCCTTTTCAACGCCGAGAACCCTGCGTGTGGCCGGATGCGCAGAAGCAGCTGCGACGTGACGACCCTCGCCGCATCCGACATCGACGAACACACCAGGTCGCAAGACATCCAGGAGCGCCCGGAAGGTTTCATGAGTGAACCTGACGAATGCCATCTCCCCGAGATCCGAGCAGAACGCTGTTCCTTGCCTTATGGGACCCCGACCGGTAAAATCAATTTCCTCGATCTCTCGGAAATAGTCGATCATCCAAGGAAAATACGCCACGTCATCACGCTGCATCCACGCAGAGGCGCCATCGGCGCGGGCTTTTTCCGCGAAGTGGACCATGAAGAAGTAGTCCTCGCGATCCTCAGACACCTGATCAGGCAGTTGCCCACTAGCCATGGCCCACGCGTACGAAGGTCGAAGACGAGCTTCGCCACCCCATTCACCGTCCTCAAAGACCCCAAGCCGTCGGGCCAACACGGAGAACTCTCCCCAGATTTTTTTATCCCACTCAGGACGAGGTCGGATCACCCCCTCAACGACGTAATCACCAATTACGTCAAGAACGATCTTGCGGAGGAAACCACGAACCCGGGAGAACACGGCCAACGAGGCAGTCTCTGGGGCATCTGCAAGATCTTCACGCGCCCTTTCAACAACGGATCGAACGTTGCCGTCAAGCCCCCGATGAACAGCCTGGGTCTCACGTTTCTCATCGAGAGCATCGAGTTTCATCATGCTTCCTTCCGCTCAACCCCAAGCGGGACCCCATAGCCTTCACCAACAACCTCTTCAACCGTCTCCGAAGTCACGGTTGCCAAAGCGCTGAATCTTTTCTCGAGTTCTCGAAATTCCTTGGATTCCATGTCCTTCGCAAACGCATCCGATCTGGTGGTGAGGATCAGCTCACGGTAGAGGCCCGGACCCTTGGGATCGCGAACAACCGTAAACGCGAGGAGACTACGAAACGCGGGACAGGTCGGGTAGTCGACATCCCGGACGAACCGTTCAAACTCTTCCGGGTCGGTGTCCGGGTGCAGAGAAATGTCATGTGAAATGAGAAGAAACACTGTTTGTCACCCTTCTTGCCTAGAACTTTGACGAGTGATTTCGAGAGACTTGGCGATGTTGTCGAGCAGTGCGTCGTTCGACCCGGAGAAAACCTGCGCCGGGAGCGCATCTCGAACAAGTCTCTGCGCAGTAGAGCCGAAAAGACCCGCGCCGCCTTGAAGACGCGTACATACAAGCCCCACCTCGATGGCCGTCCGACTGACGACGATTTTGGCCATATCCCCGAGAACGACGGCGTCTGGGGAATTCGCGTCGAGTGCCGCGGCAGCCCTGAACAGGAGTGACCTCGCCCCCTCGAGACCTGTTGCCGCCTCTGCAAGAGCATGGCTCACCGCCTGGAGGTCGATGAGTCGTCGCCCAAACTGCTTTCGAGCGGCCAAGTATTCCTGCGCCTCCTTGAGAGCACGACGACACTGCCCCAGGTAAAGCCCGTGAAGACAGACACGTTCCCAGGCCATCGCCGTGCTGAAAACCGCGCCACCAGCTCCTTCGCCCCCGAGTATCGCATCCAGAGCGACACGGCAATCATCCAGTCTCAGGTCGCCGAGCGGCGTCGAGGGCATGAACGGCTTCTCGCAGGAAACACCGGCTTCAAAACCGGTTGTACTGGCAGGAACGAGGAAACCTGATGAAGCGAAGAATGACCGCCCCTGCGCGGTTTTAGCGATGACAAGTACGAGATCGGCTTCGGGAGCATTCGTGATCATCGCCTTGGCCCCATTAAGACACCATCCATCGCTCTCGTGCTGCGCCGATGCCCGACCGGCCATGGCATCAGAACCGGCCTCCGGCTCAGTGACAGCAAACGCCCCGATGAGGGATCCCCCGACGAGTCCGGGGAGCCATTTTTCTCGCTGCTCACGCCTCCCGAAGACTGCGATGGGCAGGGCACAAGCAAAATTGTGGGCGCACAGAGCAAAAAGGAAACCCGTGTCGTCACTACTTTCGCTGAGCGCTTCGACGACTGCCACCGACATGCGTGCCGGGAGCCCTGCGCCACCATATTCCTCAGGAACGCCCAGGCCCGCCAGCCCCAGCTCACCGGCCTGACGGAACCGGTCGCGGAAACTGCCTCGCGCTTCGAGCCGCGCTCCCATCTCACGCGCCCAGGACAGCAACTCTTCATGATCCTCCGAATAGAATGCTCTAGGGAGTCTCATCATTTCTTTCCTCCTTCTTCTACTATCACGTGGTAGTTGATGCCCCCTGTGCCGAAGGCGCTAACTGCGGCCCGGCCGATACCCTCGCCCGACACCGGAAGGAACTCGGTTCCGGAAGGCACGTGGAAGCCCCGTCCCTGGAGCCGTCGGCGATCCTTCTCCGTCAGTCCCGGGGTACGCGGCACCGTTCCTTCCCGAACCGCGGCTTCCACACGGAGAAACCCTGCGAGTCCGGCAGCTGAAAAGGTGTGTCCGATGCTGGATTTCACCGATCCGATACACAGCCCGTTGATTCCGTAGGCTCCGTTGATTCCGTAGGCAGCCGTCATCGATTCGAGTTCAACGGCATCACCACGCACTGTCCCCGTACCGTGCGCCTCGACATATCCAATGGATACGGCCTCAACACCGGCTTCCGCCAAGGCCATCTCCATGGCAACCCTCTGGCCATTTGCATCCGGAGCCAACATGGACCGTGCATCGCAGGAACCCCCTACACCCAGGACCCTGACACCGTTTTCGGTCTCATAATCGGGAAGCAGGAGCACGGCGCCCGCTCCGTCCCCCGGGAGGAAACCGTCAGCCGCCTCGGAGAACGGCGTCATGGCGGTGCTACGACTCAACATGCCCAGTGCAGAGCAAAGAACGAGGTCCCGTATTCCTGTGGGAAACTCGACGCCGCACACCAGCACGTAGTCGGTTCTGCTCAAGCGCAGAGACCGGAATGCGACGTCCAGGGCGGCAAGACTGGAGGCACACGCGGCCTCGACCGCCAAGGGCAAAGCGTCAAGCCCCAGTTCATCCGCGACGAATGCGGCGACCGAGCAGGAGGAACGCGCGTCAATCGAATGCATCGCGCTGGATCTGACCTCGGAGGATTCTGCCACCAGGTGTTCCTGGAGGCGTGACGAGGTCGCGGCGTCCATGCCTAACTCGCTGCACAGTCGTTCGAGAATTCTTCGCGTTTCCTCCGTTCCGAGATCGCTCAACCGGCCACACGGAATGCCGAGCGGAGTTGCGACAACGACCATGCCGTTCCTGCCCGTGAGATCACACCCACTAGTGTCGACGGCCTCACTGCACACGTGCAGCGCAGCGAGACGCACGGGCTCCAGCAGGCGCAACCGGCCGGCCGAGATCGCACTTTCACTGGGCGGGTTGTCCATCAAAGATGAAACGGCTCCACGCATGCAGTAGGTGCGGCCCGAACTCACGCTTCCCTCGGAACACAGTTGCCGAGGTATGCGATCCTTCAGCTCCCGAAAGAACGGTTGGCTGATCCGGTCAAAGGCCTCCCTGCCCCGTGCGTCTGCGAACCACGCACTCGTTCCGGTCACCACCACCCCATGTTTGTCCCGTTCCCCGGACGCATTGACGCAGCAGGTTCCGCCTACGACGCGCACAACGGCAACCGCTCCGCTCCCCGACACCGTTGAGATCTCACGCTCGGCGTCCTTCCCATCGCACTCATCCAAGGCCTTGAGGATGGCGAGCGCCGCATCCGTGACACGGGCAGACCCCGTCCCACGAATGCGAACGTCAGTCCCACAGGCCCCCTGTTCCAGCGCACGCTGAAGCAGTGCTCCACGGGGCCGACGACGGAAGCGTACCTCGAGAATGCGTGAATAAATATCTTCTGTCCTAGCCTGACGGACAAGTATCGCGACGGCCCGTCCTTCCCGGGGCAACCCCGACTCTCGACCGACCTCCACAACCGGGGCCCGCGCGTCGGAAATGCCCTCGTGCTCATCAACGAACACGAGAAGGAGAGAATCGACGACGCCGTCCCCCAGGAGCAGAAGAGCATGGGAAAGTGCGACCGCGACCGTGGTCTCGTGTGCATCAAGCGCCAGAACACGACCACGCAGGCGGAAGGCCACAGCGAGACGTGCCGGGATGCTGCTCGCCATCTCACCGATCTTGTCCTGAGAACCACCGCCAAAAATTCTCGCCGTAGCATCAAGCGCTTCGTTGGGATCCACTCCCATTTCGCCCCAGAACGTGGAAGCCCCGCACGCGATTCTCATCGCGTTGCGCCGCTGAACCGCCGTATTCCCTGTGATCCCGACGAGAACCCCGGTATGCTCTCCTGTTGGCCTGTCAGGATAGTCGAGGCATTTCTCCGTAGCCCGAAATGCCAAGATCTGTGCCTGCGACAACGAACTCCGGTAGGTTAGGGGGACGCGACAACGCCGAAGCAGGGCGGAGACATCCCCGATATCGGATTCAGAGCACTCGGCCGAACGAGTCACGACGAGTGCATTCACCGCCGCTCCCTTTCTTCCTCTTCACCACTGCCCAATATCTCCACGACACCCCGGACTCCATCCACACGAATCCGGTCACCAGTGCGAATCCATGAAGTTCCGGAGTGCGTGTTCACAACCGACGGGACACCCAGTTCGCGCGCGACGATCGACGAGTGGGAGAGCAAGGAGCCGGTATCGGCGACGACTCCGGCTGCCATGGCAAAAAGCGGCGTCCAGGAAGCATCCGTGAAAGTCGTGACGAGAATTTCTCCCGCTTGCATCTCCCCGGCCTGAGAGTCAAGGTCGACGACGACACGAGCCCTGCCCTCGACAACACCAGGGCTCGTTCCCAGCCCAGTCAGCACATCCCTGCTGCTCCCGGCAGACTCTCCAGCCTCCCCCTGAAGGCTCCCGTCCCACGTACCGATGATGGTCAGTGGGGGCTCAGGTCCCCGAAGATTGCGCTCGTACTCGGCACGTCCTCGCTCAACAGCCTCCGGAGAGAAAAAGCTTTCCCACGCCGCCTCATTCGCGAGACAGCGCCGGAAATCCTCAAAATTGAGAAGCCAGATTTCATCCGCGGAGTTCAAGAACCCGTCCGCTGCAGCGCGCCGGGCACATTCAACAACGATACGACGAATGAGCCAGATCGCCGTGACCATGGGCATCCGCGTCACTTCTCGCAACCGACTGAACTCGGTATAGGCTCGCACAACCGCTCCAAGGACAAGAGCCCGATGACGCGGCAACCTCTTCAAAATATCAACCGGATTTCTACGGTCATTCACATGATGCTCCACCGTTTCAAGCAATCCGGGTTGAGTGAGATACGCCGAGAGTATGGTCAGGACATAGGTTGGATCATCCAACCACCTGGGGCGGGAAAGCTCCATCTCTTGGCGGCCGCGGGTGCCATGTTCCCGGAGAAATTCCTCTACGTGCGACTTAATAAACCTCCGCCCCTCAACATCATTGGAAAGAGCTTCCAAGAGATGTGAAGAATTTCCAGCTTGGAGAATTTGTGAAACAGCCGGTATTTTCTGTGCCTTCCGCGCAAGAACAGCAAGATCTCCCGCTGTCCTCACAGTTCGCAGTGCCGACATGTCAGCTTTTACCCCGTGGACGAGATCATCCACGGAAGCCCCCCCGAGCCAAGTACTTCCGAGCTTCGCAAGAAGCTGATACACGCCAGCAGCATTGAGATAATAAGGCATGTAACCGACATGCGTCTTGTGAAAAGCCTCGAGCGCTTCCTCGAGTTTTACCCCGAGCTGACCGCGGGACAGCACCGACAGGTCTTCTCCACACGAGGACCTGAGTACCTCGCGTCGCCATTTCTCGAGGCGCCGGGCCCGAGAACGCATGCTCGCCGTCTCACGCAGGGTCGACAACACCCAGTAAACTGCCCCTTTGACGGACTCAGTCACTCCAGGACTTTCACCAAACGGATTGCTGTACATCTCATTCGCGGTGTCGCAGCTGCGGAATCGTTCGGTGAAAGTGGACTGGTTCCGCGTAGCCAACGACTGCTGAAGCATCCGCGCCGTGTAGGAAATGTTGAGGTATACGTATCCACGCAGGTATCCCATGTGCAATTCAGGTTTTCCGCAGTCAGCAATGCCCGTGGCGCGGACACAATCACAGTGAACCCAGTACTGGTAGTAGCGCGCGAAGCTGAGGCCCATCGGGGTCATCATCCCATTGAAGATCTCCCCGATGTCCATCCGAGACCACATCGTTCCGGCCCGTATCCCGGGGGAGACAGCCACCTCGTAAGGCGACAGCCCCCGGGAGTGTGCATCGACCGCGGTGACATTGCGTGCCTGGAGGAGCCGGATCCCTTCCTGATCAACACAAAACTCGATGTCCACGGGAGCCTCGAACCGTTCACGGACCTGCCTCGCGAGTGAGCACAGTTGTTTCCTCTCTTCATCGGAAAGGCTCGGTTCGCGTCGGTGTTCCCGATCAACGCCTACTGCCACGGGTCCCTCACCGGGACGAACCATGATCTTCTCGGTTTTCTCCCCTACCTCAGCTCGCAGCGTTTCCCCACTCCTGGGCTCGAGCCAGAACCTGTCCACGACGACATGACCCTGAACAACGCCTTCGCCCGCACCCCAGCTCGCTTCCACGACCATTTTCCCGCTCTCAGGTTCCAGCGGATCAACGGTGAAGAGGACACCTGAGGTGCGAGCGTCAACCATCTCTTGGACGACAACAGCCATACCAGCAGGTTCCGCCCCGTTCCTGTAGTACGCATCGGCCCTTTCGGAACGCTCCGAGGCGACACAGCTCGCGATCGCATCGAGAAGCTCCTTCTCGCTGCTCACCCCCAGCACCGTCTCGTGGATACCCGCCGCGGACTTCGTCCTCCCGTCCTCGCCCGGAGCGGAACTGCGCACCGCGACGACCGGATTACCAAGTCGACGATACGCCTCAAGGACGAGCGTCCTTCCTTTCTCGTCCAGTCCTCCACGCAGAAGACCGCTCGTGACACAGAAACCCGAGGGGACGGGCAGTCCCCAGGCCGTGAGTAGATCAAGGGACGCCCCTTTGCCCCCCAACTGCTCGAGTCTTGAGGGCATTTCCACGCCCTCACCAAGCGGAACGACATTTTCTTGAGCCGCGGTACCCACTGTTTCTCTCATCATCCCCTCACTCCTTCCTTGCAGGCCATGAACGCAACGAGAGAGAACCCCGGCAGAGGTTTTGTGCGGGTGATCTGGGTGAAGCCAGCTTCCCGGAAGGCGCAGAAGATCTCCTCTTCATGGGGCAGGCCGGACCTGCCATCGGAACACCGGAACCACAGATCAAGTGCAGAAACCGCCGTGACGCGACCTGGCACTGAGGTCGTCAGGAGGAGAGTGCCTCCTGATTCGAGTAGTTCTGCGCAGTGCCTCAGAAGTTCTACACGCTCCCCTCGGGAAAAGTAATAGATGAGGTTGTGGAGAGTCACGACATCGAATCGACGTCCCTTCAGTTCACGAACGTCACCGTGCTCGACCGTCACATTCCCGGAAACTCCCCTTTGCAGAAATTTGTCCCGCATCTGTTCGACGAGCTCCTCCTCGATTTCAAGACAGGTCACCTGCAAGTTGGGTTCCTGCTTCTGCGCGTAAAGCGCGTACTCACCGTCCCCGGCCCCGACCTCGAGCCACGTGCGTGGCCTCGCCTGCTGCACGAGTTGACGAACCGTGGCTTTGACAAGAGGTTCCACGAGGCGAGTGGAGCGAGCGATGATGGCAGGCCCCTGTTCTCCAAGACGGAGGGCAGCTCCCGAAGAGGCGAGTCGGGGTGCGGCGAGGATCGCCTCGCAGTGGTACAGGACAACCTCAAGTAGTCCTGCCGGACCAATCCCACTCGCGTCCCGGGCGAGCAACCGAGCCTCGACTGACCGCAACCGGAACCGACCGCTCGGATCCCGCCGAAGCACTCCGGTCGAAACACCCAGCTCAAGCCACGGAGCCACGAGATCAGGCCTCGAACCCGCCCCGATTCGGAGTGCCACATCATCCACGCCGAGGGCGCGGTTTCCCGCAAACGCTCCCAACAGGTCGCTCCGGGCGATCGATGCAAGGAACACAGCCTTGTAGTAAGGCCCCATCAGACGTGTCTGAACAGCAGCGAGCCCCGGCATCCAGCTCGCCCGGACCATGTCCATCAGATTCTTCAGTACTCCCACGTTTCAGGTCTCCTAACGACCTCATCGGCCCAGCGTGCAAAATCCCCGATGACTTCTGATGCGGCAGCGGCGTCGAAAAGGAAGAAATGCGACCCCGGATATTCGCGCCGCGAGAACGCTCCCGTCGTGCACATGGCCCACTTCTCGACCTGTGCACCGGTTGCGATCGGATCCCCGGCCCCTGTCAGTGCGACGATGGGACACGACAGCAGCCCGTCGTTTCTCGGCCGATGACTACGACAAATCTCAAGGTCTGCCTGGAGCAGGGCCAGCCGCTCCGGGCTCGGCACCCGCGCTCCAAGAGCTGCGAGTTCGTCGCAGAGGCCCAATGACTCGGCTGACCCATCGGCACCGTCGATACCCGGAACCCGAAAAGACTTGCCATACTCTGCAGGTGCGCGGCTGCCCGACACGAAAAGGATGCCGGGTTCCCCGTATCCCTCGTTCCGGAGGACGCATGCAATTTCATGCGCCAGAAGAGCCCCCATGCTGTGCCCCAGCACGGCGAAAGGTGGGATCGGCGGTGGTCCGAGAACGGCGCGTATGGTCATCACGATGTCCTCAACCGCCACAACCGCATCCCGGATCAAGGGCTCTCGTATGCGCCGTCGCCGTCCGGGCAGGTCGATGGCGAACACGTCGCCATGAGCTCCGAGCGGCTCCAGCCACGAATGGAAGATGGAACTTGCTCCCCCAGCATGGTGAAGAAGGATGAAACTCGGACGACGGTTCCCAAGCCCAGTGCTGCTTGTCGTACAGGATGGCCTGACCGGCGGTCTCCACGTCAACACCGGGACCACCACCAAGCAGCGGTCTCGGCAAGGGCACGCCGGTAACTCCACGGTCTGTCGGTCCAGAAGGTGTCCATCGCCTCGATACCTGCGCGGAGCCCGACTCCAGGATCGGTCATGGAACCTTCCTCCAATAGGTGAGAGGCTTCGTCCATGCCGTTCGTGAGCACGGCGAGATCACGCAGATACCGTCCCCACGTGAGTCCGTGTGGATCCACGATCTCCAAGCAGCGGCCGTATGTAGCCTCGGAACCGGCCGCCTGCGCGGCCGCTGCGGCGAGGTTCGCGGTACAGACGAGTGGCGCGGGCGCGGAAACCATTTCTCCGTTGACGAGCCCAGCCCGGGCCAAGGCCGCCGCGGTCACCACGGTGCCACGACACCCCGGGCCATAAACGGCTCGGGCCACCAACACCGTGAAGTGCACCCCACAGGCTCTGGCCTCCGCGAATACCGTCGCATCGCCTTCCCCGCGCAGACCTCGCTCACACTTGTCGGACCCGGTGAAACCCGAGGGAGTCCTATCCGACCAGGACACGCGGACGAGGCGGGTTCCTCGAGCAAACCCACCAGGCCCAAGGGGATCAGGACCATCCACGCCAACGCAATCGAAGACGAGTCCCGGTTTTTCGGTTCCCGGTCTTCCCTCTATCACCGAGATTTCCATGGCTCTCAGATGTTCGACCAGCTGATGGCCGAGGGCGGTTTCCGGGTTGATTACGTGCGCAGTAACGCCCTCCCCCGCCATACCTTGTTTCTTCTTCTCTTCTTCAAGACTCATCCCCGAGGAGCGGTCCTGTGGAATCGTGGTCCGCCGCGGCACGGCAGGACTCCGAGGAGCACGCTGCGTGTCCACGGAGCAGTGCGCCATCACGGGGTGAGACCCGCAAGCCAAATCAGCCAGGCACGTCACGACGCTCTTGAGGTCGCGTTCATCGTGCTCGGCGTTGATGAAGAAACGGATTCGAGCGGCATCCCGGGGAACTGCGGGGTATCCGATCGGCATGGCATTGAAGCCACGCCTAAACAGCTCATCTGAGATTTTCACCGTTCGAGACCATTCCCCGATGATGACCGGAACCACGGCAGATTCGCGCGAGACACCGATGTCGAGTCCAGCTTCCCGGGCAAGCTGACGGAACGCATCGGCCCGGTCATGAAGATCTTGTACCCGCTTGGGTTCCCTGCGCAGGACCTCGATAGCAGCCAATGCAGCTGCTGCGTTCGCAGGTGAAGGGCCTGTGCTGAAGAGATACAGTGGCGCCGAATACCGCAGGTAGTCGATCATGTCGCGCGAGCCCGCGATATAGCCTCCGAGGCTGCCGAGGGCCTTGCTCAGGGTACCCATCCACAGGTTGACGGCTTCTCCAGGAACGCACTGGGATTCACCTATTCCTCGGCCCGTTTCACCGAGCACCCCGATCGAATGTGCTTCATCGATCATGAGCAGTGCATCATGTTTCTCAGCAAGGGTCACCAAACCAGGTAGATCGGGAAGATCCCCGTCCTGACTGTATGCCCCTTCCGCGCAGATGAGAGCACGTCGATGCGAATCTCGCATCCGTGTGAGCAAAACGTCGAGTGAGTTCAAATCGTTGTGCCGGAAGGAACGGCGGACCGCCCCCGACATGAGTGCCCCTCGCACGCAGCTGTCGTGGGACCATTCGTCATGAACGATGAGATCCTCGGATCCCATGAGATGCGAGATCGTTCCCACATTCGTCGAGTGCCCACTCGCGAAGATGAGCGCTGCCTCGGTCCCGACCAAGTCCGCGATGGCTGACTCGAGGTCGCGATGGAGCGGCGTCTCCCCGTGAAGGAGAGGCGTCGCCGCGGCTGAGGTGCCATAGAGGTCGACCGCTTCGATCGCCCTACGCCGCACCTCAGGGTGATGCGAGAACCCAAGATAATCGAAGCTGGCAAAATTCACCATCGAACGCCCACGAACCGTTATGCGTGCACCGTTGAAATCCTCGTGGACACGTTCGTACGGATTTGACGTCCCGTTCAGCACGCGGGCAAAGCGGTCAGCCACTTCCCGAGCCTCGGGCCAGGACGCGACATTCCGAGTCGACTCCTGACAGGCCTGTACGGGTGTGGATCTCATGGAAACGTTCTCCGAAAATTGCTCCGGGCTGGACAACGGTTTGGTGGTATCAGGACGGACAGACGCCCAAGGAACATCCTTCTCAGCCACCGGCTCGGTGCTGCTCAGTGCGGACAGAACAGCCTCGAGCGTCGGATCCCCCACAAGGTTCTTCATCAGCTGTTCTTGCGGGGACGATCCGTACGCGGCAAGCGATCGGGCAAGGGCACTGATCATGAGCGAATCCAACCCGAGATCGCTGTGGAGTCGATCTTGCGCGCCAAGCCGTTCAACGGGGAAACCACTTATTCCAGCGAGCTCGGTCAAGATGATCTCTCGGTTCAACCCCTGCGCGCTCCGCGGAACCGTCGTCGTTGTCTGCTCTGCTCGCTCCGGCCCGGGACACAAGTCTTCTGGTGTCCTCGTGAAACCTACGAAAGCCCGACGCGGACGGCGTGTCGAAAAATGCGTTTCCGTCCCCCAGTCAACCTCGACCCCACCGGCCTCGGCCGTCGCAAGAGCACGGAGGAAGGCCTCCACACCATGCTCAGTGGCCAGTAGCGGCGCCACCCGCGCAGAACCCGAAAGAACCCGTCGCGCAGAGCCCACCAGTGTGCTGTCGCCCAGCTCCAGCGCGATGGCCGGCTTCCTGTCGCGTATATGGGCAAAGGCTTCCCCGAAACGCACAGGTCCGATGGCGTGCAGTACCCAGTGATCTGCTCCAAGTTCGGTCATGAGGGCGCCCGTTGTGGAGGAGAACCATGCGAGGGCGGGACTACGTCCCGCCAAGTCCCGGCTCATGTCGCGCAAGACCTCTGCCGCCTCGGTGACGGCCGGGGTGTGAAATGCATGGTCTACTGGGAGCAGCTGCGCCGGGATCCGCTTCCGGGCGAACGCATCAAGAAGTGGGGTCACGTCCCGTTGCGGTCCCGCGATTACAACTACTTCCGGTTCGTTGAAAGCCGCAACGGCCCAGTCAGAATGTGCCGCCAGAATTTCCTCGAGTTCGGAAGCAGCAGCCCGGCATGCGATCATGGCACCAGCAGGCGCCTTCCCCATGGCCTTCCCCCGCAGAACGGCGAGATCCAATGCCTCGGCCTCGCTGAGGGCTCCGGAAAGCGCCGCCGCAGTGATCTCACCGACGCTGTGCCCCAACAGCAGATCCGCAAATATGCCGTGTGCAGCCAGCGTTTCTGCCAAGGCCAGTTGTAACGCGACAAGAAGGGGTTGCTGCATCTCCGTACGCCGGAAGACCAGCGGATCCGCAGTCGGATCTGTGAGAAACTCCTTCGCGGCGCCGACCCCTCGCGCCTCCAGCTCGTCGCAGAGACGGTCCAAGGCAGCGGCGAAACTCGCCGATCTGTCTCTCAACTGTCCTGCGATTCCTGGCGACGTACTACCCTGTCCCGGGAGAAGGAAGAGCACCCCTCCACCCGGTGCATCACGCCAGGACAACGCATCGGGATGCGCTTCATCGTGGGCAACCGCGCGAAGTGCTTCACAAGCCCTGTTCGGATCCGATGCAACGACGACTACGTGCTCCCGCGCACCTGGCGCGGCGGGACACGGAATATCCACTCCTCGGGATCTCTCCACCTCGTCAGCGAACCGGGCGGCCATTTCACGAAGCTCCCGGCCATCCGTTGCCGCAAGTCGGAGGACACGGGGCATCTGACCTTCGGGCCCGGCATCTCCCGGGGGGCCGAGAACCGCGTGCCCGAGCGCTCCGCCGAACCCGAAAGAGCTCACCGCAACGCACGATGCGCGAGGAACCAGTGTCTTGGGTTCGCGGGGAATGACGAGGCCGCTCCCTTCCCACTTGAAATGCCGTGTCGGGACGTCCACACCTATGACGGGGGGAACGGCACCGCTCTCGAGGACAAGCGCAGCCTTGACGAGCCCCACCAAGCCGGCTGCCGCCTCGAGATGCCCAATATTGTTTTTCACGGCTCCGATGAGAAGGGGGGAAGATGCTTCACGTCCTCGGCCGTAGACCTCGGCTAGAGCCGTGAGCTCGATGGGATCGCCAAGGGCGGTACCGGTCCCATGGGACTCGACGAAGGCAATTTCGCCAGGCTCCGTTTCGGCGTCTTTGAGAGCGGCACGCAGTACCGCCACCTGCGAGGAAGACGAGGGTGCTGTCAGCCCGTTGGTTCTTCCCGCGTGCGAGACAGCGCTTCCCCTGACCGTCGCGTACACTCGCTCACCACATGCGTGGGCATCTTCACGCCGACGCAGGAGGAGCGCGGCAACGCCCTCGCCGCGTACATATCCCGCGGCTCCCTCGGAAAAGGCACGAGGCCGACCATCGGGAGCGAGCATCTCCCCATCCTCAAGAACCTCGAAGACGCGCGCCGAACTCATGTGGTTGACTCCTGCGACGAGAGCCGCATCGCACTCCCCCCGGCGGATGGATTGCAACGCGATGTGGAACGCCGTGAGCGAGGAGGAGCACGCCGTGTCCACAGCCAGGCTCGGACCGGTGAGGTCCAAGAGATAGGAAATCCGGTTGGCGACGATGGCGTGACTCGTTCCCGTGGCCTCGTAGATCTCCGGACGCGCACCGGAAGCCTGACGTTCAAGGGCCGAGTCGGATGACGACACACCGACGAAAACCCCCATTCGCCTCGTCGGTGGCTCTTTCCAGACATGGCCCGCGTCCTCCAACGCCTGACAGCACGCAACCAGCACGAGTGCCTGTTGGGGGTCCAATGTCGCTGCTTCACGCTCCGAAATACCGAAGCTCTTGGCATCAAGTGTGCCAAGAGCGCCTATCCAGCCCGCGGGCCGCCCTTCAACTCCTCCATGCCCCGTCAAGCAGATCCCTGTACGCCCCTCAAGGAGCATCCTCTCGAACTCACGGGGCGTTTCTGCCCCCGGAACGCGGCACGCGACCCCTGTGATGACGACGGTGCAGTCGATCCCGTCGGGTTCGGGCGAGGAATCAGCCGGGAGCGCCGTAAGAGAACGAGCAAGTTCCGCAACTGTCGGATGGTCGAAGACCAATTCCGGAGACACTCGGACACCGCCACGTTCCGAGAGACGCTCGCAGAGAATCACTGTCTGACGCGAATCGACACCAAGATCTCGCAGGGGGGTGTTCTCATCAACCTGATCAGGAGGAATTCCCAAGAGTTCTCCGAGAATTACTCTGATCGCGTATGTACAACAGTCTCCCGGGGTTTCCTGATCTGCAGGTTCTGCTCTGAAACCGAGAGTGGCGAGGGAAGGATTCTTCAGGACCTCACTGACGTCAATGCCCGGCTGCGCCGCTGCATGAAACATGATGTCGGCGAATCGAATGTCAAGGCTCTCGAGAGGCGTCTCTGGCGGATGGGCGGACAGCGACAGCTCTTGCGCACCATCAAGCCCAAGCGTCTCGGGGGCGAGAACGGATGCAGCAACGACATCGAGCCGCAGGGATTCGAAGAGTTCCCGAAAACCCGCACGCCTGATCTTCCCACTGGTCGTCCGCGGCGACGCCCCCAAAGGAACGAGCAGAACCGCTAGTGGAGTGATTCTCGCATGGGCGCCGAGTACCGCGCGCACTCGAGCGAGCAGCCGCCTTGGATCATCGATGCGACCGCGAGAGGGTTCATAGGCGACGACGACGTGTTCGCGTCCGTCTAGCATCGTTCCGAAGACCGCTCCGTGGCCTCGTCGGAGCTCAGGTAGCTCGTTTTCGAGAAGCTCTTCCATGTCCGACGGATACACGTTCCGGCCCTCATGGATGATGAGGTCTTTACACCGACCGGTCAGGAAAAGATCACCCTCAAGGAGAAAACCGAGATCTCCCGTACGAAGATGTTCCTCATCACCATCCACAAGACACGCCCTGAACGTCTTCCTGCTCTGTTCAGGATGCCCCCAGTATCCCCGCGCAACACCGGGTCCCGTAACCCATACCTCACCAATGCGCCCATCCGGGAGTTGGCGACACGAATCGGGATCGACAATCCGTACCTGTGTGGCTCTGGCCGGACGCCCACAGCCGACCATCGTTGCCCCACCTCGCTTTTCAGTCCGGACGGCTCGTCCCTCCGCAAGAGCCTCCCGGTCGAGTTCGACGACACGAAGATCTCTATCTAGCGGTAAACAGGTCACCATGAGGGTTCCCTCTGCGAGTCCGTAGCCGGGAGTCAGGGCTTCACGGCGAAACCCGGCTGCTTCAAGAAGTTTCGCAAAACGTTCAAGAGACGCCGCACGAATCGGTTCAGCCCCGTTGACCGCCCGACGCCAACAGCTCAGGTCGAGTCCTTCGACATCTTTCGGACCGAGCCGGGCAACGATGTGGTCCAAGGCAAAATTCGGAGCGAACGTGGTCGTGACTTTCCCCTCCGAAATGGTTCGGAGCCAGAGTCCAGGCCTGCGTATGAATGTGGTCGGAGACATGTGCCAAGCCGTCAGTCCCCCGAAAATTGGCAAGAGAATACCGCCGATGAGCCCCATGTCGTGATAGGGAGGAAGCCAGGAGGCAACGGCACTGGAATCAGAGTGGCCGAACGCGAGATGCATCGCCGCAAGGTTTTCGAGGAGGTTCCTGTGAGTGATCTCCACACCACGCGGATTCCCCGTCGAACCCGACGTGTACTGCAGAAAAGCGAGGGTTTCTTGGTCAGGACCAGGAATCCTCAACGGTTCATCCGCGTGCGACACCGTCGTAACATCGACGCACGCGAGTCTCGTGAACAAATCCCCAGCTGCGGAGTGGGATGTGAACCCGTCGCCCTTCGCAGTATCTGTCAGGGCGACCTGCGCTGCGCAGTCCCTGACAACGACCCCGAGACGTTCAAGTGATGAACTGATGTTCCACGTGTCAAGCGGATAGGCGGGGACTGCCACCATTCCGGCATAGAGGCAGCCCATGAATGATGCGATGTACTCAATACCGGGCGGAAGGAGAAGCAGGATCCTGTCCCCGGGAGCAGCCTTCTCAAGGAGATGATGCGCGATCCCCCACGCCTGATGCCTGAGCGTAGCGGCGCACACTGTCCGCGTCTTGCCCGAGGAGTCGAGGAAATGCACGGCATTTTTATGGGGAGTTCGCTCGGCGAAATGGTCGAGCAAATCCGGAATCGTCCCGGCGAGATGCTGTTCGAGAATTGCATCCATGTTAGCGGTCGGCATCATCGCACACTCCTCCGGTGAGTTTCCGTAAAATCATCACGATCTCCCGGTGGTCGATTTTCCCGTTGCTGCTCCTGGGCAGCTCGTCGAGATTCTTCACACGATGCGGAATCATGTAGCGGGGCAGCAGGTGTGCACAGTGCCTCTTGAGGGTGAGAGTCTGGACGGGAAATCCTCTCTCGCTGACAACCGCCGCCACAAGAAGCATCCGGCCCTCAACCTCGATCGCTTCAACTGCCGCTTCAGCCACATCTGGAAATGATGAAACTGCCTTCTCCACCTCCCCGAGCTCAACCCGATGCCCTCCCACCTGAACCTGCCGATCCACCCTGCCGTGCAGACGAATCTCCCCACGTTCCCCATATTCACCGAGATCCCCGGTTCTGTGGACGCGGCGACCAGCCGTATCCACGACCGGACGTTTCGGTTGTCCTCGATACCCCGGCGAGACACATGCCCCGGTAACCACGATTTCTCCCACCACTCCGGCTTCCACGATCCTCGCACCGGATTCACCGATGATCTCCACCTGAGCTCCATCGACGGACTGCTCCAGATGGAGCTGGCCAGAGTTCTCGAGGACCTCTCGCGCATTCGAGATCGATGCGAGACACACGTTCGTCTCCGTGGGACCGTAGAGGTTACCCAGTTTTGTGTTCCCCGGGAGACGGCGGGCAAGTTCCCGCAACCGTTCGGGGCGGTAGGCTTCACCCGCAAAGAGCACGGTTCTCAGGCGGGATCCGCCGTCGTCGGGAAAATTGGTTCGTCTCACGAGCAGGTCAAGGGCGGACGGCACGGAGTACCAGATCGTGGGATGCCAGCGACGCAGCAAGGCCTCGATCATGACGGGATCTCCCCGCATCTGGTCGGGGACAGGAAGCAGCGAAGCGCCCGAAGCCATCGCGACGAAGAGGTCATGTGTGCTGAGATCGAAAGCGACCGAAGCATGCCCCACGAAACGGTCCTCAGGGGTCGGTTCGAAAACACGCATACACCACCGGACGAAGCCGCTGATGTTGCGATGCGTGAGACAGACCCCCTTGGGACGACCTGTTGACCCCGATGTGTAGAGAATCGCGGCGAGATCCTCGGGCTCCAGCTTCGGATCAGGACTCGGCCGCGTCCCCGTGGCGCGATCGCATGGTTCGACGACAAGACCCGACCATCGAGGTCCGAGCAAACCAGCCAGCTCAGGAGCCGTGATGATCGCGCTCGGTTCCACATCGTCGAGAATGACCTCCACGCGCGTCATCGGCTGAGTCACGTCCACAGGAACGTAACAGGCTCCTGCGCGCAGCACACTCAGGATGCTTGCCATGCACGCGGTCCCCTTCGGCAGCCAGACAACAACCGGCTGCCCTGGTCCCACCCCGAATGACACGAGCTGGCCCGCCGTTGCTGACACGCGGTCCCACAGGCCTGCGTAGTCGCAACCGTCCTCCCCGAGGATGGCAGGTCTTGATGCAACGTCCAGAGCCGGTGGAAGAACAAGTAGTAGTTCCTGCTCGAGTGGCCCGAGAAGACCATTCATCGCTCTTTCCTCCGACCGAGCCCGATGGAGTCCGCAGCATCACGCACGATATCCGCCGCAGCATCCAGATCCTGGGGTTCATGCTCCGCCGTAACGCTGATGCGCAACCGCGCCTGGCCAAGCGGTACACCAGGAAACACCACGGTCTGGCAGAACATGCCACGTTTTCTGACCTCCCGTCCGAGAGCGAGGGTCATGGACTCATCGCCCACAACGACGGGAAGAATGGCACTGTTCGAGTCTCCGAGATCGAATCCGTCGCCTTGCAGCCGGGAACGCAGTCGGTGGATGTTCTGCCACAAACGTTCAATCCTGTTCGGCTCGGCCCGCAGGATTTCGAGGGAAACGATGAGACCGGCCACGACGGGAGCGGGAATCGTCGCGGCAAAAACATAGGAGTTGGCGTAATACCGGAGGTACTCGATCACGTCGCCATCCCCAGTCACGAAACCACCGATACCGGCGAGCGCCTTGCTCATCGTCCCTACTTCCAGGTCGGGCTCATCCTTCAACCCGAAGTGCTCCGCCGTACCCGCACCGGTACGACCGAGAACTCCTGTAGCATGTGCATCGTCGACCAGAAGACGTGCCCCGTACTTCCTAGCCAACGCGACGAGTTCTGGAAGTGGGCAGATGTCCCCGTGCATGCTGAAGACACCATCAACAGCGATGAGAACACCTCCCGGTCGTGACGTCATCTCACGGAGACGCCGTTCAAGCGAGTTCACCTCGTTGTGAGCGAAAGACACCCGCCGCGCCCCCGAAAGGCGCGCTCCATCTGTGATGGACATGTGATTGAGAGCATCTGCGATGATGCAATCACCCGGCCCCGCCAAAGCAGAGATGGTACCGAGGTTTGCCGCATACCCTCCGGGAAAGACGATGCACGCCTCACGGCCCTTGAATTCAGCAAGCCTACGCTCAAGCTCGAGGTGAAGTGCCGTCGTACCTCCGATTATCCGGCACCCGGTGTTCGTCGCCCCGTATGTACGAGCCGCATCGGAAATGGCCTCGGAAACTCGGGAGTCGCCGGCAAGCCCCAAGTAGTTGTTTGACGAGAAAAGGAGGTACTCACGATCATGCCCGGTCTGGGCATCGTGATATGTACCGCGCCCGTGCAACAAACCCGTAGAGGCCATCCCGTACCAGTAGAGTCGTCGCTCCTCCATGCCTCGGCGATGCTCAGCAAAACGAATGGTCTTGTCGAACAGGTCCCGGGAACCATCCGGACCGAAATCTCTCATAGAAATCTTGGAGAAAGACTTCTCCTCAAGCGAATCAGTTTCACCGGTTCCGACGCCTGGGGCTGCCCCATGAGGTTCTTCATCATCACGCTGTGCAGCGTCTTCCACGAGATCACCCGTCGTGACGCCAGCAGCACAGGCAATGTCGATGACATCGCCAACCGTATCCACTCCTCGACTGAGACGCGTCTCGGCTGTGTCCTTTTCGATCTCAGAAATCACGGCTTCAAGAAGCACGGAGTCGATCCCAAGGTCTTCCTCGAGAAGGGACTCTCGGACGAGTTCCTCCTCACCATAACCAGTGTGACGAGCGATAACACGCCGAACGACTGCCTCAGCAGCGGGCATGCGGCTCGTCACCGGGTTCACAGGCTTCCTTCTTTCTCCGCGACGACAAGGTCTCGAATTCTCCTGACCGTGCTGAAATTCTCTGGCACGATGTCTGTGAGAGAAACAGATTTCCCAAAGCGGTCATGGATAAACCTGACCACACCGAGTATCTCAACCGAATCAAGGATGTTGAGTTCGAGAAGAGGCGTCTCAGGGGTAAGCTCCTCGTCCTCCCCGTCAAGATAGGCGTCGGCAAGGTAACTGATCAGGGCTGCTTCGACCGTGTCCACGTGTCGTCTCCTCAAGTTCGCGGTTTGGCCACCGCACAGTAGCTTCCTGAGGAATCAGTTTCACGGCCTCGCCTGACGGAACGGCGTGCACGGCGGTGACAAGTGTCTGACACTTTTGCATCAGCCTCCTGACAGCATGTCATCAGTCATCCATCAGTCTTCGGAAGGACGCTGCCTTTTGTGTCTGCCCACCACCTCGCGCTCCGGTTTCTCCCCATCGCTCCGATCACCAAGCACCGCATGGTCGAGAGACACGACTGGGCAGCAGAGAGACTCACGCAACTCGAGAAGACCTCTTGGAGACAGCTACGGGGACGGCGCTCCGATGAATGGCTCGCGGGCAGGCTCGCGGCCAAGGACGCCGTCATCGCACTTCACGGTGCAGCTTCCACCGGTGCTGCCTTCTGGCCGGAGATCACGACGAGTGTCTCCGATTCAGATCACGGCCGACCGCTCACATGCGCGCCCTACCACATCAGCATTTCACACTCCCACGGTCTCGCAGTCGCCGCAGCATCAACCCGACCTGTTGGTGTCGACATCGAGGCACATGAACGCCGGTGGCCACTCAACGTATTGGAGCTCATCACGCATGTCACGGAGCGCCTTCCCCGGCCGGTCCGGCTCCTGCCCGCCATGGCGTGGAGTTGCGCCGAGGCAGTTCTCAAACAGCGCGGCTGTGGGATCCGCCGGGGAATCGACGTGGTTCATCTGACCCGGTTCACCGACGAGGGTGTCTTCGAATGGACCGAACATCCTCCACGGGAAGGCCGCGGCGTTGACGCGCCACTCTGCGGATTCGCCAAAAACTTGGGATCCCACTCACTGGCTCTCGTCTGGGAGCAGGAACCCATCAAACAACACAACGACGAGAGAGCAAAATCATGACAGTTTCAGACCCCCGAGCCGATCTCGAAGACGCACTCATCCGGGCTGTGAGGAGTCCTTCTTCTCACAATTCCCAGGCCTGGAGGCTCGAACTGAGAAGCGATGGGGATTTCCCCCTCCTGTGTGCGTATGTCGACGAGAAACGATCACTGCGCTCCCTCCCCTCTCATCGGACGGAGATGCTCCTGAGTCTGGGGGCGCTGTGGCACGCCATTGATCTGGAAATGCAGAATCGCGGGTGGCGCCTTGAACGAGTCGCATCACCGAAAAGCCTCTCCGCTCCGCTCGCCGCTCACATCATCCGTTCAGAAGCGGATCTGCGACCAACGCGCGAAACGAAGTTCCTCGTCTCCCGGCGAACCGCCCGCGGCCCCTATCTGCGCGTCCCCCTGAGCGACGAGGAGCGCAGGTCCGTGGTCGCCGCTGTCACGTCGTCCTCCCACCGGAGCAACGAAGCAAACTCGGTCCGGGCCGTCGTCCTTACCGATCCGCAGGTCATCACCGACGTGTCCAAGCTGGCGGCGGTTGGTGCACCACGAGATTTCCTGCACCCCACGGCATGGCGAGAAACATGGAGTTTCCTTCGCTCCGAAGCAGAACTCGTCTCACGCCCCGATGGTTTTGCCTGGAGAGACATCTTCGGACCAGAGCACGGAATCGCTTCCTTTTTCGCCCAGTTCCTGTGCTCCCCCCGTGCAATGCCGATCACGGGAAGGTTGGGCCTTGCACGGATCTTGGCGGGCAGCCTGGCTCGACTCATCAGAAATAGTCCCGGTCTTCTACTGCTCACGGCAGGAGCCGATGCCCTGAACGACGACGAAACCTGCGCCGATGCCGGTGCCGCCATGCACAGCGTTTGGCTTGGAGCCGAAGCCCTCGGACTGGGATTGCACCCGGTCTCCGTTCTCATCCAGTACAGAGACCTGCGCGCCGAGCTTGCCCGACGCACAGGTGTGCAAGACCCGTTCTTCGTGGCACGCATCGGCCACCCAGAGAATCCAACACCCGGGCGTCCCACGCCTCGTAGGCCGACACAGGAGATCCTTGAATGCGAAACTTCTTGACCAAATCTCGCCCACTCGAAGTTGCGACGCCGCGATCGGTCTATTCTTGGATAACATTGTCCAGAAATGGATGAACCCATCGTCAGGGTTCACCCCGAGTAGACAGCAAGGATGTGACACATGTGACCAGAAGCGTCCCGGTCGGCCCCTGACCCTCTTCTCCTCGATGCTGCGCAGAAGCAGACCGACGCTCCTCGCACACCACGTCCGCACACAGCAGAAAGAGCAGGAAAACTCATGACCACAACAACCCTCGTCGCCGGAGCCACAGGCTATCTCGGACGTTTCGTCGTCGCCGAGCTGCACCGCCGTGGCCACAAGGTGCGCG
>ERZ773009.355-NODE-355-length-33072-cov-3.310022_pt1 | contig 33072 bp, 37 predicted proteins | sample MGYA00580663_ERZ773009 | MGnify/ENA primary metagenome ERZ773009 (study PRJEB29015, sample SAMEA2737969) | human oral metagenome | biome: human oral; feature: human-associated habitat; material: dental | place: China | collected 2026 ... | reverse complement strand
ATTTTCATTATACTGGAAGGAGAGACACTGTGGCAGGAGAGAATACCATGAGCTTAGACGATATTTTCGCTTTCAAACGGCGCTTTCGGCGGCGTAAGGACGATAAGGAGCTGAACTCCGCCCGCGAGGTCTATTATCGGCGCGATTACGCGCCGGGGGTTACGGCGGTTGTGACGCCGCTTCCCGGAGCGGCGTCGCCGGAGGACGGCGCGTTTCGATTGGCGGCGCTTGGCGTGTCCGTAAGTTTGATAAACCCATATTACACGGGAAAGAGCGGATGATAAGTCCCCGTCCCCGCATCGACGCGCCGCGGCAAATCGAATGCGCGCCCGCGCTTGGCGCTGAGAGGAGAAAATGATGTATAATATGCTAAAGTTCTTTTTCTCTCCCTGCGGAAGGATCTCCCGCGAGACTTATGTTGACGCTTGGGCGGCGCTTTTGGCGGCAGAGATCGCGATGACTTGGCTCGTTTCCTTCCTGCTCCTGTTTTTGCCGTTTATGTATTCCGGCAACGGAGAACCCTGTATTTTTCCTATTCGTGCCGTGTGGATTGCTTTCACCGCGATAGTATATGCTTCGCAGGCGGTCCTCGCCGCGCGCCGTCTCCATACCCTTGGCCGGTCGGGGCTCTGGGCGGTTCTCGCCCCGCTGGCCACCGCGCTCAGCCTCTTGGCGTGGCGCGTTCTCGACGAAGAGATGGAAGATCACTGGGCGGCGTATACCGGGCCAGGCCAAGATTCCCTCGGCCTGGGGGCGGGGCTTATGCTCCTCGCCGGGGCGGCACTTTTGGCCGGACAGTTGATCTACTTGTTCATCGGTTTGCTGGAGGACAGACCGCCGGCACACCGTTAAAACAGACGGCCGGTGCGGCACACGCATCTTCTTGTCAAGGGATTGGCTACTGACGTTGATTTTTTATACGGAAAAAATCTGTGACAGGAGGGGATATCATGAGTTTAGACGATATTTTTGCCTTCAAATTACGCTTTAAGCGGCGGGAGGACGATAAAGGACTCCACCCGGTCCGGGAAGTCTACTACCGACGCGACTACGCGCCGGGGGTATCGGCTTTTGTTACGCCTATTTCAGGAGCGTCGGCCCCCACAGACGAGGCCTTTTGCCTGACCTTTCGGGATGAAAATAAAAACGTCCTCATGGAAAAGGACTGCACCTCCCCCATGGGCGGCGAATTTTTCCTCAACAACGCTCTGGAAATGACGAAAAATCAAAAGAAGTAGGGACACTTTGGGATGATGGATTTGTGGAAGTAAGGGATATCATTAAAACAAGCCGCCTCTTTATCCGAGAGGCGGTTTTCTCTATCCCTTTATTTCCGTGCTTCCTGATAGGCGGCGATGACTTTTTCCGCCATCTTCGGCGGCATTTCCTCGTAGTGGGAAAATTCTGTGGTGAAAACACCGCGTCCCTTCGTTTGAGCCCGCAAGTCGGTGGCGTATTTATAGAGTTCCGTAGCCGGGATCTGGGCCTTTACTTCGCTTATATCGCGGCCCTGACTCTCCATCCCTAAAATGCGTGCCCGCTTCGCGTTCAGCTGCCCCATGACCTCTCCCATGAAGTATTCCGGGGCGGAAATGGAAATATTGTAGATGGGCTCTAAGAGTATGGGCTCGGCTTCTTTGATCCCCTTGCGGAGGGCGAGGGCAGTGGCGGCCTTAAAGGCGGCTTCGGAGGAGTCCACCGTGTGATAGGAGCCGTCGTAGAGGTTCACTTTCACGTCTACCACGGGATAGCCCGCCAAGATGCCTCCGGCCAGCGTCTCCGCCGTCCCCTTCTCCACCGCCGGGACGTACTGGCGCGGCACGCTGCCGCCGAAGATCGTCTCGGTGAAGGCGTTCCCTTCTCCCGCGGGCTGGGGGCTGATCTCCAGCCAGACATGGCCGTACTGGCCGTGGCCGCCGCTCTGCTTTTTATGCTTACCCTCGGCTTTCACCGACTTTCGGATCGTCTCGCGGTACGGCACCTTTGGCTCGCGAAACGCAAGTTCCGCACCGAATTTTCGGGTCAGCCGCTCCCCTAATATCTCAATCTGTACCTCGCCCTGGGCCCGGACGAGGGTCTCCTTCGTTTCCGGGAATTTAAAGACGATGATGGTGGGGTCTTCGTCCTGCGCCTTTTCCAGCGCTCCGAAGGCCTTTTCCTCGTCGCCTTTCTTCTTCGGGTAGGCGGCCATGATCAGCATGGAGCCGGGGTAGGCGATGGGCTCGTAGCAAATGGGAGCGTTCTTGTCCGCCAAGGTATCGCCGGTGCGGGTGGCGGTGAGTTTCGACGTTACAACGATATCCCCGGCAAGGGCGCGGGTTACCTTGATCTGTTGGTTGCCCTGCATGGTGAACAGGCCGCCGATGCGTTCGATGGCGCCGCGGCTGACGTTATACACACTGTCGTCATGGGTCAGCGTCCCGGAGCGCAGGCGCAGGAACGTCAGCCGCCCCACGAATGGGTCCACGACGGTCTTAAAGACCTGGGCGGAAAAGGGGTCGGTCAAAGTGCGTTCCAAAAGGGTATCCTCTTTTCCCGGCTCGGTACCGATGGCGCTGCGGCTCCCCGGGGCGGGGAGATAGGAGATGATCCCGTTCATGAGCTTTCGGACCCCTACATTCTGGGCTGCGGCCCCGCAGAACACGGGGAATACCTTCCCAGCGGCGATCCCGTCGGACAGCGCCTGCCCGATCTCGTGCTGGGGAATATCCTCGCCGTCTAAGAATTTCTCTAAGAGGGTGTCATTAAAGTCCGCTAGGGCCTCCACCAGCGCTTGCCGGGCCGTTTCCACCGCCTCGTCCATATATTCTGGAATGCCCGTGACGATGGTTTCCTCCTCATGGGAGGTGAATTTGCTGCTCATGGTGAGAAGGTCGATGACGCCCTGAAAAGAGGACTCCTGCCCGAGGGGAAGCTGGACGGGAACAACGCCTTTGCCGAAACGCACGCGGAGCTCATCCACTACCTGCTGGAAGTCCGCGTGCTCCCGATCCATTTTGTTGACGAAGAAGGCTCGGGGAAGAGCCATTTCTTCCGCCAGCCGCCAGTCTTTTTCCGTTTCAATTTCAATGCCGGAGGGAGCTGAGATGACAATGAGGGCGCAGTCCGCCGCCGTGAGCGCTCCCTTGACTTCGCTGATGAAGTCCGGGTAGCCGGGCGTATCCAGCAGATTCAGCTTGCAGCCCTGCCATTCTATGGCAACCAGCTTGCTGTCGATGGAAAAACCGCGCCGGATTTCTTCCGGCTCGACGTCCAAAAAAGACGATTCGTTGGCGGTATTTCCCAGCCTGTTGACCGCTCCGGCGTTAAACAGGCAAGCGTCCAACAGGCTCGTCTTCCCGGCCCGCCCGTGACCGACGACGGCGACGTTGCGCAGATTCGCGCTCCCATATTCCTGCATCGAAATCCCTCCTCGATCGCTTTTTATAACGATATAATTCTCTGATAACAAGAAGGTTTCCTGCCGCGAGAGAAAAAATGTGAAAGTGCCCGGGGCAAAACATGTGTATTAGGCACCGCACCATCGCCGGGAAAATAAACCACAATAAGAAGACGCCCTACGTCAGACGATAAGCTCTGGCGTAGGGCGTCCCTTTGTGTTGGCACTGCGCCTACGATTTTCTCGTGTTAACCGCATCTCTTGTCTTTAGATAGCGTTTGTGCTATCATCAAGAAAAGCCATGCAGATGGGAGATATTATGTTTACCGTCAAGTTTTATGAAACGAAAGCCGGGGCATCGGATGTCTGGGATTTCCTTGAAGAATTGCGCAGCAAGGGTGCGTCGAACAAAGATGCCCGGATTCAGTACAATCAAATGCTGTTTTACATCGATCTGTTGTCGAAGAATGGGACCTTTCTGCCAAGCACCATCACCAAGCATATCGAGGAAGACATTTGGGAACTGCGCCCCGGCAATAATCGCGTGCTTTACTTTTACTGCGGCGAGGATACCTTTGTCCTGCTCCATCATTTCCGCAAGAAGACGATGAAAATCCCGGCCCGTGAAATCCAACGCGCGAAGAGAGAACGTGACGACTATCTGGCCAGAAAGGAAGTGGATAAGCTATGAAAACATGGGAAGATTATAAACGTCATGTGAAGTCAATCGATGCAGGCAGTAAGCAGGAAATGGAAGAGATCGAGATGTTGAGCGCTATTGTTTCCTCTGTTATTCAAAAGCGGATGGAACTGGGAATCAGTCAACGGGCGCTGGCTGCCGAGTGCCATATTCCCCAATCGTCCGTTGCCCGCATTGAGTCCTTTAAGACAACGCCAAAGCTGGACACCTTGATGAAGTTGATGCGCCCGTTGGGATTGAAGCTGCAAGTAACACCTCTCGTTTCATGACCGGCACGGTCCTCTATGGGGACTGATATTTCATCGTATTACGCGGTCATTTGTGGCGCGGCAATGAACATAAACCGACGCCCTATGTCAGACGATAGTGTCTGGTATGGGGCGTCGGTTTTTTGCTGTATCATTTGGCTACGTCTTCATGGGCTAACTTCAGGCGGAGGATGCGTCGGACGGAGGCGTCGATGCGTTCCATAGGAATGACGCCGGTGTTTAGGGCGCGAAGGATGGCGTTGTAGGCGGCGATGGCGGCTTCATACTCGTGGCTAACCAGGATGATGTCGGCTCCGGCGGCGACAGCGCGAAGGGCTGCTTCTTCCGGGGAATAGCGTGCCGCCACGGCTTTCATGGTGATGTTGTCGGTGATGACGACGCCGTCGTATGCCAGTTTGCCCCGGAGGAGGCCGGTGATAATGGCGGGAGATAGGCTGGCAGGGGCATCGTCGATGGCGTCATAGCGAACGTGGCCGATCATGACGGCAAAGTCGGTGGCCGGGGTGTCGGCGATGAGGGCGGCGAAGGGGGCCATGTCTTCCTGGCGAAGTTCTTCAAGGGAAGCGGCGACGGTGACTTCGTCGTCATGAGTGTCCGCCGCGCCCTTGCCGATGCCGGGGAAGTGCTTGAGGCAAAAGGGAAAATGTTTCTCTTGGTAGCCTGCCGCCGCGGACCGGAGAAAGGCAGTGACGACGGCCGGGGCGCCGCTGTAGGAGCGACCGTTGGCTAGGCCGAGGTCAGCCACGGGGGCTAAGTTCCAGTTCACCCCTAAAGCGAGGAGATTCTCCGCGGTATCGGCGGCCCAGCGCTGGGCCGCCGCCGGATCCCCTGCTTTGCCGAGGGCAGAGGCGGCGGGGGGCGGCGGCAGAAAATCCGAGAAGCGGGCCACCGCGCCCCCTTCTTCGTCGATGGCGAGGAAGAGGGGTACGGGGGTGGCGTTTCCCTGCTTTAGGGCGGCGGTAAGGGCACGGACCTCTTCGGCGGTGTTGCCGTTTCGGTCGAAGAGAATAAAGCTGCCCACGGCAAATTCGTTTTGGAGATAGGCGCAGTTTTCGTCGTAGGCGGCGGTCATGAGGCCGCACATCATCATTTGCCCCACTTTTTCCGCCGGGGAGAGGCGCGATAAGAGGGCTTCCACACGGTCGGCAGGCGCGGCGGAAGGCGGGGGGAGGGCGGCACCGTCCCGGCAGCCGGTGAGGAGCAAGAGCGCCGTCAGGGTGAGGAGGAGCGGGTGAAGGATTCGCTTCGTTTTCATAGCGGGACGCCGGTCAGGGCCGGCGGGCGATGGTATCCACGAAGTAACCGCCGCCCGAAAGCCGCCAGACGTAGACGGTGTAAGCGCCATCCCCCCGCGAAACCTGGAGCGTCCCTTCCTCGATTTCCCGCACGCGCCAATCGCTGATTTGCGGAAGCTTTTCGATACCGTCTGGGGCGTTCACCGCTTCCTGAACGGCGCAGCAAAAAGCGTTCAGACGCCAGATGGTCCAAAAATTGTGCAGCCCCCAGAGGAGAAGGATGGCGGCTGCGATGCTCCACATGCTCTTGAGAGAAAAGGTGAACCACAAGTCCTCCGGCAGTTCCCGACGCCGGACGCGTTTTTCTTCGGGCAGGGGCCCTTGGGCTGTCGGGGGCTGGGCGGCGGGCGTAGAGCCGGAGGATGTGGCCGCGCTTCCGCTTCTGGGGACTTCGGGTGCTTCTGTTTCTTTCGCGGGAGGCGTCGCATCATGCGCCGCCGCACTGTCGGCGGTACTGCTTGATGATGCCGCGTTGTCTGCATCTCCGCCTTCGGCATCCCCTTGCCCTGTGGCGCTGCCTGTCGCCGCCGAGGTATCTGTGTTTTTGGCGGCGGTACCGTCCCCTTCGGCGCCGCTGTTCGTGACTTCTCCCGGGGATTCCCCGAGGTTTTCCGCCGTGTCCGTAATGGGGCGGCTCGTGTCCCCTCCGGCATCCGGCAGCGATTCTCCCATCCTTCTCTCGGATTCGCGCTCCGCGTCTGCCGCTGGGGCATCGTTTTTTGCCGCGGTCTGCTCTGTGCCGCGGTGTTCTTCTTCGGCCATGGCGGCGCCTCCTTTGCTGGACCTATTTTCTTCATTTGCCTTTCATATGGTTCTATTTTTTCACACTTGCCGGCAAAGGTCAACCCGGCCGAAGGGCCGGATTTCTCCGTCAAGTTCCATCTCTTTCATTGACTTTTGCGCAGGGAGTCAGTATCATAATAAGGGTAAATCTTATTTGTGCCTATGACAAAATGGAGGGACGATCAATGTTTACACGGAGTGATTTTTGGGTTGGGCTGGCCATTGGCGCGGTGGCTGGGGTCTTTGGCTATCGCTTCATGCAGGAGCGCGAGCGGGAAATGATGGCGCTCCAAGGGCAAGAGGGAGGACAGGTTCCCCTGGCGGAGCTGGAGCGGCAGAAGGAAGAGCTGGAGGATCTCATCGCGGCGCAGAAAGCGCAGGAGAGCTGATTTTTACGAGAGGAGACTGCCTTTGCGGGACAGCCTCCTTTTTTGTCGGCTGAGGTTTTGCCGAAGAGGAGAAGACGATGAAGGGAATATCTTACGGCTGGCCGCTTCTCTTGACGGGCGCGGGGACGCTGCTCTCGCTGGCGCGGCCGCTGCGGCGGGGGCATGTCCTTTTTGGGGTGCTTTGGGCGGGGTTCTCCGTCCTGCATGCGTGGCAGTATCGAAAGAATTTCCAGGGGGCGTTTTCCCAGGGCGGAGATTTTTTTAAGAAGGTGGTGAGGCGCGTGTGGCCCCAGTCGAAATTAGAGCTTTTTTTGCGGACGGTGGAGGTGGCATCATATCTCCCGGGGCGCATCCGCCTCTACAGCTGTTCTCTCGTCGGCTGCCCGCCGCTGGCGGAGGAGATGAAGGCACGGCTTTCGGCGTTGACAGGGGTGACGAAGGCTGAGGTCAATACCGTCACCGGTTCTGTCCTCATCGAGTACGATCCGGAAGCGCTGCGCCGAGATTCGACGCTGCGGCGGGCAGAAGAGTATCTTCAAACCCGGGCGAAAAGGAAGGGGTAAGTTATGTCATACATGTCGGGCATCATGGTGGGTTGGGCTCTGGCCAAGGGGCTGCGCCGCATTGCGGCGAGAGGAGGCGTTTTTCCTTCGCGCAGCGTGACGGGGCACGGCGAAAGAGCGGCGGAGAATTCCCGGCTGGGTCTTTTGCAGGGCGATTTTTTGGGGACGAAATTTTTCAGAAGTGTACCCGCCGCTTTCACGCTGGCTCACGCGATCCCGGGGCGGCGCCGCTACTACGCGGCGGCGCTTCAGGGAGATGAAGCGCTGGCGGCGCAGATGAAGGAGCGCCTCCTGGCTGAGGACGGCGTCGATGGGGTAGAGATCAATCCGGTGACCGGGAGTCTGCTTCTTTTCTATCACGGGACGGAGGCCGCCCTCGACCGGCTCATGGAAGAGGCGGCGTGGTCGTTTGCCCCACCCTCCGCTGCCCCGCTGCGCTTTTCGGGCGAGGAGGGCCTCGCCGCCGTAGGACAGAGTCTGCGCCGCATGACTGGGGAACTCAATCAAAGGCTCAAGACGGCGACCCGCGGCTGGCTGGATCTGCCCTCCCTGTTTTCCTTTCTCTTTTTGATTCGCGGCGTGCAGAAGATGTTGCTTTTAAAACAGCTTCCTTCAGGGCCGCAGCTTTTGTGGTGGGCCTTTTCCCTTTTGAGAGGATGGCGGATCGCATGAGTTACGCTTGCCTGACGGTGCCCTTGTCGGGGACTATGCCCGCCGAGACGCGGGTGATGGCCGGCGTACGGCTCCGGGCCGTCCCCGGCATCGTCTCGGCAGTGGCGGAGGAGAAGGCGATCCGCCTCTGGTATCGCGGGAAGGCGCTTTCTCCCGCCGCGGCGCGGCTTTTGAAACGCTATCAGGAGGAAGCGGCGAAGGGAGAGACAGAGCCCGGCATGGCTGAGTACCGCCGGGATGCTCTCATCTCTCTCGTCAGCTTTGCCGCCATGAAGCTCTTGGAAAAGAACGCGCCTGAGGCCTACGCCGGACTGAAAGCGGTGCGCAGCCTTTTGGTTTTGGCTATGGCCCGGAACATTTTCAAAAACGGCTACGGCAGCCTCCTGCGCACCCGGCGTCCCAACGCCGATACCCTCACTGCTACGGCGGTGGCGGCCTCGGTTCTCTCCGGCCGCCCGGAGTCCAGCCTTACATTGTTGACTTTATCCAACGGGGCGGAAATGCTCACCTCGTACGCGGCGGAGCGGGCCCGGACCCAGATATCGGGCCTTTTGAATCTCAATCAGCGTTACGTGTGGCTGATGGAGAACGGCGTCGAACGCAAGGTGCCGGTGGAAGCCGTCAAGGCGGGGGACAAGATCGCCGCGCACACCGGGGAAAAGATCTGCATCGACGGCCGCGTCCTCTCGGGGACGGCAGCGGTGAACCAGTCCTCCATCACCGGCGAATCGAATCCCGCCATGAAGCACGCTGAATCCTCCGTGTACGCGGGGAGCATCGTGGAGGCCGGGGAACTGGTCATCCGCGTGGAAAAGGTGGGAAAGGATACGTCCCTCGCCCACATCGTCCACTTGGTGGAAGAAGCCCAGGCCCAGCGCGCCCCGGTACAGAATTTCGCCGACCGGATGGCCGATCTCTTGGTGCCGGTGACCCTCTTCGGGGCCGTCATCGTCTACGGGGCGACCCGGGATTGGCAGCGGGTGCTGAATCTGCTCTTTATCGATTTCTCCTGCGGGCTCAAGCTTTCCACGGCTACCGCCATTTCCGCCTCCATCGCCGCGGCGGCGAAGCGGGGCATTTTAGTGAAGGGCGGCCACTACATCGAGGCCCTCGCCGAGGCGGACACGGTTGTCTTGGACAAAACCGGCACCATTACCGTGGGGATTCCGCAGATCTCCGCCGTGGAAACGGCGGAAGGGGTGACGGAGGAAGAGACGATCCTTCTGGCCGCTTCGGCAGAAATGCACGCCGTCCATCCCTTGGCCGTGGCCATTCAGCAGTACGTGCAGGCCCGGGGCTGGGAAGTGCCCCAGCATAAATCTTCCAAGACCGTGGTGGCCCGGGGGATGGAAGCGCGGGTGCCCAACTTCGGTGCCTATAAGGGCGGCAGCGTCTTGGTGGGCAGCCGGAAATTCATGGAGGAATCCGCCGTCTCCGGCCTTGACGCGTTCGCCGCTTCGGCCCTGGCCCCCGGCTGCATTTACGTGGCTCGGAACAAAAAGCTCTTGGGGCTCATCGCCATCGATGACCCCATTCGTCCCCGCATGAAAAAGACCCTCAACCAGATGCGCCGCTACGGCATCGACGAGATCGTCATGCTCACCGGGGACTCCAAGGAGGTAGCGGCGGAAGTGGCCCGGGAAATGGACATCGACGCCTACTACGCCGAGGTGCTGCCCGAGGACAAGGCGGACTACGTCCGAAAGTTCAAGGAACGGGGCTGTATCATGATGGTGGGGGACGGCATCAACGACGCCCCGGCCTTGGCCTTCGCCAATGTGGGGGTGAGCCTCGGGGGGCGGCAGACGGACATCGCCGCCGAATCCTCCGCTGTCACCATCCGTTCCGAGGATCCCGGTGAGCTGATGACGGCGCTGCAATTAGGCCGCCGCACCATGAACCTCATTCATCAAAACTTCATGGCCACCCTCACCGTCAATTCCGCCGCCATGCTCTTAGGTGCGCTGGGGCTCATCACCCCCCTCTGGGCGGCCGTCATTCACAACACCTCCACCTTGGCCGTTGTCCTCAACAGTGCCCGCATCCTTCGCTTCTCGGAGCGAAAGCGGGGTTTTTTGGCAGGATGAAGGGCGTGGGGGAAGAGGAAAAGCCTGTCTGACGTCGGTCAGACAGGCTTTTTTCGTGGGGGAGAAAATCAGGAGGGGCGCAAGTCTAAATCCTCCGGCGGAATGAGCGGCGGTTCCCCTTGGGAGAGGAGGCGGGCATGGCAGTAGACTTCGGCGATTTCTTCTACGTAGGCGGCCTTGAGGAGAGCCTCGGCGAGGGAGGCCGCGTCTACAGTGAGGACGCCGTGACTCGCTAAGAGGATGGCGTCGCTTTCCTTGAGCGGTTCGGCCACGCTGGCGGCTAATTCCGGGGAGCCGGATCGGGCATACGGGGCTACGGGGATTCGGCCTTTTTTGCAGCCAAGGTGCGCCATCTCCGCCACCACCGCCGGGATTTCCTGGCGCAGGACGGCGCAGACCTGAGCGAAGCGGGAGTGGGTGTGGACGACGGCACCGATATCAGGACGGGCGTCATAGGCGGCGAGGTGCATGAGAACTTCGCTGGTGGGGCGCCGTCCCGCTGCCGCCTCCATCACTTTCCCGGTACCGTCCACGACCACGATGTCTGCCACCGTCATGGCTGTCCGGTCTACGCCGGCGGGGGTCAGGCAGATAAGGCCGCTCTCTTTATCCCGCAGGCTGAAATTCCCTGATCGATGGCGGCAGAGGCCCATCTCTTCCGCCCGCTGGGCCTCGTGCAGGACGATTGTTTTCCGTTCTTCCAGCATCATTCTTCCTCCTCATTCCTCTTTGGCGTTATGGGAAAAACTGCCCCTTTTCGGTAAAGTGCTTTGACTTAGCCGGCGTTGCCGGAGAATTCTTCTTCATCATAAATGATTTTTCCGGAAAAATCCATGGCCTGGGGGTAATGCGACGGCTGGCCCGCCGCATGTTTCATGACGGTGGTTGTCTCTGTGGAGCGGGTGCCGGGAAAAGGCGGGAAGGGCTTTTTTTACCGGAATTCTTATGGTATACTAAGAAAAGAAAAGGGTCGCTTTTCTGCGGCTTTTTCCCTCATCGCGCCGGTGAAAAATATCTGCCCCCCGGCAGGACTTTTTTCGCGTTTGTCGAAATCCTAATGCGTAGTGAAAGAGATTTGCGCGACCGGCGACCTCTCCCTGTTTCAGAGTGGTGATTGCGTTGCTGTATTTTCTCATCACGTTCGCCATCATGGCTGTCAGCATCCTGCTGATCTACCGGGCGGCCCGTTTTCTCGGCCTTCAGGTGGAGCGCTGGGCGCTGATTTTGTGCGCGGTGATGGCAGTGGGGGTGAATTTTGCTGCCATCTATCTTTCCAATCTCCTGATCCTCGATCATCTGATGGTGGTTGTCGTTTTGGTTTTGATATCCGCGGCGCTGGTGACTCTCTTTAATGAGTACCTGCTGCGGCGGCACGCGCCGGTATTGGCCGGAGAGGAAGGGAGGCTTCCCGAGGACGCCCTTTTTGAGGAAGAAGAGAATGGCGTGGTGGCAGAAGGGGATTCCGCCGCTTTACTGCCGGTGGCTTTTGCGGAAGCGGTTTGTCTGGCCGGCGGCGGGCAGGATATCGTAAGGAGCTCCGCGAGGAAGAAGGCGCGGCGGCACAAGAGGAAGACTTCCTCCCGCGAAGCGGCAGCCAAGCTTCTCGCCGGCGGCCGCGCCGCGATAGGCGGCTTGCCCGCCGGAAAGTCCGCGATGACCCCGTCTGCCCGCGGTAAAGGCGATGAACGGACAGACCCTTCGGGAAAAACGGCCGCTCTTCTGCCGCCGACAGAAGAAACCGCCAAGGGGTCGCCCCCTGTGATAGAGGAAGCGTCAGCCCTGAAGAGCAGCGTTGCGCCAAAGGAAGAATCCCGAACAGCGCCTGCCGTGAGCGTCGTCGACTCTCCAGGATCAGAGGCGGGGCGGCTGTCAGATGGCCGACCCGTGGTCGGGGCCGAAGATTCTTTGGGTACCCCGCAGCGGGATAAAGAATCTCTGCCGGGGGTGGAGCCTGTACCGCCAGGACTTTCGGGGCAGTCGTCCTCTTCTAAGGCGTCGACGGCCGCGTTCCCTGTACCGCCGCATGACGATGATCTTGTTTCGGCGGCCGCGAGTGCCGCAGCAGAGGAAAGAACCTTGGCTGAGCCGATCAGGAGCGAGGCGGCGGCCGCTGAAGATACTCCCTCGGAACCGCTCTTGGCCCACGTGGCCGCACTGCCGCCTGCTTCCGATTCTTTTCGCTCGGTGCGGCCTGCCGGGAAAAACCGGGGCCCCAAAGGACAGTATGGCGGCAAGCGACGCCCTCCCTTCAAGGGAAAGACGGGAGCCGGCGGTCTGGGAACAGGAAAGATGGCGGCGCCAAGGTGGACGCCGCCGGCGGACACCGTATCGACGGCCGAGGGCAAGCAGCGTGTGCCGTTTAAAACGCCTCCCATCGGCCTTGAACTGGCGCGGCTTCGTACGTTAGACGATTATTTGGATTACGCGTTCAAAAAGCGTGCCGAAGGCTGCGTTTCCGGCGCGATTCTGGCGTATCATCAAGCGCTGGGGAAATTCCGCAGCGACCCGTACGCGCCCTTTATCGTCATGGAATTAGGCAATATTTATAAGGAGTCCGGCGATTACGCGGAAGCGGTCAGCGCTTATCACAGCGCCCTGCGGCTGGCTGCGGTCAAGGAGCAGAGCGGCATGGCGGAGGAGTTCCAGAAGAATATCGCCTATCTCAATACGGTTTTACATATTCTGACCCGCCATCGGATACCGAATACCCCGTTTTCTCAAATCCCCCCGGATTATCGCCGCGAGATCGAAAACGCTTTCGCCGTCCGATGGTCCGAAAAATATCAACGCACAGGAGGAACATCTAAATGACCAAAAAAAGCGTAGAAATTCTTAACCTGCCGATCATCAGCATCACCGAGGGGCGCGAGCTGGGCATGAGCAAGACGCTCCTCATCGACGCGAAAAACGGTGTCGTTGCGGCCATCACCATCGAGGACGAGGACTGGTATCGTGGCGTCAAGCTGCTGCCGTATTCTTCCGTCATCGCCATCGGCCATGATGCTGTCACCATCACCTCCAGTGAGAACATCCTGACCCTGGAAGACGCCAGCGATTATGAGGCGATGATGGACGCCAACATCCGCATCATTGGCACCAAGGCCATCACCAAGTCCGGTACCATTCAGGGCAAGGTGTCGGAGATTTACATCGGCGACGGCGGCAAGGTGGAGAAATGCGCCATCGTTGCTCCTGACGGCTCGGAATCGGAGATTACCGCCGAGCAGATTTCCATTTTCGGTAAGCAAGTGACGGTCATCGATCCTACGGACGAAGAAGAAAAAAAAACTAACCCCGTGACGGCTGCTGTGCCCCCTGCGCCCAAAGTGGCAGGGAAACCCGCTCCCGCGCCGGAACCGGTAAAGGCGCCCGCTCCTGCCCCCAAAGCGGAGGAGAAACCCGCCCCGGCGCCGGAGGCGAAGCCGGAACCAGCGAAGCCGGCCGAATCCGCCGCTGATAAGGCTACGGAGGAGCGTCATCGCCGTTTCCTGTTAGGGAAAAAGGCGGCCCGGGACATTAAGACGGACAGCGGCGTTCTCATCGTCAAAGCCGGCGGCGATATCACCGAGGAAGTCCTCCAAAAGGCAAAACTTGCCAATAAGTTCATCGAGCTTTCCATGAATATTCAGTAACGGTTTAATCTTTCCGGCTGTCGTATCCTGCGGCAGCCTTTTTTATCCATCGGCCCTTTTCTGCGCTGCTTTATTTTGGCGGCGAAGAAGGGCCTGCCGCAAAGGAGTCCTACGGATGAAAGCGATTCGTCCGCTGGGCATCTTCGCTGCCTTCTGCGCCTTCATTACCCTGCTCGTAGGGGTGTCGCTGGCCGGCCTCATTGTCGGCTTTCTTCGGCAGGATCTCATGGCTTTCGGCCTGACCTTCGCTGGACATCCTTTGAGCGGACTGACGAAAGCGGAAGCGCAGCGCGAGATCACCCGGTACGTTGATGAAAAACTCATATCCCCAGCGGTGATCCTCGCCTACAATGATCGGCGCTGGGAAGCCACTCCCGCTGACATCGGGCTCTCGGCCGATGTTTCGGCGACGGTGGAACACGCCTTTGCCGTGGGGCGGGAGGGGACGCTTTGGAAACGGGGGGCGGAGGTCCTTCTCTGTGCCCTTTGCCAGCGGGATATTCCCTTAGCGGTACAGATGGATAAGGCCCAGTTCGCAAAGTACCTGACACCCGTTGCGGCTTCGATTCATCAGACACCTCGGGATGCCGCCTGTACCGTCACCCCGAGCGGCACCGTGCTCCATGAAAAAGGGACGTCCGGCGTCACGCTTCATACGGATGCCTTGGTCGATACCCTTACGCCGGCGCTTTGCGCGCTCCGCCTTCCCCAGCGGGTGGCACTGGAGCCGACGGTTGAGATTCCCGCCGTGACGACGGAAGATTTAGCTGACGTGGATGCGGTCTTGGGCGTTTATACCACCTACTACATTTCCGGTTCCAATCGCGGAGAAAATATTGAGATCGCCGCCGCGGCCCTCAATCATGTCCTCATTAAGAGTGGAGCTGAATTTTCCTTCAACGACACCGTGGGGCATCGCGTGGCGGCGTCGGGTTATCTCACCGCGCCGGTCATTGTGGACGGGAAGATCGAGCAGGATTTTGGCGGCGGCGTCTGTCAGGTCAGCTCTACTCTGTATAACGCGATTCTCTTGGCCAATCTCACGCCCACCCAGCGGGTGGCGCATTTCTATCCCTCCGGCTACGTGCCGGCAGGGCTTGACGCTACCGTGGCAGACGGACAGATCGATTTCTGTTTTGAAAACCGTTTGCCCCATAACGTTTATCTTTTGGCTGACGCAGGGGAAGATACGCTGACCATCCGCGTTTTAGGCTGCGCGGCCGACGTTCCGGGGGAGATTCGTCTGGAGACGGCGGTCGTCGGTCCCAATCCCACGGTGGAAAGCTATCGGGTTTATGAGAGGGACGGGGAGGAGACACGTCGGGAATTCCTCTATACTGATGAATATGATATCCCGCCGCCGAAGAAGGCGCCGGCGAACGCGCCTCGCCGCGGCACGGCAATGGCCGTGGGGGACGCGTCCTCCGGGGAGGAGACGGTGCCTTCTTCGGCGGCTTCACCGGCTGATGTGCTGCCGGTTGCGGACGCAGCGCCGCCTGCCCTCGCTTCGTCCCGGGACAATGCCTCGGATCCGGGGGCGTCCGCCGTGAATTCTCCGGCGAGCTCTGCTCCGCGGCATCACGCCGCCTGATGCCGCGGCCGCCTCTCTTTGTTTTCTATAAAAGGAGTGTTACCATGGCTCAATTTCGTGAAATTCCCCCATCGGAACTTTCCGACAATCCCTTTACCCTTATCGGGGAGGACTGGATGGCTGTCACCGCCGCTGCCAAAGGGCGCGTCAATACCATGACCGCCTCTTGGGGCGGCGTTGGCAGCCTTTGGGGTCTGCCCGTCGCTACCGTCTACATCCGCCCTCAGCGTTACACCAGAGAATTCATCGACCAGAGCGTCTCTTTTTCCCTCAGTGTCTTTGACGCGGCCCATCGTGCTACGCTCTCCTATTTTGGCTCCGTTTCCGGCCGGGACGCGGACAAGATCAAAGAGTCGGGGCTCACCGTGGCCTACGACGGGGAAACGCCGTACTTTTCCGAGGCCCGGCTGGTCCTCTTCTGCCGAAAGCTGTACCGGCAGGAGATGAAGCCGGAGTCTTTTGTCGATACCGCTCTCGTCCGTCAATGGTACCCGGAGCGCGATTATCATATCATGTACGTCGGCGCAGTGGAAAAGATTTTGCGCCGGGAATAGAAAAGGCCGGTGAGAGGAAAAAGCCTGCGGACAGGGATCATCCGCAGGCTTTTTGTATGACGAAGCAGCAATGGTTCGGCAGGGAGAAGAGGCGGCAGTCTAAAGGAAGCGCTCTTCAAACCGCGGGATTTGTTGCCTAAAGAACTCTTTTCCCGCATGCCGCCGCGAAGAAGAGCGCGGATTCGTGCCGCTGGAGAAGGCTTTTCCTTAGGCAACGGGGTGGGGCGGCTGTGTTCCCCCGGTCTCCGCCTTTTCCTCGAAGGCTTGCAAGGCGTCGGTAAAATCCTGGACCAATTCCACCGTGCCAAGGTAAGCCCCGGCCTCATCCCGAACGGCCAAATAGCGGACGCCCACCGGTTTCCCTTTGATGTAGCGGTAAACGTCCATGTGGTCGCGTTGTCCTGCTTTGAAGTCGGCGATGAGCTGCTCGACGACGGGAAGAACGTTGGCGGGATGGCAGTTGCGGACGTCGCTGTTAAGGGCCAGCCGGGGGCGGGCGAAGACTTGTCCCGGATTGGAGAAAAAGCGCTGCTTGTCGTCCTTATCGATGAAGGTGATATCAATGGGAAGAAGAGCCAAGATAGCGGCGAGTTCTGCAAAACTCATCGTGCCGGTAGGGAGGCACACTTTGCCCTCGGCGATGACGGCGCGGTCCTTCGCCTCCTCCGCTGCGACCCAGGCGTCTCCTTCCGGCCAGGCGGGCGCTTCGGCTCCAAAGGCGAGCCCCATATCCGGCATATCCCGGTAGACCATGTACCAGTCAGTTTCGTTAAAGAAGCGGAGCGTCAAGGGGAAGAGAATTTTTTCTTCCTTGTAGATCATATCCTGAATGCGTTGAAGGAAGGCAGCGATCCGTTCCTCCTGGCCGGCGAGGCCGCGGGGAAGTTCTTGCTCCAGGGCCCGCAGCTCCCCTTTGATCTCGTCGTCTACGCCCCACATGACGCCGGAGGGGCCTGTCACCTCATAGCGGTAAAGGACGGTCATGAGGAGGGTTTCCTTCTTGCCGTAGTGAGGGTAAAGGCCGCTCAGCGCGCGGAGCGCCGCCAGGAGTGCCGGGGTATCGTGCTTTTGCAGCGCCGTTTCCGCTTCGGTCAGGATGCGAAGCAGCCCTTCGTTCTCCGCGAGGAGAACCCGCAGGGGATGGCCCGGGGCAAGAGCCGCCGCCTCCGAAGGCTCGTTTGCCTGCGGGGTGCAGCCCCTGCCGCCGGGGGAAGCGCTTTCGGGAGAGGGGCCGATGTGCCCGTGGAAGAGGGCGGAATGAACGTCGCAGAGGCGCTGCACTTCGTGCAGCGGCGTGCCCTCTTGGATGAGTTTTTGCTCGGCAGCGGCGATTTCTTCGGCGGAAACGCTGGCGAAATCCCGCACGAAATCTTCCCGCACCGACGCTAACGATTCTCCGGCGGAAAGACGGCGCAAGAGGTTTCGCAGCGCTTCCTCCCGTCCCGCGGCAGCGGACTCTTCGGTGGCAGGGGCTTCTTCTTTGATGGAGAAGCCCCGTGCCTTGAGCCCGGCGAGGACCGTTTCCAAGGGAATCCCTTTCACTGCGGCTCCTTTCGGCAGTGTCATGACCCGGCCCATGACCTCTAACGCGATGGGGTTTAAAATCTCTTTGAAGCCAATTTCAGCCATCGCCTGCTGAAATTCGGGAAATTCCTTCACCAATTCCGCCACCGTCTTTTTCAGATCTAAAACTTTTTCCATGTCATTGACTCCTATCTGTATCCTCTTCCTGAAATTCTCTCCTGTCTTCACTTCGCCTATTATAACAGAAAATAAAAATGGGGGGATGTTGCATTTGCTACGAAAAGAAAGGACGCGAAGGAAGAAAACGGGCATTAAAAACGCCCCTGAAACTGCCGAAACGGCGCTTCAGGGGCGTTTTTGACTTGCGGTGATGCACGATTTTACTGCTGGAAGGAGGTCACCAATTTTTTCAGGCGTTCCGTGCCTTCCTTGAAGGTCTGGACCTTTTCCAAAATATCGCTGTATTTGGCGGCCATTTCGACGATGCCTTCGGCAATCTTGGTGTTGCCTACGGCGCCTTCGTGGGTAGCTTTCCCGATCTCGCTCATGGACTGATTCATGTTCTGAACGGACAGGAGAATGCGTTCCGATACGGCGGCGCTGTCGCTGGAGGCCTTATGGAAGTAAGAAGCGTCATCTTTGTACTGGACGGCGGTCTTGTCCATCTGGGCGTAATCCTTGCTGATGTCTTCGTCGATGAATTTCAACAGGCCGAAGGCGCCTTGAGAGAGGTCCTGCATGGCGGTGGTCACCTGGCCGGTAAGGGTTTTGATCTGTTCGGCGGTGCGCTGGGATTGTTCGGCCAGCTTCCCGACTTCCCCGGCGACGACGGCGAAGCCGCGGCCGTGATCCCCGGCGCGGGCCGCTTCGATGCTGGCATTTAGCGCTAAGAGGTTCGTCTGCTCGGCGATGCCGGTGATGGCTTCCGTGAGCTGGGTGATCTCTTCCACGACTTTAGCCGATTCGATGGCCGATTCCAAGGAGGTCTTTGTATTGCCGTAGACCCGATCCGAGGCCGCTTTCGCCTGTTCCATGGAGGTTTTGAGGGAGACGGCGCGGTCGGCGATTTCCTGCGTATAGCGCTCGCTCTTTTTCGATTCTTCCACGGTGCTTTGGATTTCGTCGCTCAGGTGGGCGCTGAGTTCCTGCATGTTGGAGGTGGACGCCGCGGTCTCTTCCATCCCGGCCGACATTTCCTCGGTGACGGCGGACATGTCCTGGGTGGCGTTGTTGAGTTCTTTAATCATTCCTTCCAATTCGCCTACCATGGCATTGGTGGTTTCTGCTTCTTGATACACCTGCTTCATAAAGCCCTGCATTTTCATCAGCGCCCGTACCACGATACCGATCTCGTCCTGCCGCTGAGCCAAGGCTTTGGGGATCTCCTGATTGAGCTTGCCTGCCGCTACGGCGTTCAGATGGCCGATGGAGGTATTGAGAGGCGCGGAGATGTTCTCGGCGATGAGCCGCGACATGAGAATGCCGAGGGCCAGGCCGATGAGGATGATGACCAGGAAAATTTTAATGGTTCGGTCAAACTGCCGGTTGTTGGCCTCAAAGAGCTGTTTGCCCTGAAAGACGTTGTCCGGGGTCAGGACCGCCATGTTGCCGCTAATGGCCGTCAGCGAGGACAGATTTTCGAAGATGGCGGCTTTGTCCGCCGCCGTCGTGCCCATGGTGTCTACAGCCTTGACTTTTTCCTTGGCGGTGTCTAAATTCTTTTCCAGTTCACCGATGACACCCTGGGCCCGTTCGCTGGTATCGATCTTCTTCAGCTCTTCCATGTCGTGACGGATGTTCTCTAAATTGCCCAGGATATCGTCTAAGAGGAGTTTACGATTCTCCTGCGTAAAATTCTGCTGGAGAATGTAGGACACGTTGACGCTGATGCTCCGCAGGCGGTTGTTGGCGTCGTTTAAGTACTGCGTCGTCATCAGGTTGTGGGAGTACATGTCGTCCAGGGATTCCTTGCTACGATAGATGGAAAAGACGCCGATGGCGGCGATGAGAAGGATGATCACCAGGAGAAAGGTAGAGAGAATGGAGATTTTTGTTCGTACTCGGTAATCTTTTAACGTATCGTTGATGTTGATCATGTTCCGACGCCCCCCTTATTTCGCAAACTGGGCAATATTGGCCCGAGTGATGGAGGTGAACGGAATGGAGAGGCCTTCCGTGGGCGGATTGCCCTTGAGGAAGCCCTGCACCAGTGTGACGGCGCCCTCCCCCTGCCCCTTGGCGTCCTGCTTGATGGTCTGAGCCATATCGCCGCTTTGGACGGCTTTTAAGCCAGCGTCGGTAGCGTCCACACCGGAAACGAGGCAGCCCTGGAGCCGTCCCGCTGCTTTCAAAGCCTGGATAGCGCCGAGGGCCATATTATCGTTCCCGGCGATGACGCCGTCAATCTTCGGAAACATCTGCATCCAGAGGGTCAGCGCCTTGAGCCCTTCGGTCTTGCTCCATCCGCCGTCTACGGAGGCTAAAAGCTTCACATCGGGGCGCTTGTCGAGACAGGCGGCCTTGAAGCCCTCCCAACGTTTGACGGCGCCGCTCTGGCTGCTCTCCCCCATCAGATAGACGATCCTGGCGTCCCGAGGGAGATTCTGAGCCATGAACTCGCCCTGCATCCGGCCCGCCTCCCGATCGTCGGACATGGCGCCGAAAACTGTCGGATCCTTGAGGTCACGGTTCAAAATGACCACAGGAATCCCTTTTTCCTTAGCCTTCTGCACCGAGGGGACGATGCTCGTCCCGTCTACCGCTAAGAGGACGATGGCACTGACGTTGTCGGACACCGCCTGATTGATCTGGTCGATCTGAAGATTGCCGTCGTCCTTGGCGTCGAGGTACGTCACGTCGAGCCCTTCGGCCTGCGCCTTTGCGGTGAAGGCGGCTTTGATCTGTCCGCAGAAGGTGTCGTCATCGTTGTAATTGGCGTAGATGACCTTTCCTGATCCTCCGTGCCCCAGTAGGCTGCAGCCGCTCAAGACTCCGCATATCATGAGGATAAGACAGAGTACCCCGAATTTCTTGGATATTTCCACCCAAGGTCACTCCTTTCGTATCGGCCAATGTAAATTATTAACCCTTCCATATATACTATATAATTCTATTCTAATCAAGGGATTCCTTCTTTCAGATAAATAAAATCCCTTGATTTTATGAGGATGGAGTAGGAACGGGACCAAGGTATGGGGAAGGAGAAATTCCGGAAAAATATCGAGGGTGTCCTTTCTTTGCCTTTTAGAACCCGAATTTGGCAAAGAGGTTTCGAAGGCCCTTCTTTTCTATCGCATCATCCAGGGGGATGACATGGTGCAGGAAAGGGGATTTCACGTACTTGACGGGTACGGGTGGCGTGCGGACGGTATGTTCCTTCGACATCGCCTTGGGATGGGACGGCGTCAGCGTCTCGTAACGCTCCTCTTTTTCGTATTGATAAAAGAGGGCAGCAGCTTTCCCCGTCTGCCCGTTCACTGCGATGCGCACCTGTCGGCTCTTTTCGCCGTCCTCCGGCCGTCGATCCAGATAATACACAGGCAGCAGGAAGTAAGCGCTTTGATGTTTTCGGAAATCGCGGCCCCAGAGCGTGACGGACGCCTCTTTCAGTCCGAAGGAAGCCTTGAGATCAGCTGGGAGACGCTCTGCGAGGAGATTGTCGATCACGTCCGAACGCGACGCATTATTGGCCGCGGCGGCCAGGCGAAAGACCCCTTCGGCAAAAGCGGGATCGAAGGGAACCACCGCGCCGAAATCCCACGGATCCAGACGATCCAAGAGATGGATGTCGTAGAGGGTCGTATCGGGACACGCCCAGTTGAGGATTTCTTCGTAGGCCTGAAAGCTGCCTAGATTGCTCGCTACGGAAAGTTTGACGCGCAGATCCGCCAGTGAAAAAGGAATATAGACGGCGGTCATATCGTCGCGGATCCTTTTTTCCATGTCCTGATTGGCGAATGCTTGGGGAAATTTATGGACTATGGCCCGGGCTGCGTTTTGGGCCTGTTCCTTCGTGAGGACAAAGGGGATGGCCTTGCCCGGCACATTTTCCGCTCCGACGCCCATGATGAATTTTTTGCGATAGGCACCGGGCTGAAGGACTTTCTCCGCCCCAAATTTATTGCCGCAATGTTCGCAGACAAAGAGATTCTGCGTGGATTCGCCGGTGATCTCTCCGCCGCAGATCGGGCAGGAGAACAAGACCTGCATCACGCCGGCCAAGGCTTGGGTAGTGGTGGGGTCCCATAGGGCCAATTTCTCCGCGATGCTGTTCAGACGGTATTTTTGGCTCAGTACCCGCTCGTCGTGGGGATCCACCTCATACATGACATCTACGTGGCCCAGCTTCAGCAAGCCATCGATTTGCTCCACCGGCTTATGGCGAAAGGTCATGGGGGATTCCCGGTAGAAGTTTTCCTCCGTCCACGGGACGCTGGTGCCGCAGAAGGGACAAAGGTAGCTGGCAGTTTTTTGATCAGCGTACATGGCGCCGTTACAGTTTTGACATTGGATGACCAGCACTGTTCCCATGATGCATAACTCCTTTCGGCTGGGCATGAAGGCCAGTCCGTTTTTTAAAACAGGCTGTTCCTTCGGCTTGTCACATTGGTGCTTTAGTGCTGCCGGTACCAGTCGGCGGTGCGGCGGGGATCGTAATTTGTGCCGCCCTTGCCGTTGGCGCGGGGAGGATGAATATCGGGGATGGGGGCGGCGTCATAGGTGCCTGCGTCTTGGGACGCCAGGGATGCGGCCGTTCCATAAGAGGCTCGGGAGGCGGACTGATAGGGAGAGCGGTCGGCGTCGCGCCCCCGGAATTTGGCGATGAGCCAAAGGAGTAGGCGGATGCCGGCGTAGATCAGGAGGACGTTCGTGAGAAGGCCCAGGAGATCCGCCAAGAAGCCGCTGCCGCCGAAGCCGAAGAGGCTGCTCAAGAGGCCGCCTATCATCATGCCGCCGGCCAAGAGGCCGATATTTCGCAACATGCCGCCCCAAGGGGTGCCGGGGTTGGCAGCCGCCGTGCCGCGACTGGCCGCGGGCTTGGTCGGACTGGCGGCCGGTTTAGAAGGGCGGTATTCTTGGTTGGGCCGGGGGGCGGGATTGCTTCGAGGCCGCGCTGACGGTGCGGGGCGAGATATGCCGCCGCTGCGTGGGATCGAGATGCGCGCTCCGCCCCGGGCGGCGTCGGCCGTGGGGGGAACCATCAGGCTCGTGGACAGCAACAAGAAGGCGGCGCCCAGTCCGGCTAACAGTCGTTTGTTCATGATTCATCCCCCCGATACGCTTTGATGTCATCAGAGAAAGCGTAAATTTCTCCCAGGGTGTCCAGTTCCCCGGAGAGGTAGCGGTCGATATCGTCCACGTCGATGAAGAGCTTGCAGTCGATGTCCAGATAGCCGGACTCTGTCCCGCGGCTCACATCCCGCACCGCCTCTAATTTCTCCCGGAGTTTTTCGCACTCCGTCCGGGTGGCGTGGACATCCAAGCGGATGAGAGGAGTTCCGTATTCTTTCAGCACTTCGGCCATGGTCATTCGGTCTGACATGTTTCCTCAACTCCTTTTCTGTTGGCCTGCGGCCAGTGATCGTTTTATTTTAGCGCGTCGGCCTGATTGTTTAATAACATTCGTGGTCATCCGCGGACTTAGGCGCCGGCGTCCCTCGGTCCAGTATCTTTTGCAGGGCGCGGATGGCGTGCAGGTGGCTTTCGTAGTCGAGATCGTTGGCGTCTAAAGACAATCGCTTTTTCAGGGCGTCGATGGACGCTTGGAGCAAGCGGCGGGCTTCCGGCGTCAGAGGCATTGGGCCGTCTCCTGGGGAAGCTGCTTCCCCGCAGCCGATAGGGAGGGAAGCTCTTTTTTTCCCCGGCTCATCGGAAGGTCTCCCACGTCGCGATGGCCACCGGCCAGCCTAAGACGATGGCCAAATAGAGCAGGAGATTGAGGATAAAATGGAGGCGGCGGGAAGAGGTCTTGGGGCGAAAGCAGAAGGCACAGAGGGCGTCGATTCCCACATAGAGGACGACGCTGAGCCCGCCGATGCCCAAGAAAGGGAGGAAAAAGGCGAGGGGCGACGGAGGGCGCCCGGCCTGATATTGGTTCTGCACTTCCGTGGCCCCGTAAAGGGCGAAAAAGAGGGTCAGCACCCCTAAGCCCGCCGTCAGGAGATAGTACCACTTGAGGCGGATGATCCAGCGATTTTTTTCCGCCGTGTCCTTTGGCGAGGCGAGGGTTCCCTCCGCTAAGGCTGAACCCGCCGGGCCGGGCGGCACCGGAGCCGCGGGGTCAAACTTCGGCCACGTTTCCTGCCCCTGTACTGTCGGGAGGCCTTCCGGGGACATCATATGTTCTGCCCCTTTGATTTCGTGTCCCTCTTTAGTCTGCACCGCTTTATCCAGCGTTTGTTCCCTTTCCGTCATCTTGCTTGCTCCCTTTCCGTTCACGTTTTCGGCTCTGTTTGCGCTGCCCGTCCGGCGATGCGCCGTTTGATGAACAGTACATCCTGTTAGTGGCAGCCTCTCCTTATACTTTACTGTAGCCCGCCCGTCGCGTCAAGATGGCCCGCCGCCGCGGCGGCAGACGAATGTGTTTTCGCGCGTCGGTTCCTTGAAAAAAACGGAGAAATATGATTAACTATAGAAATCAGGACAGGAAGCGGGGCGCTTTCTGCCGCATTTTGACAGCAGGAGGCTGATTTCGTGTTTATCGCCTATGGGTTGTTAGGGATTTTGGCGGCCATTTTTCTTTGGGAGCAATATCGGCAGCTCACCAAACTTAATTTCGTCCGTCGCCTCATCGATACCTACGAACATGACGTGGATAATCCGGCTCTCATTGACGCCATGTACGACTTTTGCCAAAAGGACCGCAAACTGAAAAAGATCGTCGCCGCGCACCAGGCGACGAAGGAGGATTTTCGCCTGCTCTATAAAAAGCTTCTCGTCCGAGGCAATTTTCGCAAATACAACCGTTTCGTCCCCATCTCGTCCTTCTTCGCCGTCTATACCTTGGATTATCTGCTGAAGAATAAAGAGGCCAGCGAATTTGACCTGACGAAACGCATGATGAATTTCTTTAATATTTGAACGGTTCGCCAGAAATGGGCGCAAGGCGGTGGCCCTGCGCCGCCGAATAAAAACAGCGGCCCCGGTGTCAGATTTGCACTGACGCCGGGGCCGTTGACGTTTTTTTAGGGAAAAGAGGGGCGTTTCCTGCCCACAGAAGCTGTATCTATCGAGGCAGGACAGCATTTTATATGTGGGCGCGCACCTCTGCCATGAGCTGTTCGTGGATACCAGCGCGGCACAGGGCTTCTTCTAAGGCTTCCTGTAGTAGGACGGAGGCTTCTCGGGAAGGGTGATAGTCGTCGTAGACGAAGCGGGATACCGGTTCGTCGATGAGACGATCTCTCTGGGCGTCGTATCCCCAGAGGGTCAGAGCGGCAACGCTCTCCAAGCCCATTTCTCCGTTCCACTTAAAAAAGCGCCGCTCGTAGAGGGAGCGCACCTCGAGGAGCAGAGTGAGATCCGCGCCGCAGGCTTGGCTCACGTCCTTGAGTGCCGCCGCTAAGGAGGCCTTTTTCCCGCGATCTTGCAGGCTTTTGTCAAAGGCGGTTTCGCTCTCTTCTTCCGGCACGTAGGAGAGCCAGTGCATGGTGTCGTTGAGAGGCAGGCGGATTTCCGCTGAAAGCCGCTCGGCGAGCGCTTCTTTAAGACGAGGCGAAAGCCGGCTATTGCTCCGATCAAGTAAGGGCAGCAGCGCCACCCGCTTAGGGTGGTCAACTTTTTCATGGGAAGTTTCTGCTATGCGAGGGCTGTTTTCCGGCGCTGCGCCGGCTGAGACCGGTGCAAGCCATGAGGCCGCGGCCAGTAGGGTGAAGGACGAAACGGCGAATAGGAACAACCGTCGCATACGCCTCACATCCTTTCCTTAACGATTCACGGTTCTCGGCGGAAGGTGCGGGCTTTGCCTGTGGCGCAGGGAGCCAGATCCATGAGGTCGACGATTTCTAAATCCCCTCGTGTATTCGCCATGATGACGTCGCGAATGCGAAATTCCGCCATCACTTGGCAGCAAGCGCCGCAGGGGACGCAAGGCTCCTCGGTATCCGCCACCACGGCGATGGCGTCAAATTCCCGCTTGCTGTCGGCGATGGCCTTGAAGATGGCCACGCGCTCGGCACAGCAGGAAAGACTGTAGGAGGCGTTCTCTATGCTGCATCCGCCGTAGAGTGTGCCGTCGCTGGCCAGGACGCAGGCGCCCACCGCCCGTCCGGAATAGGGGCTGTGGGCGTGGGTCATGGCGTCTTTGGCCGTGCGTACCATCGCGTCAATAATGCTCTCGTTGATCATTGTTCTCCCTCCCCTGCGTTCTTTTGTTCAAAGGGTTTCCACGCTGATGATGCCCCGCAGGTTCTTCACTGCGTCTACCACCGCGCCCCGGTCAATGCGCTGAGCGCCTTCCAAATCCAATTCCAGATTGACTTCCGGATCTTTGGGGTTCCTCTCCGTATTGGCTTTCATGCGAATGCCCCGCACCTTTAAGTGCATCATGTCCAAAAGGTTGCTGATGCGGCTGATCTGTCCCGGCCGCTCCACCATGACAATGGAGAGCGTCAGAAACGTTTCGTGCCCCATCCAGAAATCAAATCGGGTCAGATAGCCGCAGATGAGAAAGACCAAAGCCGTGGTGATGCCCGCGCCGACGTAAAAGCCCGCGCCCACCGCCAGCCCCACGCCGGCCACCACCCAGAGGCAGGCCGCCGTGGTGAGGCCGGTGACGGTAACGCCTTCCTTCATGATGGCCCCCGCGCCCAAAAAGCCGATACCGCTCACCACCTGCGCCGCCAGCCGGGCCGGGTCGGCGTTTGTCTTGCCCTCCACGTCCTGATACAGGCTCTGGGAAAGGAGCATCACGAGGCAGGAGCCGAGGCAGACGAGGATATTCGTCCGCAGCCCCGCGGATTTGTGCCGTGCCTGCCGCTCATAGCCGATGATGCCGCCCATCACACAGGACAACACCAACCGCATCAAAACCTCGCCTTCGTATCCCACCCCAGCACCTCTCTTTATGATTTTGCTACGCTTATTTTATACCTGACGCCGGCTTTTTTCAAGCACGGGAAGAGATAACATCGCGGCGGTGTTGTCAGAGAATATGGGGGGCGGTATTTTTGACGTTGCCTCATTTCCGCATAAAAAATATCCCCCAAAGCGGTTGTGTACGCTTTGGGGGATATTTTTATTATGCGTTCAAGGCGTGGCGGACGGCGGTCACTTTTTTCAGCACCCGTACCATGACGGGTGCGGCCAACAGGGTGAAGAGCATGCCGGGAAGAGCTGCCAATACTAAGGCTCCGGCCGCTTTGCCCACGACGAAGGACAGGGTGAGGCGGGCGACGAGGGTTCCCATGGGACCAGCGAGGGCGATGACCCAGAGACGGCGGCCGAAGAGGGCGATCATCGCCCCTACCACCAGCCGGAACTGCATGGCGATGGCAACGTTGAAGAGATTATGGGTGCCTAAGATGAGTCCGGCGGTGCTGGAAAGCAGCCCGGCCAAAATGTACTTTTTGAAGCCGAAGACGACGCAGATGGCCACCGCCAAGGGGGCCGACAGTTGAAATTCCATGCCCGGCAGCAGACTGGGCAGCTTGATGGCGCCGGTGATGGTGATGAGGGCCGATAGAAGTGCAATTTCCGTGAGGTCATGAACTTTTTCTGACAATAGAATCTCCTCCCTTGTTCTGTCAACCATGTATGTATAATTGGTTGACGATAACAGTATAGCAAAACGGCGGAGAAACGGCAAGTGTTTCTGACTTTCAACGCGTGGTTTTCAATAGCTCACGGTAGATAAAGCCTTCCCGGACGCCGGCATCGCTGTAGAGGATGGCGTTCACCCCCAGCCGCTTCGTCAAGGCGCGGGCGAGGATGAGGCCGGGGATGAGGGTGTGGAGGCGATCCGGCTCGGTTTTTAAGAAGAGGGCGAGGTCGTCTTCGGTGAGCGCTTTTTCCGAGGAGAACCGGGTGATCATTTCGTCCAGGGCGGCAGCGGGAAAGGGGGAGGGCGTTCCCGGGGAATGGTTGAGAGCGCGATAGAGATTTCTCGCACCTTTGAATGTGCCGCCGATCCCGCAGAGGGTGGGGAAGGGGCCGCTGAACGGGGAACCGGCAGGCTCTTCCTCAGCGGCGGAAAGGGGAGCGTCAAGGGCCGCCAGCGCGTTTTCCGCGTCTTTAGCGATCTGGACGGATTCTTTCGGGGTGGGAAACAGACCGCGGACGTGGCGGGCGGCCAGCTGCAGGGAGCCGATGGGAAGGCTCCGTTTTGCGACGACGGCCCGGTTTTCGTAACGCACCAATTCAGTGCTGCCGCCGCCGATGTCGGCCATGAGGCCCGCGGGGGCGGCGAGATCGTGGGTGGCGCCGATAAATCCCAATTCTGCTTCTTCCGTGCCTGATAGCACCCGAATGGCAAGGCCGGTGCGTGCCTTGATGGCCGCCAGGGCTTCCTCGCGATTGACGGCGTTGCGCAGCGCGGCGGTGGCGAAGGCCGCGGTGAGCGGCAGACCGATCTCCTGGAGGAAGGCAGTGAAGTCTTGAAGAGCCGCGGCGGCCCGCGCGATGCCTTCGGGCTGCATGACACCGTCTTTGATATACGCCGCCAGCCCCACGGTCTGCTTTTTTTTGAGGAGCAGTTCGACGCGCCCGGCCTCAATCCGATAGATGGCCAGCCGTATCGTATTGGAGCCGATGTCGATGATGGATTGCATCATGGAAGGTCGCCTCATTTCTTTTTATAAAATGATTTATCCATCACCGCTCTTGCTCAACTCTCCCCGGCGGATTGGATAAAAAAGACAAATTTCTAAGGGGAATGGGAAGATAGTCTGATAAAGGGCCGTATTTTCTGCTGAATCATTCTGACGGTAAATATTATGCCGGTGGTTTTTCCGTGTTTTTGGGTAAATCTTAACAGGCGATTAAAAATAGAGAAAAGGTTTTACATAGGAATTTTCTCATGCTAAAATGAAATAACGATCGACAGTACCTATAGCGTCACGCCATACGATCCTTTCTTTGACGGGATTTTTGGCAAGGAGAAGATTATCATGAGCAACAAAATTTACGCCATCATCGGCCCCCATGCGTCGGGTAAATCCGCCCTTGTACGGCGGCTCATCGACCTTGGTATTCACTACATTCCGGGAATTACAACGTGCCCGGCGAAGAAGGTGGGCGGACAGCGGGAAATCTTTCGCTTCGTGGACAAGGCAGATTTTTTTCAATATGATTTCATCGTCAAGACAACGTACAAGGGAAATTACTACGGTCTTTTGAAGAAGGATGTTCTGTCCTCGCTGCAAACGTACCCCATCAGCGTAGTCATCGTGGATCCCGTGGGATTAAAGCAGCTTTCCCGTCTCATCAAGGGGAGCTTTGAGTCCATTTATCTGATGTGCGACTATGTATCCCTGGTGGAGCGTATGCTGCGCTTGGGGAATACCAATGATGAGATCAAGCATCATCTGGAATATGCGGAGAATAACAACGAGTTTGATTCGTGGAAAATCGCTACTCACGTCATCAAGAACACGCGGAGCGAAGAGACGGCGCTCATGCAGGCGCTCTCCATCATGGGCCTGACCGCCATGCTCCCCGCGGAAGAGATGGAAGCTTTGACGGCGCCGGTGGAAGAACCGGGCAGCCGGCCGGCGCGAACCTCTGCCTGAAGAGTGAAGGGTTTGTAGTTCATAATGGATACCGTTTCGTTTATGACAACGCCTCCCGGGCGATTGCGGGAGGCGTTTTTGTCTGGTCTTTGGGCAAATTAAGGCGGGTCATCATTTTTCCCTTCTCTTGTCAGGTAGGCGCGGATGGCGGATGCGTCGTGGAGGGTCTGGACATGCGCCCAGAGATGACGGGCTTTTTGACAGGAGAGGCGGCGGATGGCGGCCCGGGTCCAAAGGAGAGAGGCGGCATCCATGGAGAAGCTCTTGATGCCCATCCCCAAAAGCAGGGGTAGCGTTAAGGGATCAGCGGCCATCTCGCCGCATACCGTTACCGGGATGCCGGCGTCGGCCCCGGCTTTAGCCGTCTGGGCGATGAGCCGCAGCACAGCCGGATGGAGGTAACCGCCGAGGGCGGTGGATGCCGGATGGGTGCGGTCGGCGGCCAGAGTGTATTGGGTCAGATCGTTGGTGCCGATACTGAAGAAATCCACTTCTTTGGCCAATCGGTCCGCCATGATAGCGGCGGCGGGAGTTTCTACGGTGAGGCCTAAAGGTGCGTCCTTCGCAAAAGGGATATGGGCGGCGGTCAGCTCTTCCTTCACCATGGCGAGGGATCGTTTCACGGCGACGATCTCTTCGCGGTTCACCACGAAAGGCAGGAGAATCCCTATCGGCCCGGAAGCGCCGGCTCGCAGGATGGCGCGCAGCTGATCTTTGAGAAGAGCCGGGCGGGCGAGGCTGATTCGAATGGCGCGCTGGCCGAGAGCCGGGTTCGTTTCAGAGGGGAGATGCAGGGCCGGGATGGTCTTATCGGCGCCGGCGTCTAAGGTGCGGATGACGCAGCAGCATCCCTTTGCCGCCTGCACTGCGGCGCGGTAGGCGGCGTACTGTTCTTCTTCCGAAGGAAAGGTTTCGCGCCCCCAAAAGAGAAATTCCGAGCGAAAGAGACCGATGCTGTCGGCTCCCGCTTCCATAGCTGCCGTCACGTCGGCGGTGGATCCGGCGTTGCCGCCGAGGGTGATGCGGCAACCGTCCTTCGTCACGGCGGGCGCACTGGCGAAGGACGCCGCGTCCTGGCATTCTTTCTGCCACTGGCGGGCCGCTTCTTGCGCTGCCTGGAGATCCGCTGCCGTGGGGGCGACGGTGGCACAGCCGGTGGATCCGTCTACGATCACGAAGCTGCTGTCGGCCACTTCGTCAAGCGCCAGACCGAGTCCGGTGACCGCGGGGATGCCTTTTGCCCGTGCCAAGATGGCTGCGTGGGAGGTGCGGCTGCCTCGACGGAAGAGCATGCCCTCGATGCGCTCGGCGGGGAGGATGTTAAAGGCGGCGGGCGCGGCGTCATCCCCGGCTAAGATGAGGGGGCCTTCCGGGGGAGGCGCTTCCTTTGCGCCTAAAAGGGCTTTGATCAACGCCTTCCCCACGCTGCGGACATCGGCGGCCCGCTCCCGAATGTAGGGATCCTCCAAGGCGGAGAGGACGGCCGCCTGCTCTTCGGCGGCGGCGCGGACAGCTTCGGGGGTGTTGAGGCCGCTTTCCTGCGCCATCAATTCTTTTTCCACCACGTCCAAAAGCAGCGGATCCTCCGCCAAGAGGGCGTGAGCTTCCATGATGTCAGCGGCTGTTTCTTCGCCCTTGGCACGGAGCGCTTGCGCCCGCTGGTTCATTTGCTGTGCCGTCTTTTGAGCGGCGGCGCGGAGGCGCGATTTTTCTTCGGCCAGCGTGCCCGGGGTATAGTCCGCGCTATCGGCTGAGCCATCACTGCCGCGCCAGACACGGCCGCAGCCAATCCCGGGAGAGACCCCTTCTCCGGTGAGGCAGCGGCTTTCGCTGCTTTTTGTCATGAGAGGGGGCTCCCGGTGAGGAAGGCACCGATGGCCGAAAGGACCTGCTCTTCCTCAGGCCCTTCCGCTCGAATGGTGAGGGGAGTGCCGGCGCTTGCCCCCAGCCCCATCAGTCCCAAGAGGCTGCGGCCGTCCGCCGTCCGGCCATTGGCGGAGACGTCCACGCGGGCCTTATACCCCATGACGATTTTCATCAGCAGTCCCGCTGTTCGCGCGTGGAGCCCCGTAGGCTCCGGTGCGTTCCACACGGCTTCCTTCATTCTGTGTGCCCCCTCGCGGTTCGCTCTTTCGAATACAATGATCCGATGATGAATAATTTCAAGCGTGGCCGATGCGGCCGATGTGCTGGACGACGTATCCATGCGCGGCCAGAGCGGCGGCCAAGGCGTCCGTGTCTTCAAAGTCGCCCCGCATGATGATGTCATACTTGCCGCCTTCTTTGCGGCAGGTGACGAAGCTGTCGATGTTGTAGCCCGCTTCCGACACAATGCCGGCCAGATCGCAGACGACACCGACTTTGTCCGCCACTTCGAGGGTGATCCGAGTCTTGCCTTCCTCTAAGTCCATGATGTTGACGAAGGCGTCGAAGATGTCCGTTTCGGTGATCACGCCCACTACAGCCCCCACGTCGCTGGTGACGGGGAGGCCGCTGACCCGATTGCGGGACATGAGGAGGGCCGCTTCCTCGATAGGGGCGCTTTCGTTGACGGAGATGACGCTTTTGCTCATGATTTCCCCGATGGAAATGCCCGCCAAGAGGGAATTGATTTCGTATTTGGCCAGCGTGGTGGCCGCCGAGGGCGTAACCCGCATGAGGTCTTTATCGGTGACGATACCCACCAATTTACCGTCGTCCACCACCGGTAAGCGGCGAATGTTGTGTTTTTTGAGGAGATGGATGGCTTCGTCTACCTTCGTGGCAGAGGAAACGGTGACCGGATGTTTCGTCATGCGATTGACTACAAACAAGGATATCCTTCCTTTCTTTTTGTCCGCTTTTCCTCATTTTATCATGGTTTCTCGGGAACGTCCAACCCTCAGCCCCCTAAATAGGCCCGGCGAACATCCTCACTTTGGGCGAGTTCTTTGGCGTTGCCGGAGAGGGTGATGCGTCCCGTTTCCAAGACGTAGGCCCGGTGGGCGATGGAGAGCGCCATGTTAGCGTTCTGTTCCACTAAGAGAACGGTGGTGCCCGTCCGGTTGATGTCCACGATGATGTGGAAGATCTCTCGGATGAGCAGGGGAGCGAGCCCCATGGAGGGCTCATCTAAGAGGAGCAGCTTGGGGCGGCTCATGAGCGCGCGGCCCATAGCCAGCATTTGCTGCTCGCCGCCAGACAGCGTTCCCGCCGCTTGTTCCCGACGCTCCCGCAGGCGTGGGAAGCGCGCAAAGACCATTTCGTAATCCGCGGCGATTCCCGCTTTGTCGCTGCGGATGTAGGCGCCCAATTCCAAATTTTCCATCACCGTCATGTTGGCGAAGATACGGCGGCCTTCCGGCACCTGTGAGATTCCGGCTTTGACGATATCCTGCGCTGGAAGGGCAGCGATGTCCCTGCCTAAAAACGTGATGTGCCCGGTTTTAGGGCGGATGAGACCGGAGATGGTGCGCAGCGTGGTGGATTTTCCCGCGCCGTTGGCGCCGATGAGGGTGACGATTTCCCCTTGCTTTACCTCCAGGCTGATGCCTTTGATGGCGTGAATGGCTCCGTAATAAACGTTGATGTCCTTGATTTCCAGCATAGCGGCCATTATCCTTCCCCTCCCAGATAGGCTCGGATGACCTCCGGGTTCTGCCGAATCTCTTCCGGCGTTCCCGCGGCGATGATCTGGCCGTATTCCAGCACGTAAATGCGTTCGCAAATCCCCATGACGAGGCTCATGTCGTGCTCGATGAGGAGAACGGTGAGATTGAACTGATCGCGTATCCAGCGGATCATGTCCATGAGTTCCCGGGTTTCCTGCGGGTTCATCCCCGCCGCCGGCTCGTCTAAGAGGAGGAGCTTCGGTTTGGCGGCCAGCGCCCGGGCGATTTCCAGGCGGCGCTGGGCCCCGTAAGGGAGAT
>ERZ773009.354-NODE-354-length-33109-cov-3.850094_pt1 | contig 33109 bp, 30 predicted proteins | sample MGYA00580663_ERZ773009 | MGnify/ENA primary metagenome ERZ773009 (study PRJEB29015, sample SAMEA2737969) | human oral metagenome | biome: human oral; feature: human-associated habitat; material: dental | place: China | collected 2026 ... | reverse complement strand
GCCGCGCCATCTTGTCGGCCAGGCGCGCCACGCCCGGCTTGCTGCTGGCCGCCTGCTCCATCAGCGCCGCGATCTGGTCACGACGGGCCAGAAAATCCGTGGCGGCCGCGCCGGGCAGCTCATCGAGCCAAGACATGATCTTGCTTTTCATCGGGGTTGATCCTCCGGTTGCTGACCTGGGCGAAGTGCCCGGCCTTGGATTGCTATATTAGGGCATTATGCCCTAGATAGTCAAGGAAATTTAGCTAAACAATTTGCGGCGGGCGCACGAAAAAACCCGGCTTGCGGGCCGGGCTGCTGGCAGCATATCGCAACGATCAGGGTTGGCGGTTTTAGCCGCTAAAGTCCTCTCCCTTGGCGTAAAGTCCTGCGGGCGTCAGCCCTGGCCTTTCCAGATCGCCCCAATCCCCGCTAGATCGCAAAGGATCGCCCAGGCGGCATAGGGGATCGGCGAATCCTCGCCAACCCAACGCCGCACCGTGCGGTCGCCCTTGGCACCCAAGCCCAAGATGCGCGCAGCCTGTCCGCCGGTGAGGCCGGCCAAGTGCAAGACTTCCCGGATTTCTGCGCCGGTCGGCTGCACCCAGCGTTCCGCCGGGCGCAGGCACTCAAGCCGGATATTCACGTCGCTCATGCTGCTTTTCTCCTAATCGTTATCAAATGGCGGCCCGCAATTGGTCGTAGCCGTAGCACGACTCGATGCAACGCGGGTCATATTCACAAACCTTTCTACCGTTGCGATTGATGCGATAGCGCGGCGGCTTGTCGTCGTGCGCCCACACCTGTCGCGTTTCGGGACTGATCTTCGTAATGATGACGTGCTTCCCGATTTCCTTGGCAAAAACCGGGTGATGCACGCTCACAACCTCGCACCGCAGGCCAGGAAAGAACGTCGCCGGCCACGCCGGCGCGTCCTCGTCCTTGGCCGGCTCCGGCTCCGGCTTGGCCGGTGTAACCGGCTCCCTGCGCTGCCCGGCCGGCTCCTGAGCTTTCGCACGCGCGGCCGCGAGCTTCGCCTTGGCGCTGGCCGCCCATTTGCGGGCGATGAATGCCTGGTGCGCCGGCAGCACGGCATCAACCCAGGCGAAGCCCGGCGGCAGTTCGTCCGGCTTCCGCCAGTCCTCGACCACGGCCCGCACGCGGCGCGGCGGTGGCGTGATACCCGCGAGCCACGCCGGCAGTGGCTCGTCGGCAAGGCGGTCCTGGTCGCGGGCGTCCAGATACCGGCGATGCGAGCGCAACAGGGCGCGCAAAACCCCGTCCGCTACCTGGTCCACCGTCATGCCGCCGCGCGCATGGTCGTAATGGGACCGATAGCCCGTTTCGGAAATAAAAGGGCCGTCCAGGTCCACGGCGTGGAACTGGAAATGCACCGTGGTTAGGCCGCCGTAGCCGCTTTCGACCTCCACCCATACGCGCATCCCGTCCACGGAAGCCAGGAAGTCGCCTTCCTGGCCCCACATCGGGACGACGCCCGGCGTCGCGCGGCAATGGCGCTCTATGACCCTCTCGGCCGCATCCTGGTCGCCGGCGCAACCGAAGAACGTGCCCCCGTTGAGCTTCCACACCGCCGCCGCGTAACGCTCGCCGGCCACGTCGGCCACCAAATCGGCACGATTGAGCACTGCGTCATGCACCGCCGCTACCGCGTCCGCCGCAACGGCCAGCAGGCCGGCGCGATCCTCGGGCAGCGTCGCCGCCAGCGCTGCAATGCGCGCGTCCTTGTCCTCGGTCTGCGGCTTGCTTTTGCGCGCCTTCGTCCGCCGGCGAGCCGCCGGGGTGGTCGCCTCGGGCGGCGTCGGGTTGGCTACCAGGTAGGCCGCGATGCAATCCGGTTTCCGGTAGTCATCGCAGAACTTCAAGCCGTCCAGGACGCAGCAGGTCGGCAACGGGTACTGCATCCAGTATTCGGGTTCCGGGAACGGATGCAGCAACTCGCCGCAGTGGTGGCATCGCTCTGTCTCGCGGTCCTGCACCGAACCGCTGAACAAGCGGCCGGCAACGATGGCATCGTTGCGGCGCTTGATGTTGTCGTCTTGCATGCTCGCCTCCAACGGCCCCCAGCCTTTCGGCCGGGGGCCTGCCCCTTAGTCGATGGCCCGGTAGATCGCCGCCGCCTCGGCGTGCTCGCTCGCAAACGCCGCCAGGTGGTGGTAGCGGTCGATCAGGGCGTCCGCGTCGGCCGTGCCGGCCAGCTCCGCGCAGAGCTGGTTCAGGGCGAAGAGCGTGGCGACGATGCCGGCGGCGTCGGCCGACAGCTCGCCCGCGAAGCCGTTGCCATCGACCTCGATGCGCAAGCGGCCGTCATGCTCCGGGGCCATGTAGAAGCCACCGTTCGAGAGGGTGTAGAAGTGCCAGAAACCGCCGTGGTAGGCAGCGCAAAGGCGGCCCATCCAGCCGAATACCAGGGCCTCGCCGCGCAGCATGCGCAGCATCGAGGGGCCGAAGTACGTCGGCAGAAACCGCAGGCGATCCGCCTCGGCGACGCGGGTGGCAACGATAGGGGAGGGGATTTGAACATCAGTCATCGGACTTTCTCCGGTAGTTGACCTGGGCGGAATGCCCGGCCTCAAGACCAATATTAGGGCATTATGCCCTAGCCTGTCAAGCAAATTTAGCTAAACTATGCCGCCGGCCGTACCCGATTCTGCGGTTACAGCTCGGTCCTGGTCCCGACCGGGCTTTGCCAGGCGGGCGGATGGAACGCCAAGGGGGAGCGCGGCCGTTGAATGGTGATCGCCATCACGTTTCATTGACACTTGAGGGGCGTTTAGAGCGAGCCAGGAAAGCCGACCCCCTCCTTGGAGTAAAAACCCTTGCGGCGTTGCAGCCGGCACGGATCTTCCGATCGGGCGCGGTGGTGGCCGCGTCTGTGACCTAAAAAGGGGGGAGTCCAGAGGGGCGCAGCCCCTTTGGGCATAGCGCAGCGTAATCGGAGACGTAATTGAGCATTTCCAGGCGCTTGCGCCTGGTCAACGAAAGAGTCAGCGCCGTAGGCGCTGCCATTTTTGGGGTGAGGCCGTTCGCGGCCGAGGGGCGCAGCCCCTGGGGGGATGGGAGGCCCGCGTTAGCGGGCCGGGAGGGTTCGAGAAGGGGGGGCACCCCCCTTCGGCGTGCGCGGTCACGCGCACAGGGCGCAGCCCTGGTTAAAAACAAGGTTTATAAATATTGGTTTAAAAGCAGGTTAAAAGACAGGTTAGCGGTGGCCGAAAAACGGGCGGAAACCCTTGCAAATGCTGGATTTTCTGCCTGTGGACAGCCCCTCAAATGTCAATAGGTGCGCCCCTCATCTGTCAGCACTCTGCCCCTCAAGTGTCAAGGATCGCGCCCCTCATCTGTCAGTAGTCGCGCCCCTCAAGTGTCAATACCGCAGGGCACTTATCCCCAGGCTTGTCCACATCATCTGTGGGAAACTCGCGTAAAATCAGGCGTTTTCGCCGATTTGCGAGGCTGGCCAGCTCCACGTCGCCGGCCGAAATCGAGCCTGCCCCTCATCTGTCAACGCCGCGCCGGGTGAGTCGGCCCCTCAAGTGTCAACGTCCGCCCCTCATCTGTCAGTGAGGGCCAAGTTTTCCGCGAGGTATCCACAACGCCGGCGGCCGCGGTGTCTCGCACACGGCTTCGACGGCGTTTCTGGCGCGTTTGCAGGGCCATAGACGGCCGCCAGCCCAGCGGCGAGGGCAACCAGCCCGGTGAGCGTCGGAAAGGCGCTGGAAGCCCCGTAGCGACGCGGAGAGGGGCGAGACAAGCCAAGGGCGCAGGCTCGATGCGCAGCACGACATAGCCGGTTCTCGCAAGGACGAGAATTTCCCTGCGGTGCCCCTCAAGTGTCAATGAAAGTTTCCAACGCGAGCCATTCGCGAGAGCCTTGAGTCCACGCTAGATCTATCTCATCTGCGCAAGGCAGAACGTGAAGACGGCCGCCCTGGACCTCGCCCGCGAGCGCCAGGCGCACGAGGCCGGCGCGCGGACCCGCGCCACGGCCCACGAGCGGACGCCGCAGCAGGAGCGCCAGAAGGCCGCCAGAGAGGCCGAGCGCGGCCGTGAGGCTTGGACGCTAGGGCAGGGCATGAAAAAGCCCGTAGCGGGCTGCTACGGGCGTCTGACGCGGTGGAAAGGGGGAGGGGATGTTGTCTACATGGCTCTGCTGTAGTGAGTGGGTTGCGCTCCGGCAGCGGTCCTGATCAATCGTCACCCTTTCTCGGTCCTTCAACGTTCCTGACAACGAGCCTCCTTTTCGCCAATCCATCGACAATCACCGCGAGTCCCTGCTCGAACGCTGCGTCCGGACCGGCTTCGTCGAAGGCGTCTATCGCGGCCCGCAACAGCGGCGAGAGCGGAGCCTGTTCAACGGTGCCGCCGCGCTCGCCGGCATCGCTGTCGCCGGCCTGCTCCTCAAGCACGGCCCCAACAGTGAAGTAGCTGATTGTCATCAGCGCATTGACGGCGTCCCCGGCCGAAAAACCCGCCTCGCAGAGGAAGCGAAGCTGCGCGTCGGCCGTTTCCATCTGCGGTGCGCCCGGTCGCGTGCCGGCATGGATGCGCGCGCCATCGCGGTAGGCGAGCAGCGCCTGCCTGAAGCTGCGGGCATTCCCGATCAGAAATGAGCGCCAGTCGTCGTCGGCTCTCGGCACCGAATGCGTATGATTCTCCGCCAGCATGGCTTCGGCCAGTGCGTCGAGCAGCGCCCGCTTGTTCCTGAAGTGCCAGTAAAGCGCCGGCTGCTGAACCCCCAACCGTTCCGCCAGTTTGCGTGTCGTCAGACCGTCTACGCCGACCTCGTTCAACAGGTCCAGGGCGGCACGGATCACTGTATTCGGCTGCAACTTTGTCATGCTTGACACTTTATCACTGATAAACATAATATGTCCACCAACTTATCAGTGATAAAGAATCCGCGCGTTCAATCGGACCAGCGGAGGCTGGTCCGGAGGCCAGACGTGAAACCCAACAGACCCCTGATCGTAATTCTGAGCACTGTCGCGCTCGACGCTGTCGGCATCGGCCTGATTATGCCGGTGCTGCCGGGCCTCCTGCGCGATCTGGTTCACTCGAACGACGTCACCGCCCACTATGGCATTCTGCTGGCGCTGTATGCGTTGATGCAATTTGCCTGCGCACCTGTGCTGGGCGCGCTGTCGGATCGTTTCGGGCGGCGGCCGGTCTTGCTCGTCTCGCTGGCCGGCGCTGCTGTCGACTACGCCATCATGGCGACGGCGCCTTTCCTTTGGGTTCTCTATATCGGGCGGATCGTGGCCGGCATCACCGGGGCGACTGGGGCGGTAGCCGGCGCTTATATTGCCGATATCACTGATGGCGATGAGCGCGCGCGGCACTTCGGCTTCATGAGCGCCTGTTTCGGGTTCGGGATGGTCGCGGGACCTGTGCTCGGTGGGCTGATGGGCGGTTTCTCCCCCCACGCTCCGTTCTTCGCCGCGGCAGCCTTGAACGGCCTCAATTTCCTGACGGGCTGTTTCCTTTTGCCGGAGTCGCACAAAGGCGAACGCCGGCCGTTACGCCGGGAGGCTCTCAACCCGCTCGCTTCGTTCCGGTGGGCCCGGGGCATGACCGTCGTCGCCGCCCTGATGGCGGTCTTCTTCATCATGCAACTTGTCGGACAGGTGCCGGCCGCGCTTTGGGTCATTTTCGGCGAGGATCGCTTTCACTGGGACGCGACCACGATCGGCATTTCGCTTGCCGCATTTGGCATTCTGCATTCACTCGCCCAGGCAATGATCACCGGCCCTGTAGCCGCCCGGCTCGGCGAAAGGCGGGCACTCATGCTCGGAATGATTGCCGACGGCACAGGCTACATCCTGCTTGCCTTCGCGACACGGGGATGGATGGCGTTCCCGATCATGGTCCTGCTTGCTTCGGGTGGCATCGGAATGCCGGCGCTGCAAGCAATGTTGTCCAGGCAGGTGGATGAGGAACGTCAGGGGCAGCTGCAAGGCTCACTGGCGGCGCTCACCAGCCTGACCTCGATCGTCGGACCCCTCCTCTTCACGGCGATCTATGCGGCTTCTATAACAACGTGGAACGGGTGGGCATGGATTGCAGGCGCTGCCCTCTACTTGCTCTGCCTGCCGGCGCTGCGTCGCGGGCTTTGGAGCGGCGCAGGGCAACGAGCCGATCGCTGATAGAGGTTTATAGCGGCTTCGTTCCCTTCCGCAACCGTCAGCATGATCTGCTCCACATGCTCGCGGCCATAGTCTATCACCGCCCGCAGCAGCATACCGGCGACCCCTCGGCCTCGCTGTTCGGGCTCCACGAAAACGCCGGACAGATGCGCCTTGTGAGCGTCCTTGGGGCCGTCCTCCTGTTTGAAGACCGACAGCCCAATGATCTCGCCGTCGATGTAGGCGCCGAATGCCACGGCATCTCGCAACCGTTCAGCGAACGCCTCCATGGGCTTTTTCTCCTCGTGCTCGTAAACGGACCCGAACATCTCTGGAGCTTTCTTCAGGGCCGACAATCGGATCTCGCGGAAATCCTGCACGTCGGCCTGAATGGCTTCGCGTCACGGCTCCCGACGAGGGATGTGACGGCCACACGAAGGCTCGTTCTTTCCTTTCCCCGAGGCCTTCATTGATGCCGTGGATCGAACAGTGCATGCGATGAGCGGTGTCTTATCGTGTCCAGGTGTCGTTGTTACGATGAATTCACGCTCTCATTGACGGCTTCTGCCAGAAATCCATCAGCCCGCGCATCCGGACGCTGCACCGGCTGTGTCGTTCTCTCACCCGGACTCGGCCAGACGTGCTGGAGTCCGATGTGCCTTTCGCCGTCACCCTCATTTCACTTCCTTGGAACATCAAAGCACCATGACAGACATGACCCTTCAATCCGCTGATTCACCGCATGAGCCACTTCGCTTTCCCTTGGCAGGCAAGGTTGCCATCGTCACGGGGGGCGGAACCGGCATTGGCCGTGCCGCCGCATTGGCCTATGCACGAGCCGGCACCCGTGTGGTCGTGGCGGGCCGACGTGCTGCGGAACTGCAGCGGGTCGTGGATGAAATACACCGGCAGGCCAGCCAGACCCCGGCGTTGCCTGGCAACCAGGCCTTGGCCCTGCCCACGGATGTGTCCTGCGAAGCGCAGGTGAAAGCGCTGGTAGCCAGGACGCGGGAACACTTCGGGCGCCTCGACGTGGCTTTCAACAATGCCGGTGTCCTGGGGCATTTCGCCCCCATCACGCAACAGAGCGCAGCGGATTTCGATGAGGTCATGGGCACCAACCTGAAGGGGGTCTGGCTGTGTGCCAAGTACCAGATCGAGGCGTTCCTGGATCAGGGTGAAGGCGGCGCAATCATCAACACCTCATCCTGGCTGGCGCATGGGGCGCTGGCCGGCTCCTCCATCTATTCCGCCAGCAAGGGGGCACTGGATGCCATGATCCGCGCCCTGGCACTGGAATACGGCCGCCAGGGAATCCGCATCAACAACATCTGTCCCGGCATCATCGATACGCCCATGGCACGCAGCAGCGGTGATGTGGCCGCCTATCAGCCCTTCGTTGAGCACACGCCGATGAAACGCATGGGGCAGCCCGAGGATATCGGCGACGTGGCTGTGTGGCTGGCCAGTGAGGGTGCACGCTTCATCACGGGGCAGAGCATCCTGGTGGATGGCGGCTACACCATCGGCGGCCTCCGCTGGCAGTGAGGCGATCGTCTCCGGACGGCGAGATGCCAGGAGCGACCATGAGCGTGCGCAGCCCGGATGTGAAGGAGGCTGCAGCAGCACGCCGGATCGATGAGGGGGATGACGGTTTCGGGACAGCCAGAAGGCGTCTTACCCTCGTGTGCGGATCGTCCGGAACGTCAGGTTCACGCGCGGCTGGGTGACGCGCGTGCTTTTCATCAGCGCATGCTGCCAGTAGGCCTGCGTCTGGCCGCGCATCACGATCAGCTGGCCGTGGTGCAGCAGCATCTCGACCTTCTGGCGGGTCTGCCGGTGGCGGAACGCGAACTTGCGGGTGGCCCCGAAGCTCACCGAGGCGATCACTGTCTCCGGCCCCAGCTCGGCCTCGTCGTCGCTGTGCCAGGCCATGCCCTGGCTGCCGTCGTCGTAGCGGTTCAGCAGGCAGGAATTGAAATGCACGCCCACCAGGGCACTCACCCGGTCGCGCAGCGCCCGAAGGGGAGGAGTCCAGAGGCGTGCCCGGTGATTCACACCTGAATAGCGATAGTCGAAGGCATCGTCGCCGTACCAGGCGATGCGGCGGGCCGTGACGATGCGCTTGCCGTAGAGCCGGATCTCGTCATGCTGCCAGGGCACCTCGGCCAGCAGCCAGGCCAGCATCGTGTCGGCTTCGTCGGCGAACGCGTTGCCGTAGTCGTTGACGATGCCGTCGCACGGCAACAGATTGACCAGGGGATCGGCCTGTTCTTCGAACAGCGAGGCGGTCATCGCGAATCGCCCGTGTCGGGCATCTCCGCGTCCGTGTCAGATGTTCCCGTATCAGGCTCTCTCGTGTCCGGTGCCTGCGGGTCGGTCGCACCCAGCTCATGGGCCAGCAGCAGCATCTTGCGGGCGCGTCCCCAGCGATAGCCGCCCAGCACGCCGCTTTCACGGATCACGCGGTGGCAGGGGACAAAACAGGCCACCGGATTGCTGCTGATGGCGCTACCCACCGCACGGGCGCCGGTGGGCATGCCCAGGTCGCCGGCGATGCGGCCATAGCTGTCCAGCTGGCCGGGAGCGATGTCCAGCAGCGCCCGCCATACCTTCAGCTGGAACGATGTTCCGCGTAGATGGAGGGTGACGTGATGGGCATGCGTGGCCCGATGCTTGCTGCCATCGTGGCCGTGGAAGGGATCCTCCGATGGCGGTTGATACAGGGCGGCCAGCGCATCCAGCGCCTGTTGCTGCAGTGGATGCGCTTCCTCGCGCAGCGTGGCGGACGGATACTCGGCGCGCAGGTCAGCCCATGCCTGCTGGCGGGCTTCGGCCAGTGAGGCTCCGTCGTCACCGTCCACGAAGGCCAGGAAGCAGAGGCCCCGTTCGGTGCTGGCCACCAGGGCTTCACCCAGTGGGGTGTCGGCACGCCGGTAGTGAATCAGCAGTCCACGGGCGCCTTGTCGGTATTCGTCCGGAGTCATCGCCTCGATGTGGACGAGCACGCAGTCTGTCCGGGCGCTGCTGCCCAGGGGGACGTCCGATGTGGCATCCGGTGTGCTCCGCCGTGTGCGCAGGGCCTGCCGGATGCGTGACGGGCTGATCCGCTGCAACATCTCCTCAGGTCCGATGCCGGCCCAGGCACGGAGCCGGCGCTGCAGGCATTCGACGCTCATGCCTTCGCGTGCCGCCAGCCCGGCCAGGTCGGACTGCCCGGCCGCATGGTCGTACAGGCACTCGGCGAGGTGGGCCATGCGGCAGAAAGGCTCGGCATCGTGCACCTGCCCGGCATCGGCTGGGCAGGGAAATGGGAGGAGGGGGTTCCTGGCCGCTTCGTTCATCGCTTCATTTTAGGAAGCCAGCCGGCCCGGGATGCTTAGGGTTGCCCCCAATGGAATGCCTGCGTGCAAAGCAAGACAATGCAGCCATGCGGTCTAGGCCCACCGGACATGGAGACACCCGGCGGCAGTGAGAGGAGACCCGGCAAGTACTGCACCAACTGAGCCGGACAAGAAAAGCGACCGCACAAAGAAAAAAGCCCGCACGGATAAGCGTGCGGGCTAATCCACCAAAGGAGGAGGTGGAGGAGACGAATGAATTCTATGCTCTGGCTTCGGCCTCTGCAAGAGATTCATGCGCCTTTTTGCATTTTTTATGTTAAACATAGTCAAATCACGCGTTCAAGAGGCGTGAATGCCTCATCCTTCGGGCCGGCTGCCGAAATGTCCGGCAGCCGTCAGCCTGCTTCGGGTCAGCCTGCCTCGGTGCCCAGCACCCTCTTTTCCAGTACCCGCAGGATCTCGCTGTCCTGCCGGCTGTCAAACTTGCGGGCAAAGAGCTTGTCCGAACGCTCCAGGTGTTCCCGGTCTGCCATCGTGAACACCTTGGGATGAGATCCTCCGGCGCTCCAGTCCTCTTCATGCAGCAGGTGGTTTTCCACCGTGTCGGCATGGGGAGAGTTCATGATGAAGCTGTGCGGCAGCACCTCGACGGGGCGGTAGCCATGCCGCAGGGTCTTCACCCAGCGGGGCAGGTGGGTGGATTCGATGAGGTGCTGACAGAAGCTGCGGGTAAGCGCCATGTAGGGCCGGCCACCCACGTAGCGGGCCTGGCCCAGATGGCGCGACCAGCGATCGATGCGCAGTTTGGGCACGTTCCAGCCGCTCTTCATGAACGGGGGCTCCAGCCGGATGCGCTGGATGCGGGCATAGGGGTCGTTCCAGACCTTCTCGGGCTCCACGATGTTGAGGAAGTTGCGGCCTTCGTTGGCCGCAAAGAAGGCGCGGATCTCTTCCTGCGACTTCAGGGGAAAGTCCTGGCCGCTGAGGTTGATCAGCACTTCCCAGGGCTCGGGGCGTGCCAGCAGTTCACGCATGCCGTCCAGCCGGGCCTGCATCAGGCTCCAGGAAGCCCAGCGCATGTCGCGCGCCGGGGCAATGAAGACATTGGGGTGCCGACGCACCACGGCCTGCAGGGCCGGCTCGCTGCCGGTCAGCCCCTTGCTGTCGGGCATGACCAGGTAGACGTTGTCGGGGTGCTGGATGCAGTAGAGCATCTGGGCCAGCTGCTCGGGCTGCTGGTGGGCAATGATCAGATAGGCAAGACGCACGGTCGGTCACCCGAATGGAAAGGCTCGGGCCGGGGATGCCGGCTCGCAGGATGAGAGGTTTGGGTCTTCCTGAAGCGCCGGCGTGTCGGGAAGGGAGGAACTTCCCGACAGGAAGGCTCAGGGTTCGTTGTGAAAACCCCAAGCCTTCTGCCCCAATAGGGACAGACGGTCACTTCTGTAAGCCATTAGACCGCAATTCTGCGACTAATCTAATGCGATATGTAACCAATCAGCGCGGAACGGTTGCGAATAGCCGCGAATCGGTTGAATTGTCAGGAAAGGCGATCACCCCGGATGCCTCTGGGTGCGAATGAGCCCCTACCGAATGAGCCCTCCCGCCAGCTCCACCCTCCCGGATCCCTCATCAGCCCATCGGGCCGGGGCCGCCGCCCATGCCGGGCAGGCCGCCGCCGCCCATCATGCCCTTCATGGCGCGCATCATCTTGGCCAGGCCGCCTTTCTGCATCTTCTTCATGACGGACTGCATCTGCGAGAACTGGTTCAGCAGCCGGTTCACGTCGTGCACGTGCACGCCGGCGCCCGCGGCAATGCGCCGTTTGCGGGTGGCCTTGATCAGCTCGGGCTTCTCGCGTTCGGCCGGCGTCATGGCGTGGATGATGCCCTGCATGCGGCGCATGTCGCGCTCGGCCTTGTCCATGTCCTCGGCGCTGGCCTTGCCCTGGATCTCGATCGGCATCTTCTCCATCAGCGAGCTGAGGCCGCCCAGCTTCTTCATCTGGCTCAGCTGAGCCAGGAAGTCGTTCAGGTCGAAGCGCGAGCCTTTCTTGAGCTTCTCGGCCAGTTCCTGCGCCGCGGCGTGGTCCACGTTGGCATGGGCCTGTTCCACCAGCGCCACGATGTCGCCCATGCCCAGGATGCGGTTGGCCATCCGGTCGGGGTGGAAGACATCCAGTCCGGTGAGCTTCTCGCCCACGCCCACGAACTTGATGGGCTTGCCGGTGATGGCCTTGACCGACAGGGCTGCACCACCGCGCGAGTCGCCGTCGAGCTTGGTGAGCACCACGCCCGTGAGCGGCAGCGTGTCATTGAAGGCCTTGGCGGTGTTGACCGCGTCCTGACCCTGCATGGCGTCCACCACGAACAGCGTCTCGACGGGGTGCAGGGTGTCGTGCAGCAGGCGGATCTCGTCCATCATCGCCTGGTCGATGCCCAGCCGGCCGGCCGTGTCGACGATCAGCACGTCGTGATAGTGGTTCCTGGCCCAGTCCACTGCGGCGCGCGCGATGTCGGCCGGCTTCTGGTCCGGCTGCGACGGGAAGAAGTCCACGCCGGCCTGCTGGGCCACGGTCTTGAGCTGGTCGATGGCGGCAGGACGGTACACGTCGCAGGACACCGTCAGCACCTTCTTCTTGCGGTTCTCGCGCAGCCACTTGGAGATCTTGCCCACCGTGGTGGTCTTGCCCGCGCCCTGCAGACCGGCCATCAGGATGATGGCGGGCGGCTGGGACGCCAGATCCAGCTCGGCGGTCTCGCCGCCGATCAGGTCCACCATGGCGTTGTGGACGATGCCCACCAGCGCCTGGCCGGGGGTGAGCGACTGCAGCACCTCCTGGCCCAGCGCCTTTTCCTTCACCTGGGCGATGAAGTCGCGCACCACGGGCAGTGCCACATCGGCCTCAAGCAGCGCGATGCGGATTTCCCGCAACATTTCCTGGGTATTGGCTTCGGTCAGGCGAGCCTCACCGCGCATGGTCTTCACAATGCGCGCAAGGCGTTGGGAAAGGCTGTCGAACATGAGAGACTGGGCCCGAAGGCGGTGGAAAACGTGGCAGGGAGTGCGCCAGGGGCGGGGCGATGTTGCGCGACCGGTGCCCGGGCGGGGTAAACTGCGACAGTGGGCATTGTACTGACTCTCATCCTCCTGGCGGTCGGACTGTATGGTCTGGTGCTGCTGCGTGGCCTGCGCCATGATGCGCAGGGCCAGGCACGTGCCGCAGACGCCGACCCTCCTTCTCGTGCCGCCGGCGCAGGCGCTCCGGCGGCACGGCCTGCTGCTGCGCCGGCGCCCCGTGGTGTGGCCAGCCCCGCCGTCGGCTGGCGCGGTCTCGATGTCGTGCTGGGGGCCGGGTTGCTGGCCCATGCGCTGGTGCTCATCTCACCCTGGTGGCGCGTCGACGAGGTCTTTCATTTCGGCTTTGCCTATTTGCTGTCGGCCACGGTCTGGATCGCGCTGCTGCTCATCTGGCTGGAAAGCCGCCACATGAGTGTGGGGCGCCTGCCTGTGCTGCTGGCGCCGCTGGCCATGGTCGTGGTGGTGCTGCCCGTCTTCTTCCCCGGTGCCGCATTCCCGCTCGATCGGCAGACGCCGTTCTTCGTGCCGCACCTGGTGGTGGGCACGCTGGCCTATGGCGTGGTCTTTCTGGCCGCGCTGCAGGCGCTGCTCATGGCGGCGGCCGAGCACCGGTTGCATCCGCGCCGACAGGACCGCGCTGGTCTCATCACAACACTGCTGGCGCGCGGCCATCAGGCCTTGCCGCCGCTCATGGTGCTCGAGCGCATCCTCTTCAATGTCATCAGCGTAGCATTCGTGCTGCTGCTGCTCACGACAGTCAGTGGCGGCCTGTTCAGTGAAGAGATCTTCGGGCGTCCGCTCACGCTGAACCACAAGACGGTGTTCTCGCTGGTGGCCACCATCTTCTTCGGGCTGCTGCTGCTGGGGCGCCGGCTGTGGGGGTGGCGTGGACGCCTGGCCATCCGGCTCACGCTGGGCGGCTTCATCCTGCTGCTGCTGTCCTACGTGGGCAGCCGTTTCGTGCTGGAAGTGATCCTCAACCGGATCTGATCGCCAGGAAGGAATCAACGTGAAAATCATCTTCTGGATGCTGGTGATTGCCGGCGCGATCATGCTTGTGCGGCGCTATGGCGCCCTGGCGGCAGCCCGTGCCCGACGCGATGCCCAGGCGGCTGCCGGCCAGTCGGCCGCCGATGCTGCGCCCGCCCGCCCGGCCGATGCGGACATGATGGTGGCCTGCTCGATCTGCGACCTGCACTTGCCGGCTTCCGAGGCCATCTTTGCCCATGGCCGTGTCTATTGCTGTGAAGCGCACCAGGCGCAGGGCAAGGCGGCCCAGAGCGGGCAACGCCTGAAATGACGCCTGCGCAGCGCCGCACGCGGCGGGTTGCGGCATGAACGCATCGACGAACCGGCTGTCGCCGGATCCGGATGAGCTGCCCCTGCAGCAGGCCGGCACCTTCTGGACCTCGCTGCGCTATCTGGCCGACGGGCGCCTCATCATTGCGCTGCTGCTGCTCATCTACATTCCGGTGCTGGGGCCTGACACCCCGGCAGCGCATCCGTTCCAGCGAACGCTCTTCATCGGCCTGACTGCCTTCTACATGGGCTTTGCGGTGCTGAGCTCCATCGCGGTGCGCCGCATCCGCCGGGGCTTCTCGCTTCAGCTGTTTGCGCAGATCACCGTGGACGTGCTGGTGCTGGGGCTGATCGTCTATGCCAGCAACGGCCGCAGTGGCCTGGGGGCCCTGATGATCACCCCGGTGGCGGGCGTGGCCATCCTGTCGGCCACCTTGCCTGCGCTGGCGGTGGCGGCAGCGGCCTCGATGATGCTGCTGGGCGAGACCATGCTGCGCTTTTTGCAGCGTGGCGACATGGGCACCACGGCCATCGGCAACGAGCTGATGATCGCCGCCTTCATCAGTGCCACGCTGTTCTTCACGGCGCTGGTGATCAGCCGCCTGGCCCGGCGCCTGGCCATGCAGGAGCGGCTGGCCATCCGGCGCGGCGAAGATCTCCGCAACCAGCGCGCCATCCATGCGCTGGTGGTGGCCGAGCTGGATCAGGGCGTGGTTGTCTTCGATCCGCGGGGCGTGCCGCGCGACATGAACCCGAAGGCGCGGCGTCTGCTGAACCTGCCCATGGGCGTTCCCTTCACCGAGGCCGATCCCAAGACACTGAAGGCGCTGCGCCAGGTCCTGGAGACGCCCGAGCGCGTGGCGGACCTGCAGATCCGTCGCCGTGAAGGCACCGTGCGGCTGCGGGTCCGGGTGCTGACCGGCGGCAACATCCCGCCCGACGAGCTTGATGAGACCTCGTACTATCCGGGGGGCGACAACGGGCAGGGCGGCCGTGCATTGCTGGACCGCGTGGTGCTGCTGGAGGACCTGAAGCGTATCGAGGATCAGGCCCAGCAGCTCAAGCTGGCGTCGATGGGCCGTCTGTCGGCGTCCATCGCCCACGAGATCCGCAATCCCCTCTCGGCCATCCGCCATGCCGGTGCGCTGCTGGGCGAGCAGGCGGGCACGGCCGCCCAGAAGCGCCTGGCCGACATCATCGAGAAGAACACGATGCGCATCGACCGCATCGTCGAGGACGTGCTGTCGATGGCGCGGCGCGGGGCGCTGAGCGAAGTGCTGGACCTGCGGCATTTCATGGCGCAGTTCATGCCGGAGTTCATGGGCAACGTGAAGGCCGGTGGTGCCGTGGTGGCAGGGCGCGATGGCGGTGAGCGCATCGCGCTGCGCCATGACAGTCATGCCCCCATCACCTTCGACCCCAATCACCTGCGCCAGATCCTCGTCAACCTGCTGTCCAACGGGCTGCGCCATGCCTCGGACCGTGAGGGCGCGGTGCTGCTGCTCTGGACGCAGAGCGCGGCGGGCGTGCTGCAGCTGTGGGTTCTGGATGATGGCCCGGGCATTCCCGAAGATCGGCGCGAGCATCTGTTCGAACCGTTCTTCACGACCGAGACGCGGGGAACGGGGCTGGGTCTGCACCTGACGCAGGAGCTGTGCACGGCCAACGGCGCCACCATCCGTTATGAATCTTCCGCGTTGCTGGGTGAGGACATCCGGCAGCGCTACGGGGCGGGTTTCGTGATCACGCCCCAGCAGCGACAGATTGCGGAAGCAGGCGCTGCCGCGGCACCATTCGAGCATGGAGAGCGATGAATGAAAGTCACCGCCGACGACGATAACCGTCTGCCCCCCGGCCGTACACCCCGGGTGCTGGTGGTGGACGACGAGGAAAGCCTGCGAGAGCTGCTGGAGCTGACGCTGGTGGGAATGGGGCTGGACGTGGACGTGGCCGAGGACCTGTCCACGGCACGTGCGCTGCTGGAACGCTACCGTTATTCGCTGTGCCTGACCGACATGCGTCTGCCCGACGGCAATGGCCTGGATCTGGTGCGGCTCATCAACAGCCAGTGGCGCGACACGCCGGTGGCCGTCATCACCGCCTATGCCAGTGCGGAAAATGCCGTGGCGGCGCTGAAGGCAGGCGCCTTCGATTATCTGAACAAGCCGGTGGGTCTGGATGCGCTGCGGGCACTGGTGCGTTCGGCCCTGAAGCTCTCGGATACCCCGGCCACGAAGAATCCGGTCGCACCACCGGCGGCACAGCCAGGGGGCAAGTCCACCCGCCTGCTGGGCACGTCGCCCGCCATCGATACAGTGCGCGCTTCCATCGCGCGCATGGCGCGCAGCATGGCGCCCGTGCACGTCACGGGTGAGTCCGGTTCCGGCAAGGAGCTGGCTGCGCGGCTGATCCACCAGTTGAGCGGCCGTGCCGAAGGGCCTTTCATCGCCGTGAACTGCGGCGCCATTCCCGAGAACCTGATGGAGTCGGAGTTCTTCGGCTACCGCAAGGGGGCGTTCACGGGGGCGGATTCCGATCGCATCGGCTTCTTCATGGCGGCCAATGGCGGCACGCTGTTTCTGGATGAGGTGGCCGACCTGCCGCTGGCCATGCAGGTGAAGCTGCTGCGTGCCATCCAGGAAAAGCGCATCCGCAAGGTGGGGGCGGTGACGGAAGAAGCGGTGGATGTGCGCATCGTCAGCGCCACCCACCAGAACCTGGCGCAGTGCGTGGCACAGGGGCGGTTCCGGCAGGACCTTTTCTACCGGCTCAACGTGATCGAGCTGCGCATGCCGGCGCTACGCGAGCGGCAGGAGGACGTGGGCGTGCTGGCCGATGCCATCCTGCAGCGGCTGGCACAGCGCAGCGGTCTGGAGGGCGTTCCGCAGCTCTCCAGCATGGCGCTGCGCTACCTGCAGAGCTATCCGTTTCCGGGCAACGTGCGCGAGCTGGAGAACATCCTGGAACGGGCGCTGGCGTTTTCTGATGGTCGCGTGATCAACGTCGAGGACCTTGGGCTGCGCCCCATCGTGACCGACGAGAAGGAACGCGAGCTGGACGATTCCCTGCATCAGGGGCTGGCTGCTCCGGGGGGCGTGTATCCCGGTCAGGGGCCGTTGGCTGCTGCACCCTGGAGCGCAGGGCAGGGGGCACCGGTCTTGGTGTCCGATGCTGCTGCCGATGAAGGGCAGGCCACGTCGTCGATGCCAGCCGCCAGCGAACCCCGCGGCTGGAAGCTGATTGATGGGGTGCCCACCTCGCTGCCCGATTATCTGGACCAGGTGGAGCGCGATGCCATCCTGCTGGCGCTGGAGCGTACCGGCCAGAATCGTACGGCGGCGGCACGGTTGCTGGGCATCACGTTCCGCGCATTGCGTTATCGGCTGCAGCGGCTGGGCATCTGATGAACACCGGAACGCCCTGGTTGTTGAACATGAAGGTGATCGACAGCCCCAACCATGATGCGAGACCCGAGGGTGTTGCCATCGATACGGTCATCCTCCATTACATCAGCCTGCCGCCCGAGCATTTCACGGGAGATGCGGTGGAGGCACTGTTCACCAATCGTCTGGATGTCACGGCACACCCGTATTTTGCAGGGCTGGCCGGTGTGCGGGTGTCGTCGCATTTCTTCCTGCGCCGGCATGGTGAGCTAGTGCAGTTCGTCCATCCGGATCTGCGGGCCTGGCATGCCGGTGTGTCGCGCCTTCTGGATCGGGAACGCTGCAACGATTTTTCCATCGGCATCGAACTGGAAGGCAGCGGTCAGCGTCCGTTCACCGAAAGCCAGTACCGCCGTCTGGAGAAGCTTCTGGCTGCACTTTTCCAGGCCTATCCCATTCGCTACATTGCCGGGCACAGTGATGTGGCACCGGGACGCAAGGAAGATCCCGGTCCCTGGTTCCAGTGGTCCCGGTTGAAGTCGTTGCTGGATGCACATGGTGTGGTGCGTCCTTTTCCGGAAGGCAGCTGATGCGCTGATGTGTGAGTGATGGTGGTATGGGGTGGGTGGTGTCGAACGCCTTTTCCCCGTTCTTCCATCACGCCGGGTGAAGGCCCGGATGGCATGACGTCGGCACGCATGATTCGTGGCGAAACCCGTGCACGAAACATGGGTGATGCTTGAAATGCAGGCGGTGTGAAATGCTCATGACGCGCCGTCACCACCATTTGCCCCATGTCCTTTGCGCCCTGTTTTCCAGCGTTCCAGTCCTGGGCGCTTCAAGTTTGCGTGACGCTTCCAGGGGGCAGAAGTCCGGTGTCTGTTGAGCGGATATCGATTGTCACTGTGCAGTGCTGCTGCAATACAGGGGGTGCGCAGAAACCGTTTATCTGCTGCCCCCTGAAAAACGCGAAAAAACCTTCGGTATTCTTCTTGGTGCGATTGCAACACGCATATTGCTCACGTTATGATCGGGCCGTCAGAAATTGCCCTCGGTTGGTGGTGCATGGCGTGCAGTCGGTGCAGACATTGATCGCCAATCGAATTTCCCTGCTTAGGAGTGACTGATGGCAACAACCACCAAGAAGACGGCGGTAGCCAAGAAGACCGTCGGCCGTGCCGCAACGGCCACGCGCAGCACGAAGGCTGCTGCTGCAACCACAACCCGTCGTGCCGCCGCGACGCGTGCATCGGCACCTGCGGCTGTTGCGGCAACAACGACGGCAACTCGCGGACGTCGCAAGGCTGCTGAGACGGTGGCGGAACCCGCGGTTCGTCGTGGTCGCAAGACGAAGGCAGAAGTGGAAGCTGCGGTACTGACGACCACGCCCGCACGTCGTGGCCGCAAGCCAAAGGCCGAGGTGGAAGCGGTCGTTGCTGCGCCGGTCCGTCGTGGTCGCAAGTCCAAGGTGGAGGCTGAAGCAGCCGTGCTGACGACAACGCCCGCACGTCGCGGTCGCAAGGCAAAGACCGAAGAAGTCGCAGCCGTGGTTGCTGCACCGGCCCGTCGTGGTCGCAAGCCGAAGGTGGAAGAGGCTGCGGTTGCTGCCCCCACCCGTCGTGGCCGCAAGGTGAAAGCGGAAGAGGTGGCACCGGTGGTGGCAACGCCTGCACGTCGAGGCCGTAAGGCAAAGGTTGAAGAGGTTGCAGCCGTGGTTGCCGCGCCCGCCCGTCGTGGTCGCAAGGCGAAGGCGGAAGCTGCTGCACCGGTGGCAGCAGCGCCTGCCCGTCGCGGTCGCAAGGCGAAGGTGGAAGAAGCCGCGCCGGTGGCAGCAGCGCCTGCTCGTCGCGGTCGCAAGGCGAAGGCGGAAGAAGCCGCGCCGGTGGCAGCAGCGCCCGCCCGTCGTGGTCGCAAGGCGAAGGCCGATGCGCCGGCAGCCCAGGCTGCTTGGCCGTTCCCGGTGGGTCGTCGCCCTTGATGACAGGCGCTTTCTGATCCAGGACGCTTGAAAGCGTTGCGGCAGCCGCTTCGGGTCACCCGGGCGGCTGTCGGCGTTTTGGGGGATGGTATTCTGTCGGGCGTTGATCTTTCCGCATGTGTTGCGGTGAAGGGGCTTGCCGCGTGGCTGCTGCCTTGCACGTGCAGCCCGGCATGTTTCATGTTGGCCGCATGCGGCGCTTTCCTGCGCAGCACCAGAGCGGCAGATCATTTTTCGATTGTGCTTGGAGGACCGGAATGCAGTCGATTCTCTGGATGCTGATACAGACGCTGGCCTCGCTGCTGGCCAGTGCCTGTCTGTTGCGGGCCTATGCGCGCTGGCAGGGGGTGTCGCCGTTTGGCAATCCGCTGGTGGGCTTTGCCCATGCGCTCACGCAGTGGCTGGTGCGCCCGCTGGGCATGGTGCTGAAGCCTTCCGGGCGGCTGGACTGGCCCAGCATCGTGGCGGCCCTGGTGCTGGGGCTGGTCACGTCGCTGGCGTTTGCCGTGCTGTTGGGCGTGCCCGGCATGGCAAACCCGGTTTATGTGGTGCTGCTGGGCGTGCTGTGGGCGGTCCGCTGGGCGCTGTACCTGGCCATGCTGCTGATCATTGCCTCGGCAGTGCTGTCGCTGATCAATCCGCAGGCACCGTTGGCATGGCCGCTGGCAGCACTCACTGCGCCGCTGCTGAAACCCTTCCGGCGGGTGCTGCCGATGGTGGGGCAGTTCGATCTGACGCCGCTGGTGGCACTCCTGGTGATCCAGGTGGTGTTGGTGCTGGTTGACCCCACCGTGGTGCTGGCGCTTCTGGGGGGGCACTGAGTCACCACGAGGTTGTCACGGGGCCGGCGAAGGTTGCCGGCCCGTTTCGTTTCTGATTACCAGGGCCGGCTGCCGTAGGCGGCGGCAAAGCGATCGGCGATGTCGTCGCGCGAGGGGCGGTGGTTCTGCGGGCCTGCCGCCTCGATCTTGATGGCGCCCATGATGCTGCCCATGCGTGCGGACTTGCCCCAGTCCCAGCCCTGCGAAAGGCCATACAGCAGTCCTGCACGATAGGCGTCGCCGCAGCCGGTGGGGTCCACAGCCTGGCTGATGGGAGTGGGCTTGATGGTCTCGATCTGGCCCGCCTGATAGAGGCGCGAGCCGTCGCCGCCCAGGGTGACGATCATCGTGCCGGCGGCCTCGGCGGCTTCTGCTTCAGTCCAGCCGGTCTTGTTGCACAGCATGCCGAACTCGTAGTCGTTCAGCGTGAGCGCGGTGGCCTGTTTCACGATGGCTTTCAGTTCATCGCCGTTGAACAGGGGCATGCCCTGGCCCGGATCGAAGATGAAGGGGATCTTGGCGTCGGCAAACTGCTGGGCGTGTTCGACCATGGCCTGCTTGCCATCGGGCGAGACGATGCCCCAGCTGACTTCGGATGCCGGGAAGGCATCGATGCGGGCGCGGTGGGCCTCGTTCATGGCGCCCGGGTGGAAGGCGGCAATCTGGTTGGCCGCCATGTCGGTGGTGATGAAGGCCTGCGGCGTGAAGTACTCGGGCAGCACCAGCAGCTGGCGGGTGTCGATGCCGAGCTTCTTCAGCTGCTCGACATATCCGGCGCCGTCGGCGCCCACGGCAGCCACGATGGCCGGATGGCCGCCCAGCAGGGTCAGGTTGTAGGCGATGTTGGCTGCGCAGCCGCCCGATTCACGCTTGAGCTGGGGGGTCAGCATCGAGACGTTGATCTGGTGGACGCGCTCGGGCAGGATGTGGTCCTTGAAATAGCCGTCAAAGACCATGATGGTGTCGAAGGCGACGGAGCCGCTGATCAGAACGTATCGGGACATGGTGTGCCTGTGGGGATTGGGCCGGCATGCCGGCAGGAAATCAGGAGGAGACCCGAGCCGACCAGACCTGCGGAAAGCAAAGGCGTGGCCGGCAGGGCGCGGGGATCAGGGATAGAAGAGCGCCACGGAATAGCCGGCCAGGTTCAGGTCGGAGGTTTCCAGCAGCAGGTCGATGGGCTGTTCGCTGTTGGGTGGCATGCCGGCGGCCTGGGCCCGGGGGTTCTCCAGGTATTGGCTGGGCAGCAGCACCTTGCGCACCACCACGGCGTTGGAGGGGCCGGTGAGGGTGAGTTCCATGGCCGGCCAGCGGGTGGGCAGCTTGCTGCGGTTGCGCAGGATGGCCGTCATGCGGGTCTTGCCGGGCTGGCGCGTGTTGCGCAGCTCGAAGGACTCGATGGACAGGGCGCCAAGGCTCATGGGGGGCTTGATGTCCTGCCCGGTGAGCAGGCTGGCCGCGCTGGCCACGGGGCGCAGGAAGGGCAGGTGATAGGCGATCTCGGTGCGATAGACGGACACCAGCTGCACGGCGGCCAGGACCGAGAGGCCAATGGCCAGGTACCGCCGCCGGGCAGGCGTGAGCCAGCCGACGAGGGTGCGCTGGCCACTGTGGGCGCTGCTGTCCCCACCATGGCGGCGGCTGCGACGACTGTGGCCGGTACGGCTGCCGGTGCGACTGCTGTCGGATGCACCGCTGTAGTCGGCGCCGTGGCGGCTGCTTCCCTTGTCGTCATCGCCATCGGCGTGCCGGGGCTTGTGCTGACGCCAGATGCGGTTGGCTTCGTCGATGAGGGCACCGGCCGCCTGGGCATCCGGGTCGAGGTCGTTGGGCTGGGGCGCCGTGTTGCCCGAACGCAGCGAGGCGGGCAGCTGGATGTTGTCGTCGGCAGACTGGCCGGGCAGCGGCTCTTCGCTGTCCGAGAGGAAGAAGACCGTCTTCAGGTCGTCTTCTTCCTGGGTGACGGCGGGGCGCGGCGCTGGCGCGGCACGCGGGGCTTCGCTGCCATTTCGCCCCGCGCGATTGTCACGGCTGCGATTGCGGCCCCGACGCCGGCTTCGGTCGTTGGAGGGGCGCCGGGCGCTGGTGTTGTCCGGGGTGTCCTGGTCGTCGGCCGCAGGGGCTTCGGCAGACGGGCTGTCTGCCGTGTCGGTATCTGTCCCGGTATCGACGGACGTGAGCGTGTCCGTGTCCGGATCGTCGTCAGCCGCGGGGGCTGGGTGCGCAGGCGATGCGTCGGCGCTTGAGCGCGGGGCGCTGCTGGCCGGGGCCGTGACCGCAGGCGCGGAGGGCTGCGCGGTGATGGTGGGCGCGGCCAGCGCGTCGGGCTGGCTGGTGTCCTCGTCCCGATCGACATAGCGCAGGTGCTCGACGCCCGAGAAGACGTGCTGGCAGACTCCGCAGCGGACCAGGCCGCGCCGCAGCTTGAGCTGATCAGGGACGACCTTGAAGCTGGTCTTGCATTGCGGACAAGTGGTTGCGAGCGCCATGTCGCTATCTTACCGTCTGGAAGATGGTGAGGAAAAAGCAGGTTGACGCCGGCGCAGGAAGGGCATGCCGGCAACCTGGGGCAGCAGGGCGGCCACGGTGGGGCGGAACGGGTCTGAAGATAGGGGCGCTCCGGCGGGGTGTGCTGCCTGCCGGGCGCGAAGATCGCACATTGTGCGGGCCGGCGCAAATGGACGCGGTGTCAGGGCGACGGGGTGTCTGGTTTTCCGTCGCACGGGATCAGCGCCGTCCGCTCAGGCAGGCCCAGCCGTCGCGGGTGCGCCAGGCCTGCACGTTCAGGGCCGGGTCGTAGCACGAGGCCACTTCGTCGATCTGCCGCTCCAGCACGCCGGACAGCACCAGCCGTCCCCCCGGGGCCACCAGGCTGGACAGGATGGGGGCCAGCAGCTTGAGCGGGGTGGACAGGATGTTGGCGATGACGAGATCGGCCGGGGGCGGCAGCGGGGCATCGCCGCCCAGGGCGGTGACTTCCACGCGGTTGATGCGGGCGTTCTCGGCCGTACTGAGCACGGCCTGGGGGTCGATGTCGATGCCGATGACTTCGGCCGCACCCAGTCGGGCAGCGGCAATGGCCAGGATGCCCGAGCCGCAGCCGTAGTCGATGACGCGCAGGCCCTTCAGGTCATGCTCGTCCAGCCATTCCAGGCACAGGCGTGTGGTGGGGTGGCTGCCGGTACCGAAGGCCAGGCCCGGATCAATGATGAGTGCCTCGCGGTCGCCGGCCTGGGTTTCGGCAGCGTGCCAGCTGGGCAGGATCAGCAGGCGCTGACCCACCGGGATCGGGTCGAACTGGGCCTGGGTGAGGCGCACCCAGTCCTGGTCGTCCACACGGTGGGTGCCCACGATGGAGGGCAGGGGCTTTTCCAGGCTGTCGGCGGCTTCCTGCAGCACGGCCAGATTCGCCGGGGCCGGGGCCTGACCCGCGGCGGGCTCATCTTCCGTGGCGTCCAGCAGCACGGCCAGCCGGGTTCGCTTCCAGCCGAAGGTCTGGGGCAGGTAGCCCGCACCGGTGCCGGGCAGGCCCGGGGGAACGGGCTCACCGAACAGGGGCTGCTCGTCGGGCGAGTCGGCGTCGGCGTCTTCGGCCTGGACCGACAGGGCCCCGGCTTCCAGCAGGGCGTCGGCCCAGTCTTCGGCCTCGGCCTTGTCGACTTCGAGGGTGATTTCGATCCAGGACTGGCTCATGGGATGGTCAGTGCGTCGGGACGTTCAGGATGAGCGCTTGGTTTCGGCCAGCAGCTTTTCCAGATAGTGGATGGAGGTGCCGCCTTCGTTGAAGCGCTTGTCTTCCATCAGGTCGCGGTGCAGGGCAATATTGGTGTTGATGCCCTCGACCACCATCTCGGAGAGTGCGATCTTCATGCGCTGGATGGCCTGATGGCGGGTCTCGCCATAGCAGATCACCTTGCCGATCATCGAGTCGTAGAACGGCGGCACGAAGTAGTTGTTGTAGACGTGGGAGTCGACACGCACGCCCGGACCGCCCGGCGTGTGCCAGTTGGTGATGCGGCCGGCCGAGGGGGTGAACTTGTACGGGTCCTCGGCGTTGATCCGGCACTCGATGGCATGACCCTTGATGGTCACGTCGTCCTGCGTGAGGCGCAGCTTCTCGCCGGCAGCGATGCGGATCTGCTCCTGCACCAGGTCCACACCGGTGATCCACTCGGTGACGGGGTGCTCGACCTGCAGGCGGGTGTTCATCTCGATGAAGAAGAACTCGCCGTTCTCGTAGAGGAACTCGAAGGTGCCCGCGCCACGATAGCCGATGGCCTTGCAGGCCTCGACGCAGCGCATGCCGATCTTGTGGATGAGTTCGCGCGATACGCCCGGTGCCGGTGCTTCCTCGATGACCTTCTGGTGACGGCGCTGCATGGAGCAGTCGCGCTCGCCCAGGTAGATGGCGTTGCCATGCTCGTCGGCCAGCACCTGGATCTCGATGTGGCGCGGGTTTTCGAGGTAGCGCTCCATGTAGACGGAGCCGTTGTTGAAGGCGGCCTGCGCTTCGCTGCGCGTGGTGGCCACCGAGCCCAGCAGCGAGGCTTCGTCGCGCACGACGCGCATGCCGCGTCCGCCGCCGCCGCCGGCTGCCTTGATGATGACCGGGTAGCCCACCTTGCGGGCGGTCTCGACGATCTCTTTCGGGTCATCGGACAGGGCGCCGTCCGAGCCGGGAACCACCGGCACGCCAGCCTGCTTCATGGCGTCCTTGGCCGAGACCTTGTCGCCCATCAGGCGGATGGACGCGGGGCGGGGGCCGATGAAGACGAAGCCGCTGCGCTCGACCTGCTCGGCAAAGTCGGCGTTTTCCGACAGGAAGCCGTAGCCGGGGTGGATGGCGCCGGCGTCGGTCAGTTCGGCGGCGCTGATGATGGCCGGAATGTGCAGGTAGCTGTTGCGCGAAGGCGGCGGTCCGATGCAGACCGACTCGTCAGCCAGTCGGACGTACTTGGCCTCGGTGTCGGCCTCGGAGTGGACGACCACCGTGCGGATGCCCATTTCGCGGCAGGCACGCTGGATGCGCAGGGCGATTTCGCCCCGGTTGGCGATGAGGATCTTCTCGAACATGCTGGGCACCCGCGGCGGATTACTCGATGACGAAGAGCGGCTGGCCGTACTCGATGGGCTGACCGTTCTCGACCAGGATCTCGACCACCGTGCCGGCGAATTCCGACTCGATCTCGTTCATCAGCTTCATGGCTTCGATGATGCAGAGCGTGTCGCCCACCTTGACGGTGCTGCCCACGGTGACGAACGGATCGGCTTCGGGGTTGGGGGCGCGGTACAGCGTGCCCACCATCGGCGACTTGACCGTCTTGCCGCGCGACGGAGCCGGAGCGGCGGCCTGCTGGGCCGGAGCGGCTGCAGCCGGGGCCTGTGCGGCGGCCGCCGGCTGGCCGGCCGGAATCTGTACGACCTGGGCGACGGGGGCCGGCTGGGCCGACGGCGGCGGTGCCTTGACGATGCGGACCCGACCCTCGGCTTCGGTGATTTCCAGTTCGGAAATGCTGGACTCGGCAACGAGATCGATCAAGGTTTTCAGTTTGCGCAAATCCATGCTGCTTGTCCCTGATGAATGATGGAGTTGGCCCACTCGGGCCGGTTGGCTGTGAAGGAATCCGGTCCGGATGCCAGGAGCACTCGGACCGGCGGATCGGGAAATCGGGTGCCTGGCAAGGCGCCTGGCTGGAGAAAGCTGCGGGTTGCAGGGCAACCGCGTCTCGCCCAGCGGGAAGATATCAGGATGACGGCTCCCCTTCAGGCAGAGGCCCCGGGAGCAGCTAAGTCTCCCGGTGGGGGTTCGGTCAGCAGACCCAGCCGGTGCAGCGCGAAGCGCAGGGCGGCCTCGTAGCCATGGGCGCCCATGCCCACCACGGTGGCCTCGGCCAGGTCGGAAAAATAGGAATGGTGGCGGAAGCTCTCGCGTCGGTGGACGTTGGACAGGTGCACCTCGACGAAGGGGATGGCCACCGCAGCCAGGGCGTCGCGCATGGCGACGCTGGTATGCGTGTAGGCAGCGGGGTTGATGATGATGAACGCGGTTCCGTCGGCGCGGGCGGCCTGGATGCGGTCGACCAGCGCGCCTTCGTGGTTGCTCTGGAAATGGTCGAAGGCAGCCCCATGCCGGCGGGCCAGGTGGGCCAGCCGGGTATTGATGTCGGCCAGCGTGGTGTGGCCATAGACCTCGGGTTCACGAGTGCCCAGCAGGTTAAGGTTGGGGCCGTGAATGATCAGGAGGCCATTTTTGTTGCCAGATACGTTCAAGATCGTGGACGCTCAACGCAGTTCGCCGGATTTTAGCATCGAACGAAGCGCTTCGACATCCACCGTGCCGCTGTGACGCCACTGGATCTGGCCTTTTGCGTCCAGAACCACGGTAAATGGCAGGCCGCCGCGCTCGTTGCCCCACTGGCGCGACAGATTCAGGGCGTTGTAGCCGGCCAGCACCAGCGGGAAATCGATGCCAGGGTTCTTCGCGGTGAACTTCTTCACGTTGCCGTCGGTGTCAGCGGCAATGCCGAGGAAGGCCGCCTGATCACCCATCTCGCGGGCCAGTGCCGCCAGATCGGGCATCTCGCGGATGCAGGGCGGGCACCAGGTGGCCCAGAAGTTGATCACCACGGGCTTGCCCTTGAGCGCAGCCACGTCCAGCGCCGAGCCGTCGGGGGCCGGGAACTTCTTCTGAGCCAGCTGGTCCAGGGGCGTGGCACCCGTGGTGGCGGCCTGGGCCGGCTGGTCGCCGCCCGGGGTGCTGGCCATGGCCGGGCTCGTCAGGGGCAGGGAAAGACCCAGCAGCAGGGCGGGCAGAAGAGGCCGCACCGAGGGGCGGGGGAAGCGATTCAGGATCATGGCAGAGGACTCGTGACAGAAGAAGTGGGAAGAAGGGGCTCGGGCGCGGGCTCGTCCATCAGCCGGCGCAGGGCGGCCAGGTCGCCACGCTCGGTGCCCTGGGCGCGCTTCAGGGCGCCGCGCAGGTCGTCATGCTGGTAGACCGAGATCATCACCGGAAGGCCATGGCCGTCATGAAAGACCAGGGCGGGGACGTCCTCGCCACGGCCCGAGAAATGGGCGACCTCCACCACGTCGTAATCGACGCCGGCATCCAGCAGCAGGAATTCCAGTTCCTTGGCCTCGTCGGTGAAGCACTGGATGTGCAGCACGGCGTGGGTGGTGACCACGCCCTTCCAGGCAGCGCCCACTATATAAGGATGGTGGTCGGCCAGGCGCTCCAGCCACACCGCGGCTGCCTGGCGATATTCCTGCACCCGAGCCGCGTGCTGCGGATCAAACAGGTCCAGATGTTCGCGCAGCGCCCGGTCGATCTCCTCGTTGGTGGGGACCAGGCCGGCCGGTGGCGTGGTGCCGGCAAAGGCACGGCGCAACGCCTTCTGCTTGGCGCTCTGATAGTCCAGGCCGCCGTCCGCAATCAGTCGAGCCGCCTGGTCGGCGATCTCGGCGCGCAGATCGGAGTGGGCATCGCTGGGCAGCGGCGCGGTGGATGAATCGGTCATCGGCATGAAAAAGGGCAGGGCAGGCTGCCGCGGGCAGGTCTGAAGCTCGGGATGCATCAGGTCACGGCGCGCAGTCCGTCGCTGTGTGGCCGCTCAGTCCGGGCCTCTGCAGCACACAACGTGCGCGGGCTGCAACAAGTTTACCGGGATGGCGGCCGGTCAGTCGGCTTGTCCTTCCGGGCGGCCTCACGGTGCCCCCGGTGGCACGGACCCGGCCAATGTCGCCGCAGCGGCACAGCGGCGACCGCCAGGCCGGTTGCCATGCCATCGCGGAGGTGGCTGCCGCTAGAATCGTCGGATGCACATACATATTCTTGGTATTTGCGGCACCTTCATGGGTGGGGTGGCCGCCATTGCCCGTGAGGCGGGCTTCAAGGTCACCGGCTGCGACGCCAACGTCTACCCGCCGATGAGCGACCAGCTGCGCGCGCTGGGCATCGACCTGATCGAGGGCTGGGACCCGTCCCAGCTGTCACTCAAGCCTGATGTCTGGGTGGTGGGCAACGTGGTGCGGCGGGGCAATCCGCTGATGGAGGCCATTCTGGACGCCGGGCTGCCCTACGTCTCGGGGCCGCAGTGGCTGGCCGAGCAGGTGCTGGTCGGGCGCTGGGTGATGGGCGTGGCCGGCACGCACGGCAAGACCACCACCGCGTCGCTGCTGGCCTGGATTCTTCAGGCGGCCGGGCGCGAGCCGGGCTTCCTGATCGGTGGGGTGCCGGGCAACTTCCCGGTCTCGGCGCGCCTGGGGCGCAAGCCCTATTTCGTCATCGAGGCCGACGAATACGACACGGCCTTTTTCGACAAGCGTTCCAAGTTCGTGCACTACCGGCCGCGTACTGCCGTGCTCAACAACCTGGAGTACGACCACGCCGACATCTTCCCGGACCTGGGCGCCATCGAGACCCAGTTCCATCATCTGGTGCGCACCGTGCCCGGGCAGGGGCGGATCATCTGGCCGTCGGACTCCGAGGCGCTGCAGCGGGTGCTGGCCCGTGGCTGCTGGAGCCAGACCGAGACCCTGGGGGCTGACGGCTGGCACGCCAGCGACGTGGCCGAGGAGGCCGATGCCACCGTGTTCACGCTCTGGCGCGGCGATGTCGAGCAGGGGCGCGTGCGCCTGCCGCTGGCCGGCGAGCACAACCGGGCCAATGCCATCGCCGCCATCGTGGCGGCCGAGCACATCGGCATCACGCCGGCCGAGTCCATCGAGGCGCTGGCCGCCTTCCAGGGGGTACGGCGGCGGCTGGAAGTGCGCGGCACCGTCGGCGGCGTGACCGTCATCGATGACTTTGCGCACCATCCCACGGCCATCGCCACCACCATCGCCGGGTTGCGGGCCCGCATGCAGGCGGGAAGTCATCCCGGCGGGCGCCTGCTGGCCGTGCTGGAGCCGCGCTCCAACACCATGCGCACCGGCACGCTGAAGGCCCAGCTGCCCGCCAGCCTCCAGGACGCCGACCTGGTGTTCTGCTATGCCGGCGGCATCGACTGGGACGCCCAGGCCGCCCTGGCTCCGCTGGGCGAGCGTGTGGCCGTCTTCCGTGACATGCCGGCCCTGGAAGCCGCCATCCTGGCGGCCGCCCGTCCGGGCGATCAGGTGCTGGTGATGAGCAACGGCGGCTTTGGCGGCATTCATGGTCGCCTGCTGGCTGGGCTGGACTCGCGGAAAGGCAACGGGAAGTAACAGGCGCAACGAAGGGGCGTGGCTCCGTCCGCGCTCCGGCGCCGTCCGTCGGTCCGTCTGTACGGAGGGCCGTCAGGGCGGCGATCATGTTCCGTCGGACCCGGGAAGGGCCCGGACGGATCCCCGGAGGTGCTGCGCCGATCGTTGCACCGGTTCCGGGGGGAGCGTCTGACCTTTCCCTGCCTGGCCCTTTCCTGAAAGGGCCGGGGGGCACGCCCGTATAATGGCCGGTTGTCTTCACCATGCAACACTGTGCAGGCACCGGGACAAGGCCCCGTCAGGGCCCTGGTCTGCGGCGGCCGGGCATTTCCCTGCTGCCACCGCACCGGTCATTTCCCCTGCATCTTCCCAAACGGCGGACCGCCCCCCAGATTATCCCGTCAATGAGCCAAAACTACCTGTTATTCGAGGAGGCCGGTCAGTTCAAGACGGGCACCATCCTGCAGGACACCGGTACCAGCCTGCAGGTGGAACTCACCACCGGCAAGCGCGTCAAGGTCAAGCAGGCCAACGTCATGCTGCGCTTTGCATCGCCCGGCCCCGCCGAGATGCTGGCCGAGGCCCTGCAGGAGGCCGAGAACATCGACATCGATTTCCTGTGGGAAGTGGCCCCGCAGGAAGAGTTCGACTACCAGCTGCTGGTCGCCGAGTACTACGGTGAAAATCCCAGCGTCGTGCAGCAGACCGCCATGCTGATGCGCCTGCACGGCATGCCGGTGTACTTCTACCGCAAGGGGCGTGGCCGCTATCGCCCGGCCCAGCCCGACACCCTCAAGGCCGCGCTGGCCGCCATCGAGCGCAAGCGCCTGCAGGAAGAGGAAATCCAGCGGCTGGCAGCCGAGCTGGAAGCCGGTCAGCTGCCGGCGCTCATCGCCGGCCAGGTGCCCGACCTGCTGGTGGCCGCCGACCGTCAGTCGGTGGGCTGGCGTGCGCTGGATCTGGCCTGCCAGCAGACCGGTCTGTCGCCCGAGCGGCTGCTGCTGAAGGTGGGGGCGCTGCCCAGCGCGCGTGCCGTTCACGAACAGCGCTTCCTGCGCTCGCATTTCCCGACGGGGACCGATTTCCCGGCGGCGCTGTCGCAGTATCAGCCGCCGGTGCTTGACCATCTGCCCGAAAGCCCGGTCGAAGCCTTTTCCATCGATGACTCCAGCACCACCGAGATCGACGACTGCCTGTCGGTGCAGTGGCTGGATGACGGCATGGCGCGCATCGGCGTGCACATTGCCGCCCCGGCGCTGGGCATCCGCCCGGGTGATGGCGTGGATCAGGTCGCGCGCGAGCGCATGACCACCGTCTACAGCCCCGGTGAAAAGATCACCATGCTGCCCGACGCCGTGGTGCGCAGCTTCTCGCTGGACGAGGGGCATGTGCGTCCGGCGCTGTCGCTGTACCTGGACATCAACATCGAGACCCTGCAGGTCGCCAACGAATTCAGCCAGGTGGACCGCATCCGCGTGGCGCGCAACATCCGCCACGATGAACTGGAGCCCTTCGACACCGAGGCGCAGCTGGACTGGCAGCCGGTACCTGGCGAGGAAGATCCGCTGGCCGGGCTGCCCTATGCCGACGCCTTCCGGCTGCTGTGGCGCTTCACGCAGGTGTTGTCGGCCGAGCGGGACAAGGTGCGTGGCCGCCCTGAAGTCCGCTCGCGCGTCGACTTCTCCTTCCGCATCGACGGCGAGCACGTCGACATCATTCCCCGCCGCCGCGACGCACCCTTTGACCGCATCGTGGCCGAGATGGCCATCCTGGCCAACTCGCGCTGGGGCCGGTTGCTGGCCGACCACGCCGTCTCGGGCCTGTACCGTTCGCAGAGCTTCGGCCGCGTGAAGATGTCCACCCACCCGGCCATCCACCAGGGCCTGGGTGTGCCCCAGTACGCCTGGAACACCTCGCCGCTGCGCCGCTACGTCGACCTCATCAACCAGATGCAGCTGGTGGCCGTGCTGGAGGCGGAAGTCCCGCCATTCACCATGAATGACACATCGCTGTATGCAATTGTGTCTGCTTTCGAGGCGCGCTATGGCACGGTGGGCGAATATCAGCAGACAATGGAGCGCTACTGGTGCCTGCGCTGGGTCGCGCAGCAGCCCGAACAGCGCTTCCCGGCCGTGGCCATCCGCGACGAGACGGTGCGTCTGGCTGCTGCCCCCCTGTACTTCCAGGTGACTGGCCTGCCGCCCATGAGCGCAGGTCAGCCCCTGCTGGTGGACCTGCTGGACTGGGACGAGCTGGACCTGACCGTCCAGGCCCGTGCCGTGCGGCTGGTTGCCGATCCCCATGACTCCGACCCCGTGGGGGCGGAGGCAACGCCAGAGCCCGGGACTGAAGACCCCGGGCTGGCACCCTCGGATTCGATCGATACGGAGTGATTTCTGCAAATGGCCGCTGCTACGCCATGGGCCCGCGCCTTCAACCGGATGGACCCGCTCACGGTCGGCATCGTCGTGTCGCTGGTGGCGCACGCCGTCATGCTGGCCATCCGCTTCTCGGCGGCTGATCCCAATCGCTTCCTGCCAGCCGAGTCGCAGCTGGAGGTGGTGCTGCTCAACGCCTCCACCCGCGCCAAGCCCGTCAACGCCGAAGTGCTGGCGCAGGTGAACATGGAAGCCGGTGGTGACCGTGACCAGGGCAGGGCGCGTTCCCCGCTGCCCGCCTCGGAACAGGCCCGTGACGGCGAGACCATGGAGCAGCAGCAGGCCCGCATTCGCCAGCTGGAGGCCGAGCAGCAGCGCCTGCTGGCCCTGAACAACCAGAACGAGCCCACCCCGCAGGCCGAGCCGCAGCAGTCGCAGGATGCCAACGGCGGCGAGCAGGAAGAGCTGCAGCGGCAGATCGCCCGCATGCAGGCACAGATTGACCGCCAGCTGGAAGACTACGCCCGCCGGCCCAAGCGCCTCACCTATGGCGTCAACGCCACCGGCGTCAACTACGCCCGCTACGTCAGCGCCTGGGCTGACCGCATCGAGAAGATCGGCACCGAGCGCTTCCCCGAGGAAGCCCGGGGCAAGATGTACGACTCGCTCACCGTCACCGTCGAGGTGGACAAGTATGGCAACGTCGTTGACGTGCTGATCAACAAGAAGTCCCGCTACGACGTGCTCAACCGCAAGGTGAAGGAGATCGTGCTGGCCGGCGCCCCCTACGACAAGTTCACGCCCGAGATGCGCAAGGACGGCGACATCCTGCAGATCGTCCGTACCTGGACCTTCACCAACGGCAGCCTGCAGACGAAGTCGGCCAAGCGGTGATGCCGATGGCTTCCGGACCTGACCGATACCTGGTGGTGGGCAACCCCATTGCCCACAGCCGTTCGCCTGAGATCCACGCCGCCTTCGCGGCCCAGACCGGCCAGCACATCCTTTACGAACGGCGCCTGATCGAGACCGATCCCCCTGAGGCCTTTGCCGCTGCCATGCGGCACTTCTTCCAGGACGAGGGAGGGCGGGGCGCCAACGTCACGTTGCCCTTCAAGGAAGCGGCCTTCCGCCTTGCCGACGAGCGCAGCCCGCGTGCCGAGGCAGCGGGTGCCGCCAACACGCTCTGCTTCATCGAAGGCCGGATCATCGCCGATAACACCGATGGCGCCGGCCTGGTCGATGACATCCAGCGGCGACTGGGCGTGTCGCTGAAGGGGGGGCGGGTGACGGTGCTGGGTGCCGGGGGCGCAGCCCGGGGCCTGATGCTGCCGCTGGCCCAGGCCGGCGTGGCCCGGCTGGCGGTGGCCAACCGCACGCTGGCCCGCGCGCAGGCGCTGGCCGCCGACATCGATCCCCATCTTGAGGCGCAGGCGCTGCCAGTGCGCGTGGAGGCCGTGGCGCTGGCCGATGCACCGGCGGCTGACGTGCTCATCAACGCCACGTCCGCCGGCCTGCACGGCGAC
>ERZ773009.353-NODE-353-length-33113-cov-4.103001_pt1 | contig 33113 bp, 32 predicted proteins | sample MGYA00580663_ERZ773009 | MGnify/ENA primary metagenome ERZ773009 (study PRJEB29015, sample SAMEA2737969) | human oral metagenome | biome: human oral; feature: human-associated habitat; material: dental | place: China | collected 2026 ... | reverse complement strand
GGCGGCTTCCTTGTCCGCCGTCTGGGCGTCGGTGTCGGCCGCTTCTTCACGCGCCTTGCGTTCAGCGTCAGCGCGGTGGCGAGCCGCTTCTTCCTCGGCCCGCAGGGCTGGCCGGCCAGTGCCGTCATTGTCGGCGGTCTGCTTGCCGTAACCGGCGTACTGTGCGGGCGAGATCAGACCGGACAGGAAGCTGCCGGCCTTGCCCAGCATGCCGGCCTGCCAGCCCCACAGGAGCAGCAGCAATGACGACACGACAGCGATGACCAGCCAGAAGAAAAGGCCGGAGGAGGGCTTGGGAGGTCCTTTGGGAAATGCCATGGCACTCGAACGGCGTAGACGCCGGGGGTTGTTGCGGAGTGGTCCAATGGTACCCGCTGCAGCGCGGAGGGTCTGGGCGGGGCCTTGCGCCGGTCAGGCCTGCGCATGCCGGGCGACCCGGGCGGGCGGCGGGTCCTGTCGGGGGATCTGCGGGGATCCCCGGGGTTTGCCCCATGCGACGACGATGCGACATCGCCATGCCGGGAGCGTCTGCGACAAAATACACCTTTCAGAACGGAAAGATGTAACGTCATGAAACTCGCCACCCGCAAGGACGATTCCCGCGACGGCCAGCTGGTCGTCGTCTCGCGTGACCTGAAACATGCCGTGATGGCCTCGCGGATCACCGGCACCTTGCAGCGTGCTCTGGACGACTGGGCGTTCATGGCGCCACAGCTGCAGGATCTGTACGACGAGCTGAACCACGGGCGCGCGCCCAACAGCTTCCCCTTCGACCCGGACGAGTATCTGTCACCGCTGCCGCGCGCCTTCCAGCGCATCGAGGCCGGGGCCTACCCCGCCTACGAGAAGCGCCTGCAGAAGGCCCGGCTGGTGGCCGACGCGCCGCTGCCGGAGGACATGGTGCCGCTGAAGATCGCCCCCTCGCACGCGCTGCTGTCGCCCCGGGGGCCGGTCTCGATGAGCTACCCGGACCTGCGCACGGACAGTGGTGGCCGCCCGGTCAGCACCCAGGAGACCGATCCGGACGATTTCGCGACCGAGATGGAGGCGGAGGAGGCCGACGAACACGCCAAGGCCGCGGCGCCGGGCACACACCGCACGGTGCCCGTTCAGGATGCAGCCGCACGCGAGGCCGCGGCCCGCAAGGCGGCAGCTCGGGGCGGGCTGGATTTCAGTGCGCAGCTGGTGGCCATCTGCAACGATCTGCCGCTGAACCTGACAGAAGACGAGGCCGAGCGCCACCTGCTGTTGCTGGGCCTGGCCAATGCCTGGCGCCTGCATGTGACGGGAGACCCGGCCGGTCGGGGTCGTGACCGGGGGCTGGCCCTGGCGCCCGTGCTGGTGACGCCCGACGAGCTGGGCGAGGACTGGCGGGCGGGGCGCATCCACCGACCGCTGCACTGCCGCTTCAATGGCCGCTCCACCGGCAAGATCGACGCGGCCGCCGACATGCGCTTCGACTTCCGGCAGCTGCTGCAGGTCCTGTCACGACAGGCCCCCGTGAATGCGGGCGCCCTCCTCTGCACGGGTCCGGTGGCCAACGCCGATCCGGACAGTGGCTGGACCTCGCTACTGGAGGCTCGCGCGCGGCGGATCATCGAGGAATCGTCGCAGCCCGGCCCGGCCTTCATGCAGCCGGGTGACCGCATCCGGATCGACATGGCGGATGCACGGGGCCATTCGCTGTTCGGCGCCATCGAGCAGCAGGTGGTTGCCTAGGAATACGTCGGGCTCATCCGCCTGTCCGTCGGCATCATCCATTTGCCCGGTCCACCTGGCCGGGCTCTTTGCAGGAGGAGACCCCATGACCAGAATGAAGGACATTCCGGGCAGTGCCGCACAGCCCTCGGACCCGCTGTCTGCCTTCAACGTTCCCGGCAACATGTTCAATCCTCTGGAAAGCTTCAACCAGGCGTGGCGCACGATGCAGGGCGCATCGCCCCTGCCGCCCACGATGAGCGTGGCGGAGCTGGAGAAGCGCATTGCCGAGCTGCGGACCGTGGAACAGTGGCTGAACCTGAACCTGGGCATGCTGCGCACCTCCATACAGACGCTGGAAGTGCAGAAGGGCACGCTGCAGGCGCTGAGCAGTCTGTCGGCGCTGATGTCCCCCGATGCTGCGCAGGCCGCCATGAGATCCAGCCCGGGGCATGCCGCTGCGGGTCCGGATTCCGCCATCGGGGCCATGGACACGGCCCAGCAGCTGTCGAAGCAGTGGTGGGACGTGCTTCAGGCCCAGCTGGGGCAGTTGACCGGGATGGCCGGACTGCAGCCCGGCACTGCCACACCCACCGCGGGCAATCCCCCCGATGGCGGGTCCGCCCCTTCCGAACAGAAGGCACGGGTGGCCCGTTCTGCCAAGGCCCCTGCCCGCTCACGTTCCCGTTCCCCCCGACGTTCTTCCGGGCCCAAGTCCCAGGAGCCATGACCCCCATGTCCGCCCATGCGCATCCCTTCCGCCATGCCCACGCCGCCGACCTGTCCTGGCAGGACAGTCTGGAAAAGGTGATTGCCGGCCTGAAAGCAGCACCCGTGGCGCCCCTGGCGCCGGATGCCGAGGAGCTGGGTTTCCTGTTTCTGGGCAATGCGCTCTACCACGTGGCAGACCGCATCCTGGAGACGCTTCAGCAGCGTACCGGGGTACAGCGCTGGGCGGGTGTGGTGGCCAACGGCGTGATGAGTCTGGAGGCCGACTATCGTCTGGAACCTGGCATCTGCGCGATGGTGGGAATCTTCCCGAAAGGAAGTGCTCGCTTCTTTTCTGCGGAGGATCCGCTGCCGCAGGCGCTGTCCGACATGCCCACGCCCTGGTGGACGGCGCTGGTGTACGGCGATTCGCGGCGCGGTGACCTGCCCTCACAGCTGGACGAGGTGGCCGGTCTGGTGCGCAGCGGCTTCGTCTTTGGCGGCCTGACCCAGGGTGCCAAGCAGCATGCCCTGCCCACCTTCGTGGGTGACCGAGTACTTCAGGATGGCACCCTGGCTGGGGTGGCCTTCCGTGACCACGTGCTGCTGCAGGTGCGCATGACGCAGGCGCTGAAGCCCCTGGGCGGCCTGCATCAGATCACGCTCGCACAAGACAACGTGATCGTGGAACTGGACGGCAAGCGCGCGCTGGACGTGCTGGACGACGAGTTCTTCGACCACCACCCCATTCCGATGCCTCCGCACGTGAGTCTGCTGGATCTGCCGGCGGTGCTGGTGGACATGGGGGTGTATCGCACGGCGCACGCGGCCATCAGCCGGAACAACCGGCAGAACATGGACCACCTGGCCGACCTGGACCTGGTGGCGCTGGAAGACATCGACCCGAGTGGCGGCAACCTGTGCATGACCCAGGAGATGCAGACGGATACGCGGCTGCGCTTCTGCGTGCCGGATGCCAAGGCGGCCCGCGCCGACATGGCGCGGATGCTGACCGAGCTGCGCGACGAGATCACGACCCAGCAGCTGACGATCCGTGGCGGCATCTATGTCACGGACATGACCCGTCCCCACGCGATGTTCCAGGAGCCGGGCAGCGAACTGCGGATGATCCGCGAGGCGCTGGGCGATTTTCCGCTGGTGGGCTACTGCAGCGAGGCCGAGGTGCACCGCAACGTGCGCCACACCCATGCCGGGCTGCTGACGCTGTTCGTGGGCTGAACCGTCAGAGGGCAGGCCCCGCGTTCAGTTGCTGCTGCGGTTGCCGGCCTGCGGTTCCTGACGACGGTTGCCTTCCTGCCGTTGACGGGCCGAGGTGGTGCCCGATGTGGTGTTGCGGGAGGCGCTTGCCGGGGTGGCATTCTGACGATCCGCCGCCCGGGTGGAAGTGCCCGGCTTGTCCGATGCCGTCCTGTCCGAAGCGCTGGGCGACGCGGCCTGGCGCTCGTCCTGCGCCGCCGACCGGGCCGAAGCATTCTGAACCTTCCCGGAAGCCGCGCCCTGCGGTGCGGCGTCCGCCTGTCTGTCACCGTCCTGATCGGCCGCAGCACGGTCTGCCGACGAAGCGGCTTCGGCCGCCGCTGCTCCGCCCGGCACCACGCGCACGCGGTCGGCGTCGATCTGCCGGCTCAGGCGCCCGGGATCAGGCTGATCCCCGAAGACCGGCGGCAGCACCCCCAGCAGCGACAGCATGAGCAGCACATTGAGCAGCACCAGCGCCGGCAACAGGTAATGGCCCCAGCCCCGCGAGCGGGTGGGCATGGGAGGGTCTTCGAGCAGGGAGGACATGATGGGAAAATGGATAGGTGCGGTGCGCGGGGCAGGACGGCCGAAAGGGCCGGTGCAGCCAACCGGACCGTGGCGGCCAGAAGGTGCAGCCCCCGCGCCGACGGGCGCCAGAATCGCCCGAGAATAGCGGATCGGCCCATGCCCTTCAAGGCCGCCCACCTGCCCGGCTGCCGTCGTGGCAGCTGTGACGACAGCCCGGCCCCGGGATCATGAATACTCGAAGAAGCCCCGGCCCGTCTTGCGCCCCAGGCGGCCGGCATCGACCATCTCGCGTAGCAGCGGTGCAGGCCGATACTTGGGATCGCTGAAGCTGTCGTGCAGCACTTCCATGATGGCCAGCACCACATCCAGGCCGATGAGGTCGGCCAGCGCCAGCGGCCCGATGGGGTGGTTGCAGCCCAGCTTCATGCCCTCGTCGATCTCGACGGCACTGGCCACGCCGTCCTGCAGCGTGAAGACGGCCTCGTTGATCATGGGGCACAGCAGGCGGTTGACGACGAAGCCGGGCGCATTGCGCACGCTGATGGGCGTCTTGCCCAGCGTTTTTGCCAGCCCCGTCACGGCGTCGAAGGTGGCCTGCGAGGTCTGCAGGCCGCTGATGATCTCCACCAGCGCCATCATCGGCACGGGGTTGAAGAAGTGCATGCCCACGAAACGGGACGGATCCTTCAGCGATGCGGCCAGCCGGGTGATGGAGATGGAAGAGGTGTTGGTGGCCAGGATGGCGTCGGGACGCACCACAGCCTCCACGTTGCGCAGCACCTGCGCCTTGACGCTCTCGCGCTCGGTGGCGGCCTCGATCACCAGGTCGGCCCCCTTGAGCGCTGCCGCGTCGGTGGTGCCGTGGATGCGCGCCAGCGCGGCCGCCTTGCCCGCCTCGTCCAGCTTCTCCTTCCTGATGAGCCGGTCCAGCGACGTGCCGATGGCCGCCAGTCCGCGTTCGACGGCCTCGGGCATGATGTCCTGCATCACCACGTCCAGACCGGCCTGAGCCGCGGCCTGCGCAATGCCGTTGCCCATCGTGCCGGCGCCAATCACGCCCAGTGTCCTGATCGTCATGTGTCCTGTCTCCTTTCTTCTGGAATGAATGCCGTGGCCGAACGCTTTCGGGCCCGCGGATCTTTGTCCTGTTGACGGCAAGAGGTCTGATTCAGGGGAAATGGCCCCGTGCCCCGGATCATCCCATGAAACGGGGCGGCGGGGCAGGATTCACCTTTGCGCAGCCGGATGCCGATCTGCCCGGGCATCCTTGCCCGTCGCCTGCGGCCTTGGGGTCCGGCAGGGCGCCAGGATGTCCATGTCCTGCCGATACGTCTCGCTCAGCGCCAATGCCATGTCCATCATCCCGAAGACAGTGCTGAAGTAATTGTCATGGGAATAGGTGTTCTTCCGGGCGTTATCGGCCAGGCACTGGAAGTCCACGCCCTCGTTCTGGCGGAAGGCCTTCGAGAACCACATGATCATCGGCACCTGGGTCTGTTCCTTGGTGGCGATGCCATAGGGCGTGCCGTGCAGATACACGCCGTTCTCACCCAGACTTTCGCCGTGGTCGGACACGTACAGCACGGCGCTTTCCAGATCGTCCCGCTTCTCCAGCCGCCCGATGACCCGATCAATGAAGCGATCCACGTAGACGATGGTGTTGTCGTAGGTGTTCACCAGCTGTTCCTTGCTGCACTTGTTGATCTCGTTGGTGTCGCAGGTGGGCGTGAACGTGCGGTCCTCGGCCGTGTAACGCTCGTAATAGGTGGGCCCGTGGCTGCCCATGGTGTGCAGCACCACCAGCGTGTCCTTGCCGCTTTCCTTGTTCAGGATCTCATCGAAAGCCGGCAGCAGGATGTCATCCAGACATTCACCGTTGCGACAGAATTCCGGCAGGTTGAGCGCAGTCAGGTCCACGGTCGCTGCCACGTTCTTGCACACGCCCTTGCAGCCCGTGTCGTTGTCCAGCCAGGAGATGTCCACGCCGGCACGCTGCAGGATGTCCAGCAGGTTGTCCTGGCGCGCTGCCCGGGCGTCGTTGTACCCCACGCGGTTCATGTTGGAGAACATGCAGGGCACGGAATGGGCCGTCGATGTGCCGCAGCTGCTCACGTCGTGGAAGTTGATGACCTCGTCGCCCCGCTTGGCCAGCCGGGGCGTGGTCTGCCGCGCATAGCCGTTCAGCCCCCAGTTCTGAGCCCGGGTGGTCTCGCCCACGATCAGGACGATGAAATGGCGGTGATTGTCGGGCTTGGCCTGCGTCACGGCCAGATCCAGCTGCATGTACGGCATGCGCGCCCGGTGCCAGGTTTTCAGTTTGGATCCGCCAGCCACGATGAGGTTGGTCGGCACGATCAGGTGCGTCACGTCCCGGTTGTTGCGGAAGAACGAGGCGTAATCCTGGTAGAAGTACCGAGCCACTCCGCCGATCACCAGTACCGAAAGGACAATCAGAACAGCACGCTGCGCAATCTCCTTGTACCAGCGACGGTAGTCCACCTTCACCATGAGGTACAACAGCGCCGGCACGACACCCAGACCCGCGATCCACCCCAGGTACGCCGGCGTCATCAGGCGACTGCTTTCCGCCCAGCCGGTGATCAGCACATTGGTGAGCATGTGCTTGTCGAAGTAGATGTTGAAGAACAGCGACTGGTAGGAAATCGCGGCCCCGATCACCAGCAGCGCCGGGATGATCACCTTGTGCAGCAGGGGCGCCGCCAGCAGCTGGAAGACGCCATTGAGCAGGAAGAAGAGCAGCACCGGCAGCGAGTACACGAACCAGTCCGCGCCCCCATTGAGCTCGACGACCTTCTTGTAGAAGGCGATGTTGAATGCGACGGTGAAGTAGAGGGACACCACCGCGATCAGCGTCGCGGAAGAAGCATGAAGGCGATTGAGTCGCATAACTTTATTATTTTGCATTCTGAAAGGCGTGACAGTATAACGAAACACTTAGGGAACCCTTAGCATCCCCATGCCCCTTGATGCGCCATGAGGACACGGCTCGCATCACGCCAGGCTTCTGCTCTGCCGCCAACCGCGCCTTCAGGGACACACGCGGGCGCCCCCGCTTTTCTGCCGGACGATCTGACGGGGAGGCCCGTCAGACTTCGGGAAGATTCGGGAAGATCACGGTGGGCTGCATGACAGGGCGTGCTCACCCCTCGGTTCCGGACTGCCGCGTACCTGGACCGTTAGAGGTAGACATGCCACAGCGCCGACACCCATACGGCCGAGAGCATGACCAGCGCGGCAAGCTGGGCGGCAGAACCGGCGTCCTTGGCGCGCTTGGCCAGCTCGTGTTCTGCGGTGGAGGTGTGATCGACGGCGGCCTCGATGGAGGTGTTGAACAGCTCGACGATCAGCGAGACGAAGGATGCGATGATCAGCAGCACCCGAACGGACAGCTCGAAATTGAGGCTGAACGCCAGGATGATCAGCCCCAGGTTGAGCCAGCACAACTGGCGAAACGCGCTTTCATGGCGGTAGGCAGCGGCAAGGCCGTCCATGGAGTAGCCACAGGCATTGATGATGCGCCTGATGCCGGTCTTGCCTTTCTTGCTGGATGCGTAGGATTCGTGGTGCATAAGCTGGGGAGTGTTCGTTGTCGTCTGCTTCGCCGAGGGGCACGGGCCACAACAGCAACTCGGGCGGCCACGAACCAGCGCCTGCGCTTCAGTCAGCTCGTGGCCGGATGCTGACCTGTTCGGCCGTCACCACCGCCAGATGCCCCGGGGCATCGTCATAGCAGACCTGCAGAGCCCCCTGGGCATCGATACCCAGGGCGGTGGCGTCACGTGGGCCTTGGGTGTGATGCACGCGCACCGGCCGCCCCGCCAATACATCGACATGCTGCCAGCGGGCAGAGAATACACCGAAGCCCTCGGCCAGCAGTTGTTCGACGCCCGCCAGCAACACTTGTCCAACCCCCAGCACCAGCGCGAGCGACTGCGGCCCGGACAGCGTGTCGAACAGCGCTGCCACCGGCTGGTCCGTCACCAGCCCCTCCGGCAGGGCCTGCAGGTTGAGACCACAGCCGATGACAAGGCGACTGCCCTGACCGCGGCTGCGCATCTCGCACAGGATGCCGCCGACCTTGGCCAGCGTGCGGCGCGGCCCCGGCAGCACCCGGCACAGGTCGTTGGGCCACTTCACCATCACGTCCACGCCCAGCGTGGCCAGGTATTCAGCCATGACGATACCTGCCACCAGCGGCACGGCGCCCACGTCGGCCAGACAATCGGGCGGCAGCTCGCAGCCCAGCGAGGCAGTCAGTGCATGACCCGGCTGCGCCTTCCAGGCCTTGCCGCGCCGCCCCCGGCCGGCCGTCTGTTCACCGGCCATCAGCCATACTGGCGACAGCGGGTGCTCACTTTCATGCAGTGACGGGCGACGCATCAGCTCCAGGTTGGTGGAATCCAGACAGTCGCGCCACTCCACCCACAGGCGGCCCTCGAAGCGGCCGGGCACGTAATCTTCAGGACGCAGGGAATGCTCGGGAAGCGGAACGGGGTTCATGGTGAAGGACCGGAAATCGATGTTGCGGCGGACCAGACGATCGGCTCCTGGGGCAAGCGCCCCCGCCGTCGCAGCGCAGCATCCATGTTATAACGCCAATCATGGCCTCCGACCCCTCCTCTGCCCCGCGCACTTCGGCCCATCCGGTCCTGTGGCTGATGGCCTTTGCCGCCATTCTGTACCTGTCCCTGTATCCGTTTGCCGACTGGGCGCTGCGCCGCCCCAGCCCCTGGGCCTGGCTCTCCATGGGGTTGCCCCGCTTCTATTCCTGGGGCGACATGATCGTCAACGTGGGGGCCTACGCCGGCTTCGGTTACCTGACGGTACGCCAGTTCCAGCAGCGGCTGGGCCTGTGGGGCGCGGTGCTGGTGGCATCGGTGGGCGGCTGCCTGCTGTCGTTCAGCATGGAGTCCATCCAGTCCTACCTGCCGCGCCGTGTCCCCTCGCTGCTGGATCTGATCACGAACGGTCTGGGGGCCTTGCTGGGAGCTGCCCTGGTGGTGGCGCTGACGTATTCCCCCCACCTGCAGCGCATGCGCACCAGGATAAGTCAGCTGGCCCTGGGGCATGAAAGTGAGCACCGACATCGCCGCTTTGCCGCGGTACTGCTCATCCTGTGGGTCGCCGGCCAGATTGTCCCCCAGCAGCTGCTGATGTCGGTGGGCCCCCTCTCTCCGTGGCCAGGCCAGGACCTGCTGCCGCCCCTGCCGCTGGTGGGCGCCCTCCCCGCCTGGGCCGTGCCCCCGGCCAGCGTGCTGCTGACGGCAGCCACGGCCCTGCTGCCGGCCCTGCTGGTGATGCGCTGCGTGGAGACCCCCAGGAACCAGCTGGCCCTGTGGCTGCTGTTGCTGGTGACGGCCCTGGGCCTTCGGCTGGGCGGCGCCCTGCACATCTATGTGCGCACCGACCGGCTGCAGACCGATCTGCCGATCCTGGCCGCTGGGCTGGTGCTGGCGCTGGTGCTGTGCCACCCGGTGGCCCGCTGGTCCGAAGGCGCGCAGCGCCGAGTGGCGCTGGGCCTCATCCCGTTGACCGTGGCGCTGGCCTGGCTGATCCCGCCCGAGCCGGCACTTCAGCCGTTGCTGAAGAAAACGATGACCACCTACATGCGGCTGGCCACCCCGGGCTTCCGGGGTCTGCTGCGTACCATCGCCTGCTGGTGGCCACTGGCCGCCCTGTATTTTTTTGCCATAGAAGCCCCCAACTCATCGGCCGGACGGCTCCGGTCAGCGGTCGATGGGGACCCTGCCGGACACTGAACCCGACAATGGTCTTCACGGGGGCGGTCCTGAACCGACTGCTTTCCGACCCTGACTTGCCATGAATCCATCCACTCGCATCCTGTCCATTCCCGGTCCCGTCGGTGCCATCGAGTGCTCGCTCGATTGCCCGGCCGAGCCGCGCATGCTGGCACTGATCGCGCACCCGCACCCGCTGCAGGGGGGCACCATGAACAACAAGGTGGCCCAGACGATTGCACGGGCGCTGTTGCAGCAAGGTGCCATCTGCTGGCGGCCGAACTTCCGGGGCGTGGGCGGCAGTGCGGGGGAATTCGATGCCGGTCAGGGAGAAACCGACGACCTGGAAGCCGTGCTGAAGTTTGCACTGGCGCACGAGAGCGCGGCCAGCCTGCCGCGTCCGGTGCCGCTGGTGCAGGGCGGTTTCTCCTTCGGCACCTTCGTGCAGTCCCGGCTGATGCAGCGGCTGGACGGATACCCGGTCGAGCACCGACCGATGGTGTTCGTCGGGCCTGCCGTCTCGCGCTTCGACGTGGCCGAGGTGCCCGCCGACACGCTGGTCGTGCACGGCGAGGAGGACGACGTGGTGCCGCTGGCGAGCGTGCTCGACTGGGCGCGCCCGCAGCAGCTTCCCGTGGTCGTCGTTCCCGGGGTGGGCCACTTCTTCCATGGCCGCCTGCCCCAACTGAAAACGCTGATTCTGCGACACATGGCAGGAACACATGTCTGACACCACGCTGATCGAGCGTCCGGCCACCGCCGGCGCAGCCCCCTCCTCCACCACCGCCAAGGTTGCCGGAGCTCCTGCACCGGCCTCGAGCACCGCACCCGCCGGGGCCAGCCGCCCTGTCCTGTGCTTTGCACGCACGGCCACGGGCAACGCCCAGCTCAAGCACCCGTCGGTCATGCTGTCGCCGCAGGCCACGCGACTGCTGATGCTCTTCGAGGAGCCGCAGACCATCGACGAGCTGCGCCGCATCATCGACGAGCCGTGGCTGCCCGAGGCCCTGATCGAGCTGGAGCGCCGCAAGCTGGTGCGCCGCGAGAACATGGTGCGCCCGGCACCGGCCCAGCCGGCGCCGTCTGCGGCCGCCAACGAGCCCACGCTGACCCTGGCCAGCCAGCCTGACCCGGCCCGCGAGGCCGCCGTGCGCCTGGCCCGCCAGCGCGCCCAGGCCCGCATCCTGTTCCTGCAGCAGATCGGCCGCCTCAGCACGCTGATGATCGACCGCATCGAGTCCTGCCAGTCCGAAGCCGAGCTGCAGCGCCTGACGCCCGCCTTCGCCGACCTGCTGGCCACCTCCACCCCGGCCGACCAGGTCGCCCACGCCGCCTGAAATCTGCGGCCTGGCAAGCACACCCGGCGAACCTTCGCCGGGGCGGGCACGTTATCATTGGGGTTTCATCCGCCCGGCCCGAAAGGTGACGATGCCCGCACCCAAGATCGCCAGACTCGACCCGGTCCGCCATACAGACCCCGACAGCTGGGAGCCTCCCCGCTCCTGGACGGCTTCGCGCATCCCTTCGGCGCGACTGCGGGCCATCCATCTGGCGCTGGGTGACGGGCGCGACCAGCCCAATCCGCGCATGGTGTTCTCGCTGACCGAGACCGGCATGCAGACGGTGAACAATCCGCGCCGCATCATGTCCACGCCGGCGCGCCGCCTGCTGGGGCTGCTGGACGGCCGGCGCTCGCTGGGCGAGATGCCCGCCATCGTCCGCCCGGCCGACCTGCCCGAGGCACTGAAGGAACTCATCTCGCGCGACATGATCGCGCTGACCGGCATTGCCCGTCATGATGCCGCCCCCACCGACCCGCAATCCGAACTGAAGCTGCAGGCCATCAAGCGCGCCCTCTCCGGCGCCTTCGAGGCCGAGCTGGGCCCCGATGCCTCGGTGCTGGAAGCCCGCGTGCAGGACTGCGTGAACCTGCATGTGCTGCGCCACGTGCTGCGCGAACTCATCAACCTGGTGGGCCAGCGCAAGAACCCGGCCGCCGCCCACCGCATCGCCACCCGGGTGCGCCGCCACGGGCCGCTCTGAAGCCCTCTCCCCCCGCTCACCGCACCGTCCAACTGTGAACATGTGTCCCGCAGTACCGTTCTGGCCACACTTGCGGGCCGATCCGGGGCGCTTTTGTTCCTGGGCTGTCCTGCATCGGGAGAAGCCACCCGGTCGGGTGGCATAATCCGCGCGGTTCCTTGCAAAAAATGCCCTGATTCATGGGGGTTTCCGTCGACATGTCCGCGTCTCATTCCGTGTCCGCTTCCCTGCCCCGACTGCTGCGCCAGCGCCTGTCTGCCCTGATGCTGGCCACCTCGCTGGGTCTGGCGGCCCCGGTGGCCATGGCCCAGTCGCTGCCACCGCCCGACATCGGCGGCCGCTCGTGGTTCCTCTTCGATGTGAGCACCAACACGGTGCTCTACAGCCAGGCACCGGACGAGCGGGTGGAGCCCGCCTCGCTCACCAAGCTGATGACGGCCTATGTGGTTTTCGAGGCGCTGCGTGACGGCACGCTGAACCTGGACACCCGCCCGCCCGTCTCGCAGGCGGCCTACAAGGCCATCGGTTCACGGATGTTCGTGGACCCGCGCAAGCCCGCCACCGTGGACGAGCTGCTGCACGGGCTGATCATCCAGTCCGGCAATGACGCCGCCATCATCCTGGCCGAGGCCGTCTCGGGCAGCGAGGAGGCCTTTGCCCAGCAGATGAACGCCGAGGCACGCCGCATCGGCATGAAGAACTCGCACTTCGTCAACGCCTCCGGCCTGCCTGCCCCCGAGCACCATTCCACCGCACGCGACATGGCGTTGCTGGCCACGCGCATCATCAAGGAGTTTCCGGACTACTACCGGATGTACTCCGAGAAGGAATACACCTTCAACGGCGTGCGCCAGCCCAACCGCAACCGGCTGCTGTACATCGACCCCTCCGTGGACGGCATGAAGACCGGCCACACCGATGCGGCCGGCTACTGCCTGGTGGCCTCGGCCCACCGCGAGCAGCGCAACGCAGCCGATCCGAATGGCGGCCCGTTCTCGCGCCGCCTCCTGTCGGTGCTGATGGGTGCGTCGAGCGACGCCACCCGCGCCACCGAATCCCAGAAGCTGCTCAACTACGGCTTCCAGAACTTCGAGGCCCTGCAGCTCTACCGGAAGAACCAGCCCGTCGGCCAGCACCCGCCGGTCTGGAAGGGCCAGCAGGCCACCGTGGCGGCCGGTTTCGCCGACGATGTGCTGATCACCGCCCCCCGCGCGCAGATCGCCAACATCAAGGGCGAGATCGAGCGCACCGAGCCCCTGGTGGCCCCCATCCACGCCGGCCAGCGCATTGGCACCCTGCGCATCCGGCTGGGTGACACGGTGATTGCCGAGCGCCCGCTGGTGGCCCTGGAAACGGTGGAGAGCGCCGGGTGGTTCAAGAGCACGTGGGATACCATCCGTCTCTGGATCAAATGATGACGACGCAGGCCGGGACGACGACGCGCGCCCGCCCTGCTGCCGACCAGCCCGAAGGTCTGGAAGCCCGGGCCATGGCATGAGCCGCCGGTGACGGATCACCCTATCCGCACCGCCCCCCTGCTTTCCGGACCATGAGACACCCCCGACGCCCGGGATGCCTTTCGGGCGGGCCAGACCGTTCATGACGCGCGCCCGACGACAGGAGCCCACCTTGGCTGAAGCATCCGATTTCTCAACACAGATCGTCTACCTGAACGGCAGCTACATGCCGCTTTCCGAAGCCCGCATTCCGGTCCTGGACCGGGGTTTCATCTTCGGGGACGGCATCTACGAAGTGGTGCCGGTCTACGAGGGCCATCCCTTCCGGCTGGCCCACCACCTCAAGCGCCTCAAGCGCAGCCTGGCCAAGATCCGCATCACCAACCCCCTGGACGATGCCGGCTGGACGCAGCTGATCGACGAGCTGGTGCGCCGCCACCCGCAATGGCCCAATCAGGTCGTCTACATGCACATCACCCGGGGTGTGGCCAAGCGTGACCATGCCTTCCCGGAAAACGCCACCCCCACGGTGTTCGCCATGACGAACCCGTTCACGCCGCCCACGCTCGAATCCATCGGCGAAGGCCTGTCGGTCATCAGCGTGCCGGACGAACGCTGGCTGCACTGCGACATCAAGTCCATCTCGCTGCTGGGCAACATCCTGGCGCGCCAGACGGCCGTGGAAGCCGGGGCCATCGAGGCCGTGCTGTTCCGTGACGGCTACCTCACCGAAGGGGCGTCTTCCAACATCTGGGTGGTGAAGGACGGCAAGCTGCTGGCCCCGCCGCACGACAACCTCATTCTGGAAGGCATCCGCTACGAGCTGATGGAAGAACTGGCCAAACGCAGCGGCATCCCCTTCGAAGCCCGCCGCATCAGCCAGGACGAAGTGCGCAACGCCGACGAGCTGCTGCTGACGGCCGCCACCAAGGAAGTGAAGCCCATCACCCGTCTGGACGGCCAGCCGGTTGGAAAAGGCGTTCCCGGCCCCATCTTCCACAAGCTGTTTGCCGCTTATCAGGAAGTCAAGGCACAGCGCTAAGGCCGGTGCACGCGGGACGTTCCGTCCATCGCCCCGAGGCGTCCCGCGCCGGGCTGACTGCCCGCACCGCCGGATCGTGCCTGGTCGGGCAGCCCCTCTCACCCGCCCGGGCGCATGCCGAAGGTGGCAAACTCTCCCTTTCCCCATTCATGGCGACCCCGAGATGACCGATCCCAAGCACCCCGAGCACCTGACCAACGAAGCCGTCCCGGCCGAGCCGTCTGCCGTCGACCCGCTGCAGTTCCCCATGGAATTTCCGCTGAAGGTCATGGGCAAGAACGAACCCGGCTTCACGGAGACCATCGCCGACGTCCTGGGCCGGCACATTGCCGACTTCGATCCCAAGACCCTGGACGTGCGCCATTCCAAGGGCGGCAACTACCTGTCGCTCACGGCCACCTTCACCGCCCATTCGCGCCAGCAGCTGGACGACCTGTACCGCGAGCTGTCGGCCCTGCCGCAGGTGTCGTACCTGATCTGACCCCCACGCCCGGGCGATGCCCTCGCCCACCATCCCGCCGCCTGACCTTCCCTTCGCCACCGCCCCGATGACGGACGCCCGCTCCCATGCCCTCCCTCCCATCCGCCTGCGTCTGCTGGGCACCGTGCCCTACACGGACGCCCTGACGCGCATGCGGGAGTGGACGGCGGCACGGCAGGCTGCGCGCAAGGCGGCCCTGGCGGGCGAGGCCCCGCCTGCTGCTGCACCCGCCATCGTGCCCAGTACCGGAGAAGCATCCCTGCGGCGCGACTGGCCGGACCTGGCCGAGGCCGCCACGGCCGGCGACGAGATCTGGCTGATGCAGCATCCGCCCGTGTTCACACTGGGCATGAACAGCCAGCCCGAGCACCTGCTCAATGCCGGCGACATCCCGGTGGTGCCCACGGAGCGCGGCGGTCAGATCACCTATCACGGCCCCGGCCAGATCATGGCCTACCTGATGCTGGACCTGCGCGCCCGCCGACTGGGCATCCGCACCCTGGTCGAACGCATCGAGGATGCCCTGATCGATTGCCTGGGCCAGTACGGCATCACCGCCTTCCGGCAGGAAGGGGCTCCCGGCATCTACGTCCTGCCCGGACAGAACGGCCCTGTACAGCCAGCCGATGGCGCGGCACAATGGCCCGCCGGTACCGTCACGCCCCCCGTGTCCGGACCGCACCACGTCCACGCGCGCCATGCCCGGCCGGCCGCTGGCGTGGCCAAGATCGCCTCCATCGGCCTGAAGACCAGCCACGGCTTTTCCTATCACGGACTGGCGCTGAACGGGCAGATGGACCTTTCACCTTTCCATAGAATCAACCCCTGCGGATTCCGCAACCTGCAGATGACCGATATCCATCGGCAGGCAGCCCTTTCCCAGGACCTCGATCTCGATGCGCTGGCGCTTGCCCTGGGCAAGGCACTGGCCGCCGCCATTGAAGGATAATTCGCCCATGGATCTCGTCGACAGCTCACTGACCGCCCGTCCCGCTCCTGCCGCGCCCTCGCAGACCGACACTGTGTCGCAGCCTCCCGTCACGACCCGGGATGGCGCCCCCCAGGGCACGACGGCCTCCGCTTCCGGCATCACCGCCCGCGCCGCGGCCAACCAGGGCGCGGCTGCCCCGGCCATCGACCCACGCCAGAAACAGAAGGGCGAAGCCAAGACCGCGCGCATTCCCATCAAGATCATTCCGATCAAGGACATGCTGCGCAAGCCGGACTGGATCCGCAAGCCGGCCCCCAAGCTGGGCAGCCGCTTCTACGAGATGAAGGAAATCCTGCGCGACCACAAGCTGCACACGGTCTGCGAGGAGGCCTCCTGCCCGAACATCGGCGAATGCTTCGGCAAGGGCACCGCATCGTTCATGATCATGGGTGACAAGTGCACCCGCCGCTGCCCGTTCTGTGACGTGGGCCATGGCCGCCCCGACCCGCTGGACACCGAGGAACCCTACAACCTGGCCATGAGCGTGAAGGCGCTGCGCCTCAAGTACGTGGTCATCACCTCCGTCGACCGCGACGACCTGCGCGACGGCGGCGCCGGCCACTACGCCGACTGCATCCGGATGATCCGCGAGCACTCGCCCAGCACCCAGATCGAGGTGCTGGTGCCCGACTTCCGCGGCCGTCTGGACAAGGCGCTGGACATCCTGGAAGCCACGCCGCCGGACGTGATGAACCACAACCTGGAAACGGTGCCGCGCCTGTACAAGCAGGCCCGTCCGGGCGCCAATTACGAGCACTCGCTGAAGCTCCTGAAGGACTTCAAGGCCCGCAAGCCCGATGTGCCCAGCAAGTCCGGCCTGATGGTGGGCCTGGGCGAGACAGATGAGGAAATCCTGCAGGTGATGCGTGACATGCGCGCGCATGACATCGACCGCCTCACCATCGGCCAGTACCTGGCTCCCACCCGACATCACCTGCCGGTGGAGCGCTACGTCACCCCCGAGACCTTCAAGATGTTCGAGGAAAAGGCCTACGAGATGGGCTTCCAGCACGCCGCCGTGGGCGCCATGGTGCGCTCGTCGTACCACGCGGACATGCAGGCAGAAGAGGCATCACGGCACGCCAGCGCCAAGGCGAACTGAAGCGGCACCTTGTGACCTGAATGCTGATCCGGGCGGCCCGAGGTAACGTGGGGCCGCCCCCTGTCCGGAACACGCCTGAACGAGCTTGGACATCAAATGGCAGCCTCCTAATGCTGTCCTAAGTTTGCGAGAGGATCATCACTTCCATCGCCCGATGAAGGGTGATGCCGGGTTGGAGGATCAAGGCCTTCAGGCCGCCGGACAGGCCGCATGAAACACGATGCCATGCACCTGTACGGCACACCTCCCTCCGACCCATGGCCTTTGTCTCCCAACTTCCGAACAGGAGAAACACCATGAACCGCAAACCGTTGCTCGCCATCATCGCTGCCCTGGGCCTGGGAACGGCCACCGGCTCGGCACTCGCCTATGACAAGTCGGACATCCGCGCGATGGAACAGGCCAAGATCACGCTGGAGCAGGCCATCGAGCGCGCCCAGCAGCAGCATTCCGGCAGCCGTGCGCTGAGCGCCGAGATCGACATGCGTCGTGACCGTGCCGAGTATGAGGTGGAAGTGATGACCACCGACAAGCGCATCTACGACATCCGCATCGATGCCGTGAACGGCAACGTGCTGGAAAACCGCGAAGATCACGACGACTGATCCCGCCTCCCATGCGCGTCCTGCTCGTCGAAGACGACCCGATGATCGGCAGCGCGGTGCAGGCCGCGCTGAAGGACGCGTCTTACGCAGCAGACTGGGTCAAGGACGGCAGCGCGGCCCTCACCGCGCTGGCCGCCCAGCACTATGATCTGGTGCTGCTGGACCTGGGCCTGCCGGGCCGCGATGGCCTGGATGTGCTGCGCACGCTGCGCAGCCGCGAAAGCGCCCTGCCGGTGCTGGTGGTGACGGCCCGCGATGCGGTGGATGACCGCGTGGCCGGGCTGGATGCCGGTGCCGACGACTACATCCTCAAGCCCTTCGAGATCAGCGAACTGCTGGCCCGCATGCGCGCGGTGCTGCGACGCCATGGCGGCGTGGCCACGCCGGTGCTCACCAGCGCCCTGCTGACGCTGGATCCGGCCACGCGCGAGGCCAGCGCCCACGGCCAGCCGCCGGTGCAGCTTTCCAACCGCGAGTTTGCGCTGCTGCACGCACTGATGCAGCGCCCGGGTGCAATCCTTTCCCGTGCCGACCTGGAAGACCGCGTGTACGGCTGGGGCGAGGAAGTGGAAAGCAACGCCATCGAGTACCTCATTCACAGCCTGCGCAAGAAGCTGGGCAGCGAAGCCATCAGGAACATACGGGGCGCCGGATGGATGGTGAGCAAGCAGGCCTGAGCCAGTCGCTGCAGTTCCGGCTGGCACGCGCCATCTCGCTGGCCGTGGCCGCCATGGCCACCGTGGCAGGCATCCTGTCGTTTCGGGCCACGCTGCACGAGGTGCATGAATTTCAGGACGAGATTCTGGAGCAGGCCGCCGAGCTGCTGGGACCGGAATCCGGACAGGCCATCCCATCGCTGCCAGTGCAGGGCTGTCTGCAGACCGATGACGACGAGGAAGGGCTGATCATCCAGCGGCTTCCGGCCCTGCCGAAGGGCAGCCAGGACGGAAAAGACGGAAAACAACCTTCCACTACTGATACCGTCACGAAAGATTCGCTGACAAATGACAAGCCAGCAGCATCTTCCGGGAGTTCGGATGCGACACGTTCTTCCGCTTCGCGTGACAAGGATGACGACGACGACGACAAGGCACGCTGCCTTCCGCTGCCGGCCACGCTGAAGAACGGCTTTCATGCCTTCCGGCATCAGAACCTGGAATACCGCGTCTATGTGCATCGCCTGCGCGACGGCAGCCGCATCGCCGTCTCGCAGGAAACCCGCATCCGTGATCAGATTGCAAGGCAGAGCGCCCTGTACGCCACGCTGCCCCTGCTGTTGCTGGTGCCCGTGCTGCTGGCGGTGATGCTGATGCTGATCCGACTGATGCTGCGACCGCTGGCGGAGCTGTCCCGCACCGTCGATGCCCGTCAGGAGCATGACCTGAAGCCGCTGCCGAAAACCGATCTGCCCACCGAGCTTCAGCCCTTCGTGAACGCCATCAACGGACTGCTGGGCCGCACCGGCGCGGCCATGGAAAGTCAGCGTCGCTTCGTCGCTGACGCGGCCCACGAGCTGCGCTCTCCGCTGGCCGCCCTGTCACTTCAGGCCGAACGACTGCATGCAGCCCCGATGTCTTCGGAGGCCACCGAGCGCCTGGAAACGCTGCAGGCGGGTATCCGGCGCAGTCGGCATCTGCTGGAGCAGCTTCTGCTGCTGGCGCGGGCACAGAACGCGCGCTGGGTTCAGGAGCAGGCCGCGGCTACGGCCACGGCAGCTTCCGCCCCTGCCGTCGTGGCCGTCCTGCCGGTCATGCGTCGCGTGCTGGAGGACCTGCTGCCACTGGCGGATCAGAAGGGACTCAATCTGGGCATCAGCGCAGCCCCCGGCGTCACCCACGATGCCGAGGTGGATGAGCGGATTCGTGTCGCCGCCGACGAGATGGCGCTGTACACGCTGCTGCGCAACCTGGTGGACAACGCCATCCGCTACACGCCGGCGGGTGGCCAGATCGATCTGTGGGTGGACCAGCGCGGTACCGAGGTGGTGATGGCCGTGCAGGACGACGGCCCCGGCATTCCCGCCGAAGAGCGTGCGCGGGTCGTCGATCCGTTCTACCGGGTGCTGGGCACGGGTGAGAGCGGCTCGGGACTGGGGCTGTCCATTGTGGACACGCTGGTGGGCAACCTGAAGGGCCGGTTGCGGCTGGATGATGCCGTGGGCCACGCCCACGGCCTGCTGGCGGAGGTGACGCTGCCGGCCGCGTGAAGGGGCAACGGTCCGGATCGGAACATGGCTCAACGCATGTTCCCGGCCCATGATCGTCCGGACGGACTGATCGTCTCGGCAGCGTGATGGTTCGAGCGGTACCGGTACATCCGGGACGTGGGCGTCAACCGCCCAGCGTCACGCCCGACCGCTCATTTCGGGGCTTGCCTGCTTACTTGCCCTGGCCTTTCTGATTCTCGGGCCGGTCGGTCCCCAGGATGCGCGACAGCTCGGCATCGGTGACGTATTCGAACAGCGTGACGACCTTGCTGACGCCCGAGACCTGCGAGGCCACGATGGCGGCGCGCTGGCCTTCCTCATGCGTGACCACACCCATCAGGTAGACGACGTTGCGCTCGGTCACCACCTTGATGGCGCTGGCGGTGACGTTGCGCTCACGCACCAGACCGGCCTTCACCCGCGCCGTCAGGGAAGAATCCCGGGCGCTGGCGGCGAAGTCTTCCACCGGCTTGATCTCGACCTCGTTGTAGATGTCCTTGATGTTGGGCACCCGAGTGCGGACGATCTCTTCCGCCTGGGCACGCATCTCTTCAGTGGGCACCTGACCGGTCAGCAGCGCACGCCGGTTGAAGCTGGTGATGGCCACCGAAGCCATCGGGTCCTTGTTGACGCTCTCGTTGAGCACGCGGGCACCGCGCAGCTCGATGGTCTCGTCCTCGGTCTGGGCCCCGATGGAACGACGATCCAGCACGGCCACCGTACCGATGGCGGCGCCGGTGACGGCCAGTCCAAAGCAGCCGCTCAGCCCCAGGGTGGCTGCAAGCACGGCAGACGATACGATACGACGCGCGAAGGCGCTGGGCTGGCTCATCCGAAATCTCCTGATAGCGTTGGTCCGATTATAGAAAGGCCTGCCGGATTTCGCCCGTTCGTCGGCTGCTGTTGTGGCCCACGCATCGAAACGTTACAAACTGCTGACGGCAACGGCCGGTCCGTGGACTTTTCAGGGGGCATGTGATGCGGCTGGCGACCTCGAAGCGCTTGATCCGGCAAACGCTGAGGATCTCCCAGGCCGCAACGTGCGAGAGCCGTGCCCCCGGGCATCCAGACAAGACCGCCCCCGGAATGCCGCCCGTGCCGGCACCCCAGGACCTCAGCACCCCGGCACTTCGGCGTCTTCAGACGCTCAAAACGCCTGACGGATCCAGGTCAGCTGCCCACCCTCGATGGCCACCACGTCGAAGCGGCACTCGGGCCAGCCACGGCCGGCAAAGCGTGATTGCAGCCAGCACTGGGCGGCGCGCTGGATGCGCTGCTGCTTGCGGAAGTCCACGCTGGCGGCTGCCCCGCCCCAGGCCATGGAGCGGCGACTGCGCACCTCGACGAAGACCACGGTCTGGCCGTCCCGCATGATCAGGTCGATCTCGCCCACCTTGTAGCGAACGTTGGCTGCAACAAGGCGCAGCCCGGCCTGCTGCAGGTACTCTCGGGCCTGCTGCTCGGCCTCATGGCCAATCCGCTGGCGCTGGGTCAGGCGCGGTGCGTCATCCATCGCAGCTCATCATTTGGTTGGTGAGCACCTGCTTCGCCGGAAGCCCCCGGAAACCGGGACTCAGACGGCGACAGGCACCCCGTTGCGATACTCGGCCGGCAGCAGCGTGCGCTCGATGACCGGGTAGCTGCCGTCGTAGCGCAGCTTGCCTGTCAGGCCATTGAGGTCCAGCGTGGTGGCCCCAGAGAACATCTCGCGCCCGATGCGCAGCGCATCGATGCCCAGCGCGTAGAGGCGCTGCATCTCCAGGCTGAAGTCTTCGGGCGGTGCCTCGAAGCCCTGGGCGCCATAGCTCTGCGGCTGGATGATGGCCGGCATTTCCACCAGCCGGATGCCATCCAGTTCGCCAATGGGCGTCTTGGCGTCCGGCCCGCCGATGGAGATCTGCGAGGTGCCAAAGGCCGGCTGGTTCCGGCCCGTGATCATCCGGACCGGGCGCGCCAGGTGCGAGGCCATGGAAAGGAAGTAGAGGTCGCCCTGTTCCTTCTTGGCCACTTCGCGGAACTTGTAGAGCGCGCTTTCTTCCAGCTCGATGGGCAGGTCGGCTTCGCCCCCCAGGGCCTGCCACTGGCCATGGAAGACCGAGGCGGCGCGGCGTCCCACCTGGTTGGCCGCGGTGATGATGATGGCGCGCGGAGCCTTCGGGTTGCTGGCCTTGCGACGCATGGCCTGGAAGGCCATGTCGGCCACCTGCACGGCCTCCTGCTCGACGCCGATGGAGAAGACCAACACGTTCCAGGGCACACTGCCGTCGCCCTCGAACTGGTTCAGGGCCAGCGTGGTGATGGGCACTTCGCCAAAACTGGCCAGCGCGGCCGTGCCGTTTCGCGTGAGCGGGCCGATGACCAGCGACGTGCCCCGGCTCAGCATGCCCTGATAGGCCGCCGTGAGCTGCTTGGCCGATTCGTCGGTTTCGTAGATGTCGATGGCAAAGCCCTTGGGCAGGCGGCGGAAGGCTGATTCGATGCCGGCCTTCAGCGCGGCCGCGGCGCGACCATAGATCTGCCCGGACTTGGGTAACAATAGACCGATCCGCTCCACCGACGCGGCGCGGGCCAGCCCCGGCCATCCGGCGACTGCTCCCATGGTCGCCCCTGCGGTCAGCAGGGTTCCTTTCATCCAATCTCGACGCTGCATCATGCCCTCATGCCAGTTTGCCGGCGGGCCCGCCCCCGAAGGGACCGTCCCTGCGCCAGCAGAAACCTCTCCGGCGCTTGCCGCTGCATTATATGTAGTGGCCACGCCCATCGGAAACCTCGAAGATATCAGCTCGCGCGCCGCACGGACGCTGCGGGCTGCTGCATGGATTGCCGCCGAGGACACCCGCAGCAGCCGACCGCTGCTGCAGTCGCTGGACATCGGCCACGCCCGCTGCCTGGCGCTGCACGCCCACAATGAGGAAAGCCAGGCCGAACGCGTGCTGGATCGCATCCGGGGCGGTGAATCGGTGGCGCTGATCACCGATGCCGGCACCCCCGGCATCAGTGATCCCGGCGCCCTGCTGGTGGCCGCAGCCCATGCTGGCGGCATCACCGTCGTGCCGGTCCCCGGGGCCAGCGCCTCCACCACGCTGCTCAGTGCTGCCGGCCTGCCCGGCGGGCGCTATTTCTTCGAGGGATTCCTGCCCACCCGTACCCGCCAGCGTCAGGAACGGCTGCAGGCACTGGCGGCCAGCGGGCAGGCCTTCATGCTCTTCGAGGCGCCGCATCGCATCGAGACGCTGGCGGCGGAACTGCTTCAGGCGCTGGAGCCCGAACGCGAGGTGGTGGTGGGACGGGAGCTCACCAAGCGCTTCGAGCAGATCGTGCGCATGCCGCTGGCCGCGCTGCCCGACTGGTTGCAGGCCGATGCCAACCATTGCCGGGGCGAGTTCGCGCTGCTGGTCTTCGGCCCCCCGGTCCGGCCGGAAAGCGATGAGGCTATCGATGCAGCGCCCAGCGTACTGGGCCTGAAAGCCATGCAGGTGCTGAGCGAGACGATGCCGCCGCGTCAGGCCGCCAAGCTGGCGGCCCGCATCAGTGGCGACAAGGCAGACAGGCTGTATCAAAGCGCCCTGAAAGAGAAGTAAGCGCTCGCAAGCCTCGCCTTCCTATTCGCGCGAGATCCCGGGCTTGTGCCCGGTACGCGCGCCAATGTCGGCAGCCACGGCGCGCGCATCGGTCTCGTTGGCATAGGGCCCCAGCAGCACGCGGTACTGCTCGCCGCGCTGCACCAGCTCCACCGGCGGATCGGACGGGGTGGAGCGCGCCATCTGCTCGCGCTGCACCCGCAGGGCATTGTCCAGCTGACGGAACACGCCCAGCTGCAGGAACCAGCCGCTGTCACCTTCGGCGGCACGGCGGGCTGGGGCTGGCATCGGGGCAGACGGCCCAGCGTCCACACCGTTGCTGCCCGCCACGCCGGCGCGTTCATCCGCCCGGGGCGCCTCCGCCGACGCAAGCTCCGTGTTCGCAGGGGCGCCTTCATCCCCCGGCAGGTCCAGTTCAGCGCGGGCCAGCGAGACCGCCGGCAGCGTGCGGGCCTGAGCGGGAGCGGCCTTGCCGGCTGGCTGGGCGGTCAGCGTGCGCCCCTTGCCGGCATCGGCGGGATTCAGCAGTTCCACCTCGACCTCGGCGTGCCCCTTGCCCACATAGCCCAACTTGCTGGCCGCCAGGTAGGACAGGTCGATCAGCCGCCCTCGAAGGAACGGCCCCCGATCGTTGACGCGCACGACCACCGAACGTCCGTTGTCCAGCCGCGTGACGCGCGCGTAGCTGGGCAGCGGCAGCGTCGGGTGGGCGGCCGTCATCTGGTACATGTCGTAGGTTTCGCCCGTGGACGTGGGCTTGCCATGAAAGCGCTGCCCATACCAGGACGCCACGCCCTGTTGCTTGTAGGGCTTGCGTTCGGTCATGGGCGCAAAGTCCTGCCCCATCACCCGATAGGGGCGGTTGGCCCGGGCCAGCAGTGGTTCATGTTTCGGCACCGGGTCGGGCTCACGCATCAGGCGGGCCACCCGCTGCGGGTCCGGTTTGCCGGGACCGTCATCCAGATAGTAGCCGCCCCCCGACGGGTTGCCGCTGGCGCAGCCTGAAGACAGGCAACCCAGCACGGCAGCCGCACTCACCGACACCCACCAGCCCGGCCGGTTCTTCACTGTAGACACTCGTTCGATACTCCCCGGAACCTTCTGGTCCGTCAATGGCGCGGGCTGTCCGCTCCGCCCGTACCGGACGGCGGAATCTCTCCCTGACGCGGCTTGCGCAGACTGTTGGCAAACAGGCGGTCATAGAGCCAGGCCGGCAGGATGCGCAACAGCTTGGCCACCCATCCCATCTGCCAGGGAATCACGATCCGGCGCCGGCGCGCCAGAATGGCATCCACCGCCACCTGCGCAAAGCGCGGGGCTGGCATCAGGAAGGGCATGTGATAGGGGTTGATCCGGGTCATGTCGGTATCGATGAACCCCGGCGAGATGGTGACGACCGAGACGCCAAACGGCCGCATTTCCAGCCGCAGGCTTTCCAGATAGACGGCCACGGCCGCCTTGCTGGCGCTGTAGGCGCCCGATCCGGGCAGGCCCCGCACGCCGGCCACGCTGGCGATGCCCACCAGCGTGCCCCGGCGCGCCGCCTTCATGGCGTCCAGGAAGGGGGCAAAGCTGTCGAAGACACCCTGCACGTTCACGGCCAGGATGCGGGCAAAGACGGCCCGATCCTCGGGCTCGTCGGTGAGTGTGCCCACACTGATGCCCGCATTGGCAATCACGATGTCGGGCGCACCATGCTCGGCCACGAAGCGCCGGCAGAGGGTGGAGAGCCGTTCGTGATCGGTGATGTCCACCGTTTCGCAGACGCACTGCACCTGCGGCAGGTCGGCCGCCAGTTCGGCCAGCCGGGCGGCACGACGGGCCAGCAGCAGCATCGTGCTGCCGGGAAAGCGCAGGGCCAGCTCGGTGGCCAGCGCCCGCCCCAGGCCGCTGGATGCGCCCGTGATGACGATGCGTCGCACCGGAGACGATGCGGCGCTATCGCGGCCGGCCGCCATCAACTCACTTGCCGGCGCCGTCGGCGCCTTGCTGGCCGCGTTCGCGCTGGATCAGCTCATCCAGCACCACGATGGCCCGTTCGTTGCTGCCGGCCACCGACGGGCTGGTGGTGTAGCGGCCATTGATGCCCAGCGTCGGCACGCCGTCGATGCCATAGGCGGTGGTCAGCTTGTTGGCACGCTGGATCTGCGTCTTCACGCCGAACGAGTTGTAGGCATTCTCGAAAGCCTTCGGATCCACCTTGGCGGCGGCCAGCACTTCCTTCATCTCGTCCAGCTGCTGCATGGACTTGTGCTGGTTCCGGATGGCGTCGAAGATCAGGTTGCGGGTGTCATCGTCCTCGCGACCGATGGCCTGCAGCGCATAGAACATCTGCTGATGCGGACGGTTGAAGAAGGGCACGTGCACACGGCGGAAGACCACGTCCTCGGGCAGGCGCTTGCTCCAGGCCGAGATGGTCGGATCGAAGGCATAGCAGTGGGGGCAGCCATACCAGAAGAACTCCACCACCTCGATCTTGCCCGGCGCGGCCTCGGTGGGCACATGCCCCGACAGCGCCTGGAACTCCTTGCTGCTGATCGACTGCTGCTGCGCCAGGGCAGCGCCAGCGGGCATCAGCGCCAGGGCCAGGCCAGCCGCGGAAAGCGTCGAGAGGAACTGTTTGCGATTCATGAGATCCATCCTGAAAGAGGCGACACCCGGAAAGCCTTTCCAGGCATCGTGAAAAACTGGGGGAGCCCGGAAGGCTCCCGGCGAAAGCGCATCCGGCCCGGGGGCCGAAGGTCATCCGCAGCAACGAAGGAGGCGTCGAGCCGGTTTACCCTGCATCAGACCGTTACACCTCGCCAACCATCGGTGGCAGTTCGCAACCGATGGGCGGCAGGGTGGCCTCCCGGACGAAGCCCGAAGGGATCAGCGCCCGCGCACCACGGCCGCTTCGATGCCCTCGTCAGCCAGATCGGCGCGGACCTGGTTGGTGTCCTGCAGCGACGGATACGGTCCGATCCGGACCCGATACACCGTCTGGCCATTCACGTTGCCCTGCTCCACCCGCGCTTCCAGACCCCGCAGCGCCAGGTTGCCCTTCAGGCGTTCGGCATCGGCCACGCGCCGGAAGGAACCGGCCTGCAGCATGTAGCCGCCCCCCACCATGGCAGGCTGTTGCGGCGGCATGGTGGGCAGATCATCGGTCGGCTGCCCGCTTGCATCACCGGTCACGTCCACCGTGGATACGCCCTGCGACTGCAGGTTGGTGCGTGGGTCCGGCTGCGGCATCACTTGCTGGCGGGAAGCGCCCTGGTTGGGATCGGGCAGCTGCCCGGCCTGGGGCTGGACGCTGGGCACCGGGTTGGGCACCTCGGGCGCCGGCTTCAGCCCCGACGGGTTGCCCTCCTGCACGACCGGCGTGATGAAGGGCAGCGGCGAGCGGTAGATGTACCAGGCCACGCCTGCAGCCGCCCCGGTGCCGATCAGCAGACCCAGCAGCAGCCCCAGCATCGTGCCGCCGCGCTGGCGCGCCAGCGGCGCGCGTGGCACGACACCGGGCCGGGATTGGCCTGACTGGCGTGCATCTCCCAGGTCTACGGACCATGCCGTGTTCACTCGGGCGGCTGCCCGCCGGGCTGTCGCCTGTGCCATCGGGGCATCACCCCGGTTCATCGGCATCATTGGATTGTCGATCTGCATCAAACCTCCCGGCCGTGGCCGTTCACAGCCGTTCCGGCGCCGACACGCCGATCAGCGCCATGCCGCGCCGCAGGACCGTCCGCACGGCCTCCAGCAGCGCCATCCGCGCAGACTGCAGTTCGGCATCGTCCACCAGCACCCGTTCGGCGTTGTAGAACGCATGGAAGTCGGCGGCCAGATCCTTCAGATAATAGGCCAGCTGGTGCGGTGCCAGTTCACGCGCTGCCTCGGTCAGCATGGCCGGGAACGCCGCCATGCGTGCCATCAGCGCGTATTCGGTGGGCGCCGTCAGCCGGTCGATGTGCGCCCCGCGACCCTGCACGCCGGCCGACTGGCCACCACGCTCCGCCGCCTGCGCCAGGATCGAGCAGATCCGGGCATGGGCATACTGGACGTAATAGACGGGGTTCTCGTCCGAGCGCGACAGCGCCAGGTCCACGTCGAAGGTGAACTCGGTGTCGCCCTTGCGGGAAATCAGGAAGAAGCGCACGGCATCGCGGCCCCGGGCCTCGTCACCGCCACCCGACCACTCGATCAGGTCACGCAGCGTGACGTAGCTGCCCGCGCGCTTGGAGATCTTCACCTCCTCGCCGTTGCGCATGACGCGCACCATCTTGTGCAGCACGTAGTCCGGGTAGCCCTTGGGGATACCCATGTCCAGCGCCTGCAGCCCGGCGCGAACCCGCGCCACCGTGCCGTGGTGATCCGAACCCTGGATGTTGATGGCCTGGGTGAAGCCCCGCTGCCACTTGCCCAGGTGATAGGCCACGTCCGGCACGAAATAGGTGTAGCCGCCTTCGGACTTGCGCATCACGCGGTCCTTGTCGTCACCGTAGTCGGTGGTGCGCAGCCACAGCGCGCCGTCCTGCTCGAAGGTGTGGCCGCCGGCCACCAGTCGCGCCACGGCCTCTTCCACCTTGCCGTCGGTGTAGAGCGACGACTCCAGGTAGTAACGGTCGAACGACACGCCAAAGGCCGCCAGGTCCAGATCCTGCTCACGACGCAGGCAGGCTACTGCAAAGCGGCGCACCGCATCCAGGTCATCCAGGTCACCCGTGGCCGTCTCGGGCGGCTGGCCATTCACCTGAACCGTCTCACGGGCCACGAAGGCCCGGGCGATCTCGGCGATGTAGTCGCCGCGGTAGCCATCGGCCGGGAAGGACGGATCATCCGGCGAAATGCCACGTCCGCGCGCCTGCACCGACAGCGCCAGGTTGTGGATCTGCGCGCCGGCGTCGTTGTAATAGAACTCACGGTGAACCTTCCAGCCTTGCGAGGCCAGAAGGTTGCCCAGCACGTCGCCCAGCGCCGCCTGGCGGCCATGGCCCACGTGCAGCGGGCCGGTGGGGTTGGCCGAGACGAACTCCAGCATCACCTGCTGGCCGTTGGACGGCTGTTGCCCGAACTGTTCGCCCTGGGCCAGCACCTCGTGCACCACGCGCTGGTGGGCCGCAGGCGTGAGCCGGAAGTTGATGAAGCCCGGGCCGGCAATCTCGGCCTGGGCGATGAGATCCGCCGCACCGGGCTGTTCCATCAGCGCGGCCACCAGCTGTTCGGCCACCGCACGCGGCGACTTCTTCAGCGGACGGGCCAGCTGCATGGCCAGGTTGGTGGCCAGATCCCCATGGTCGGCCTGCCGGGGGCGCTCAAGCGAAGGCGTCACCGACGCCGCCAGCTCAGCCTCGACCCCGATGGCCTGCATCGTGTGCGCCAGAAGCTGGCGCAATTCATTCAATTGTGTTGGAAGCATCCCCGGATTCTAGAGCCTGCACGCCATTTTGGGCGGCCGCTGTGGGCTACCCCTGACGCGGTGGGCCGACAGCCGGCGCCTGGCCACGCCCACTCGCGTCGCGCTCCGCCGGTGTCGATACGAGGGCCGGGCTCATGTTCCGGCGTGCCGCTCAGGCAGCGCCTGCTTCTGCGCGGCACTCACCCTGTCTCGGATCCTTGACGGATTTGCGGGTACATACAAAGACAGACACTGCGTTCTGCATTCAGCATGCGCGGATCGTTACAATACCGCCGTTACATTTTTCCTCGACAGCCCGCCTCCCCTATCCATGGACGCCAACTACAAGATCTCCCGCTCGTCCCTGCACGTTGAAGTCACCGATCGACTGCGCGAGATGATCTATGAACGCAGCCTGCCGCCCGGTGAGCGCATCGACGAACTGGGGCTGTCCGCCCGCCTGGGCACCTCCCGCACCCCGCTGCGCGAGGCCCTGAAGGTGCTGGCCCACGAAGGACTGGTCCGCCTGGTGCCGGGGCGGGGCGCCTTCGTCATCGAACTGAGCGCCGGCGAGGCGGAAAGCCTCTTCCCCGTGCTGGGGCTGCTGCAGAGTCGATGTGCTGCCGAGGCCGTCCGCCGCCAGACCCCCGAAGACATCGGGGCCCTGGATGCCCTGCTGGCCAATCTGGAGAACGCCGTCACGGGATATCGTCTGGCCGACTACTACCGTGCCGTGGACGGTTTCCATGAGCGTCTGCAAGCCATGGCGGCCAACCCCTGGCTCACCCGCTCCATCACCGACCTTGGCCGTTTCCTGCAGATGGTGCGCACCCTCATGCCGCTGCCCGAGAACCGGCTGCGCCAGTCCATGGCCGAGTACCGCACGCTGATGAAGGCCATCCACCGGGGAGATGCCGACGCCGCCGAGCAGATCGTCTACCTGCAGGCCATGGCCCAGCAGCGCGCCTGGCGCATGCTGCAGCAGCAGGCGCAGGAAACCGCCGCCGCGCAGGAAGCGGCCGCACAAGGTGCGGACACCACGGCCCCCGTCACGTCGAGCGCCACGGCCCCCAACGCTGCCGCCACGACCGAAGCGCCGAGTCCCTCCCAGCAGGCAGCTACAGCCCACGCAAGCCCGCAAGGCAACGCATCCGCGCCTGCCTACCAGGAAGCAAGCACCCACTCCGGCATGTATGCAACCGGGACACGCCCGGCCCAGCCCGCCGTGCAGCAGACCCGCGACGAGGTGGCTTCGCTGGACGCCTGACGGCGCACTGAAAGCGCCGGGCTGAAGCAAGGACGGCCTCCGGTGGCACATGGCGCAGCGGCACACGACAGGCAGGCGCTGCGCCCCTCCTCTTCCGAGCCACCGCTGCCTTGGCCGGGTGGAGCATGCCCGGCATGCCTCACCCCTCACATCAAGGGGCGCATTCTGAAACTTATGCTCACAAATGCGGTAATCTCTGCCTGTCACACTGACACTTTCATACATCTTCAACCCTTCTCCCGGTGAATTTCGAGGTTCCCCTCAGCCTTGGCGGCAACGCAGCCAATCGCAGCGAAGACGCGCTGATCCAGAAACAGAACACCGTCCTGCTGTTCGATGCGGATCCGGCCGTTGGCCAGCTTGTATCCGGGTTGCTGGAAGCCCATCGACTGGGCACGCTCTGCGTCATTCAGCATCCGCGTGAGGCCGAGGAGATCATCGAGAGTGAGCGCACACCTTCGTTGCTGCTTGTTCATCTGGATGGCCCCGAAGACCCCCGCCTGAACTGGCTACGTGAGCAGCTCAAGAACGCCGCCTGGCAGCGCCTGTCCGTCATCCTGCTCACGGCTGGAGATCCCCGCCCCCTGTGGCGGGAGGCCCTGGCCCTGAACCTGACCGACGTGCTGGCCAAGCCCCTGGACGAATCTGCCCTGCTGCTGAAGCTTCGCCAGTGCCTGGGATTGAGGATCTATCGGGATCGTCTGCTGCGTCAGGACCTGCTGACCGGCCTGACCAACCACACCGGCTTCATGCGCCGGCTGGAATCCGTGCTGCGCTCCACGCCCCGCGCCTGCACGCTCATGCTGCTGGACCTGGACCGCTTCCGGCAGCTCAACGACGGTCTGGGCCACGCCATTGGCGATGCCTTCCTGAAAGCCGTCAGCCAGCGGCTGGACGATCTGGTCAGCCGCCACACCGGCCCCGAGCGTCGCCGCCGCCTTCGCACCACCAGCCCCTGGCTGGCGCGTACTGGCGCCGACCGCTTCATGGCCCTGCTGCCCGGCCGCCCCGGTGACCCCGAGCACACGGCCTGCATGGACGAGCTGCAACGGATCCTGGGCCTGCCGCTGCACATCGAGGGCAAGGAGCTCTTCATCTCGGCCAGCGTGGGCATGGCCGTCTTCCCCGATCACGCCACCGACCACACCCAGCTCACCCGCCATGCCGAACAGGCCATGGCCCTGGCCAAGCGGCGCGGCGGCCATCGCATCGAGTATTTCGATCCCACCCAGAAACAGGCGCGCCTGGATGCACTGACGCTGGAGAACCACCTGCGCCACGCCATCCGTCACCAGGAGCTGCGCCTCTTCTATCAGCCCAAGATCTGCAGTCGCACCCTGCAGATCACCGGCGTCGAAGCGCTCATCCGCTGGCATCACCGCGAACTTGGCCTCATCCTGCCCGAACACTTCGTGCCCATTGCCGAGCGCAGCGGGCTCATTGCCGAGATTGGCGCCTGGGCCCTGAACGAAGCCTGCCGACAGGCCCGCGCCTGGCTGGACGAAGGCCTGCCGCCCCTCAAGATGGCCGTCAACGTCTCGGCCGCCCAGACCCAGCGCGGAAACCTGGTCGACACGGTGCGCCAGGCCCTGCATGACAGTGGCCTGCCCCCCGAGCAGCTCATCCTGGAGCTGACCGAGACCCTGCTGATCGAAAGCGGTGATCAGGCCCGCTGCCTCATCACCCAGCTCAAGCAACTGGGCCTGAAACTGTCGCTGGACGACTTCGGTACCGGCTACTCGTCCCTCACCTACCTGCACACCCTGCCGTTCGACGAGATCAAGATCGACCGCAGCTTCATTCAGGGACTGCCCCAGCAAGCCGTCTCCCGCGCCATCGTGAACGCCATCCTGGCGCTGGCCAAGGGACTCAAGCTGGAAGCCGTTGCGGAGGGCATCGAACGTCCCGACGAGTTCGCCTGCATCCAGCAGAACCTGCCCGACTGCACCCTGCAGGGCAACCTGTTCTGCCCCCCGCTCAGCGCCGCCGACCTGCGCGCCCGCCTGCACACTGACACCCGATTCCAGCCTGCCCTGCCGGCCTGAACATTCCGGCCTGAAATCTCGCCGCCTGGACGCTGACGCCCTCTCCTGGCCTTGGCCGGACACGACTCTGAGCGTCCACGCCCCCCCAGACGCCCGGATTTATATCGCTCCGATTTAACCTGACGCAACAGGTTGCACTTCTTGCGGGGTCAAGCGCCCCCCTATGTCGCGTTCTGGTCTATCCTTGAAACAGGATCCCACTGGGCCGGGCAGCCCGTGCCTTGGCCTGCCTCTCGAAAGGAGACCTGTCTCATGTACAACCGCGTTCTCATCGCCACGGATGGTTCCCCGCTGTCCGAACGGGCCGTCGATACTGGCATCAACCTGGCCACTTCCCTGAAAGCCTCCGTGATCATCGCCACCGTCGGAGCACCGTATGCACCGCCCCTCTACGCCGGCGACCTGGTGCCCAACAACTACCTCACCGCCAACGAGCACGACGAGAAAGTGCGCGCCAGCGGCCAGGAGATCCTCGACCAGGCATGCGCCAAGGCCAAGGCGGCCGGGCTGCAGTATGAGACCGGCTTCGAAATCGCCGATGAGCCCGCCGACGGCATCATCAAGATCGCCCACGACAAGAAGGCCGACGTGATCGTCGTTGCCTCCCACGGTCGCGGCGGCCTCAGCGCTCTGCTGCTGGGCAGCGCCACCCGCCGCCTCATCAGCAACGCCAAGATCGACCTGCTGGTCGTGCGCAATCCGGAAGAAGACGCGGCCTGATCCCGCACTCCCGGCCGTGGCCCGTTCAGGGCCGTGGACCGATCACGTCCGACAGCCCGCTGGCTTGCCAGTGGGCTGTTTCAGCTTTGGCCACCCAAGGCGCCTGCAAGGGCCGGATCATTCGTTGCTGCCGCCCTGTTGAATTCCGGACATCTCGCTTTCCATGGAAGCTCCCGACACATTGGACGCTGCCATCGCCCAATGGGGCGCCCAGGAAGACCTCATCTGTGCGCAGGTCTTTGAGAG
>ERZ773009.349-NODE-349-length-33548-cov-5.068343_pt1 | contig 33548 bp, 33 predicted proteins | sample MGYA00580663_ERZ773009 | MGnify/ENA primary metagenome ERZ773009 (study PRJEB29015, sample SAMEA2737969) | human oral metagenome | biome: human oral; feature: human-associated habitat; material: dental | place: China | collected 2026 ... | reverse complement strand
TATTTTCCATCTTACAAACTTCTCTTAATTTTTCTTTCAGTTCTAAGTCAGAGCACCACGCAAATCCACATCCCGCAGAAATTTCCCTTGGGATTGTTATTAGACGTCCTTTCACTTTTTCCCTCTTGCATGCCTTTTCAAATTTCATAGCTTCGGCGGTAGTGTGAAATGCTACTACCGCCTTTAATTCTTTTTTCCTCATTATTAACTTTCCTTCTTACTTCCTATAAATCCTACAATTAGTAAATATATTATACAGATTACAACTGCTATTTGACCATTTATTCCAGGTCCTCCTGCTGCTGCCGGAGTTGTTGCAGTAGCTTTTGCAGCTGCCGCTCCTGCCAGATTGAAGTTATGTGCTATACCTGCACCTACGAACATTCCAAGAACAGCTATTACAGAGTCAGATGAACCTTGTCCTGCAAGAATTAACTGTCTTAACGGACATCCTCCCATAAGTATTCCAGCAAGCCCAACTATATACAGACCTAAAATGTTCCAGATTACTTGAGGGTGAGCTACTGGACCATAAGCAACAAATTTGAAGTTTCCAGTTGCTATATTAAAAATTAACATTACAATAAATATTCCAAAAATTGGAGTTGCTAATTCAAAATTTTTCATAAGAAGTATATCTCTGAAGCTTCCTGCAAAACATATTCTTGCTCTTTGTGCAACAATACCAAATACGATACCACCTGCTAAAGAAATAAGCAGAGGTGCATGCATACTTCCAGGACCTTTCTGACTTATAGCAAAAAGACCTGTAGTTGCACTTAATATTAACAGTAAAACTAATACTGCAGGAAATATATATCCATTTTCTTTTCTTATTTCAACTTTTTTCTCTAGGGAATATCCTCTCTTCAAGAAGAAAATTCCAGTTGCTATACCAGCCAGAAGTCCTATAAATCCAACATATGCACTAAGATCTCCTGCTGACATACGTATAATCATTCTTAAAGGACATCCTAAAAATACAAGCGCCCCTATCATCATTGCCACACCTGCGAAAAATCTTATTACAGGTGATGAACCTCCCGTCCTGCAGTTGCCTTATATTCCTTTGTGAAGTTTGAAATTATAAATGACCCCAGAACAAATCCTACTATTTCAGGTCTAAAGTACTGGACTACCGCAGCTGTGTGAAACTTCATTGAACCTGCCATATCTCTTATAAAACACGCGACACAGATAGCCATATTCTTAGGATTTCCAGACATTGTCAAAACAACTGCAACTGCTCCTGCTACTAAACCGAAAACAAATAGACCTTTTTTTGAATTACTTAATTCCATGTAAATCTCTCCCTTATTCTTATTCTTGATATGTTTTTCCTTGTAGAAAATCTCTAACTACATAAACTGGTAAGTTTACCTTACTTGCTATTGCAGGAAGAGTAAGTTTTTTATCTCTTAGATTTCTTATAATTTTTCTTTTTTCTTCTGATATATATTCCTTACCTTTAACTTTAACTTGTGCATGTGCAACATTCTGTCTTTGTGTTATGTATTCTAGATTTTCTACTTTATTATTCTTTTTATTGGCATCTTTATGATTTACTATCATTTTATCTTCTTGTTTACCAATAAATGTATGAGCTACGATTAAATGGACTTTCCCACGTACTCTATTCCCAGAACCGTCCATTATATCAACACAATCGTAGCCTCTATCATCATCAAACATTTTAAGTTCTCTTCCAGTTTCACAGTTAAATATCTTACCATCTGAAGTAACTTCATACTTTGGGAAGCTTTTTCCTTTAAGAACAACTGTTTTTCTTTCTATTTTCTTCATTATTTCACATCCTTTTTATACTTATATTTTTATATTTTGAACGTGAAAAATTGTCTAATTTTGAGAACTGTTATTTATCTAATTCTTTAAGAAATTCATCATAACTAAGAATAGGAATATTGAGATTAGTTGCCTTTGTAACTTTACTATCTGTAGGTTTAGCTCCTATAATAAGAAACATAGTACTAGGACCTACATTATTAGTTACTATTATACCAAATGTTTCATCAAGATATCTTTCAATATCACTTCTTACATGTCCATCTATACTTCCAGTAATACAAACTTTCTTTCCACTGTATTTAGATTTTACTACTTCCTTACTAAGTTTAAACCCAAGTCTTTCAAATTCATACATCATATCAATATTTTTCTTATCTTTAAAGTATCTAATAAGAGAACTTGCTGTTAAATCTCCTAATAGCTCTTTTAAGACCTTTTCATGCTCTAGGTTATCAACTAGTTCATTAAAGCTTGGAAACGCCTTAATAAGCGTCTTAGAGGCTGTATGACCAATTAGTGGAATATTAAGACTCGCAAGTAAATCTTCATACCTGCATGCTTTTACTGCTTCATTTATACTATTTACTATATTCTCTACTCCTTTAGAACTATAACCGTCCCAAGCAAGCATTATATGAGATTTATCTTTAAGCTTTATTATATCTGTAAATGTTTTAACAAGTCCCGTATTCATAGCATCTTTTAAAACTACTGTTCCTATTCCTTGTATATTAATACCATCTCTTGACACAAAGAATTCAAATTTTGCAAGTTTCACATCATAACATTCTGAATTATCGCATATCAAATCAGTTTCACCTTTTCTAAGCTTACTTCCACAACATGGACATTCACTTGGTATTTCTATAGGAAATGTAGTCATAACTTTCCTTGCATTCATATCTATTCCTTCTATCTTAGGAATTATCTCAGCTGCTTTTACTACATTTATAATATCATTAATTCTAAGTTTACTATTAATAAGATATTTATAGTTATTAAGTGTTGCTCTTGAAACTACTGTTCCATCTATTATAATAGGTTCAAACTCTGCAACTGGAGTAAGTTTGCCAGTTCTTCCAAGTTGCCAAGACACACTATTAAGTTTAGTTTTAACTTCTTTTGGTGGAAACTTATACGCAACTGCATATCTAGGAGCTTTATTTGTTACTCCTAATCTAAATTGGTCTGAGAAATTATTAAGTTTAAACACAAGTCCGTCACAAGGAAATTCCTTGCTATCTTTTACAACAGTGTTATCATTTACAAATTTACCATAAGTTCCAAACTTTGCGTAGAAATGATATGGAACTCTAAATCCTAATTTAACTAAATATTTAAGCACTTCTTCTTCTGTATTAATATTATACTTAGTTGGATTTACTATTTGATACATCATTGCTGATAAGTTTCTATCTCTTACTACTTTAGGGTCTTTCTGTCTTAAAGTTCCACTTGCTGCATTTCTTGGATTAGCAAATGGTTTTTCTTTTGCTTTAACGAGGTTCATATTATTATCCATAAAAGATTTATAACTCATAAGTATTTCACCTCTTATAGTTATATCATCTTTGAGACTAATAGTTTTAGGTATATCTCTTATTTCTACTACATTTTGAGTTACATCTTCTCCTATTTCTCCACTACCTCTTGATAATGCTTGAACTAGTTTTCCTTTTTTATAAATAAGACTAATACTACAACCATCTAATTTACTTTCTATAATAACATCTTTATCTCCAGTTGCAGAACTTTTAACTACCCAATCATTTAATTCCTCTTCACTGTAAGTATTACTTAAAGAAAGCATAGGAACTTCATGCTTTACTTTAGTTCCATAAGCAACACCTGCACCAATAGTGTCTGTAACATCACTTTTAAGCTCTTTATAGGTACTTTCTACGCTTTCTATAAGCTTTTTAATCCTATCATACATATAATCAGATAAAATCTCTTCTGAGTCCACATAATAGCTTTTATTGGCTTTTCTTATTATGTCTTGTGCTTTAAGAACAGTATCTATTTCTTTTTGGCTTAATACTTTCTTTCCTTTCTTATAGCACATAGTTTCCATAATACTTATCATATCACTTAATTCTTTTCCATTCATAATATCTCCTTTCTATTTAATTTTGCGGTTTAAAATAAAATAAGTGCTTACTCTATATTTTCATATAAAGTAAGCATCTCATTTTAGTATATCTAACTACAAATACATAAGACCATTCTTGCATTTTATTATTATATCTTCTTTATTTTGAGGAAAAGTAGTTTGTACATGTGTACATTTAGGTTCTGTAAAATGATATATTTTATCTAAATCTTTCTTCTTTCCTCTTATTAAATATTCTTTATCCTTATCATATTTACCAAGTAAGTCATAACATATAAGATATAAACTTTCAGGAAGTTCATATTTTTCTGCAAGTCCAGTCATTGGGTTCCAAGTCATAGCACTTGGATGATGTGCAAAGTAAATTATTGCATTAAATGCTCTTTCTAATATAAAGTTAGTAAAAGTGTCCCCGTCTTTATCACCTATAAGACATGTATCTATAGTAATTTCAGTAAGCTTAACCACTTCACTTTCTGTAAGACCTATTATTCTAAGTCCAACTGCACTTCTTTTACCTATAGATGGAGGACGATAACCAAAACAGTAGTTTACATTATCACGACTCATATCTTCTAAAACTTTATCAAGCATTTTTTTATCTGCTTCATTTGGTGCATTTGATAGTATTCTATTAATACTTTCAGGAGTTATTCCATATTTATCAAGATAGTCACGGTAGTATCCTATCATATTTTCACCAAATATATTATATGGAAGAATTATCTCGTCACTATAAACACCAAGATAAGACTCCATAACATTTCTACTACTATAAGGAAGCTTTGTACTTCCAAATCTTAACCTTATTTCATCTTTCTTATCTGTCATTCCATCAATAGTGATTTCATGAATATTAAATATAAGTCTTTGAATACCTTCAAGAAGTCTAAATATTTCATACTTTGCTTTATATCTTCTTCTACTATAACCTTGAGAAAATAAATTATCTATATTATCTTCTTTAGATTTAAGCATTCTAAGCTTATCATTAATAAGTCTATACTTCTGATTAAGTTCGTGACTTTCTATGCTTGGTTCTCCATTAAGATTATAAATAACTCTAAATGGACGAAAATCCTTACTCATAACAGGAAGTTTACTACTCATTGCACTATCAATGTTTGCTAAGAAATAATCCCTTTTACTTTCTGCAACATTATCACAAATCCATTTAATCAAGACATCTCTATCCTGTAAATCAAATATATTTACTATTTCCTTTCTTTCTTTATCTTTCTTCTCATCCTTATTTTTAACTTTATGACTATAATTAAATAAATCATCTAATAATCTTTGTGCATTTGCTGAAGTCATAGAACTTGCAAGTTGAAAAAAGAACTGAGGATTTAATACCTTGTAGTTCCCAAGGTCAAACCAACCTCTTTTACAAACTCTTAAATCCGTAGTAGTTCCACACTTATCACATACTAAACCAGCAATAGGAGACTCAAGTTCTCCACATTCACAAGAATATCTTTTAATTTGTACTTCATCACTATCTTTAGAACTTATTCCAAACTTATAACTATGAATAGACTTTGATGTAAGAAATGCTATTTCATCATATAGTGGGTCATAAACTACTGAAGTATCTATTTCAAACCCATCTTTAGTTCTCATATCAGTTCTATACTGATTTTCAAAGTTTACTAAGTCGTGCATAAGTCCAAATGATACAGCTACGTCTTCATCTATCTGTTTTCTATCATGAATAGCTTTAGAAACAGTCTTAAAAAAGAGCTCACTATCATTATAAATAGTTTGAATTACTTCTGGATAAACCATATTCATAATATTCTTTTCAACTTCACTTCTGATATACATACTATATTCCTCCCTTATAAAATTAAACAAAACGATTACATTGTGGTACAAAATAACCCTACTCCCGAAGGAGCAGGGTCTTTTAATTGTATTATGTTTTGTTACATTTGATGATATATAAGTGTACTTTAGTCTAATTCATTTATCCATTCTAATTCATCTTCTGAATAGATTATTGGAATATATATAGCTTCTTCTTTGAACTTTTCTTCTTTGTAAAGTGGTTCTCTATACAAAATTCCATCATCTTGTAACCATCCTTCATATGCATATTTATTTACACACTTTTTAAAATCTGGGAATAATCTTATTTCCATAAATCTCCATAGTTCACGATATGCATAATTTATAAATAATAAATAAAGCTTTTCCCTTACTTCATAAGATGTATTTTCATGTATACCATCTAAACATAATTTGCAGAATTTAGAAAATTCTTCACCATAATTATTTATCTTATCTTCTGGTATTATATAAGCTTCTTTCTTTTTATCATTTCTATTATAGATTACAAGCTTTCTTACACCATCGTTTCTATTAACTCCAAGTGTAATATTATCAATTACTTCATCTACAAACTTTTCATAAGTAAGTTCATCTTTAAATACTTTTATTTTATCTATAAAGTAATCTCCTTTAAAAGCATTATTCCTTACATCTTTTTCACTAACATCTGCTCTTATATCTATAGAGTAGTCACCACCAGCTAAATATCTAAACACTTCAAAGAAAGGACCTATTTCCCATTTCTTAAACACATTTCTGCATTCACTTATAGCTTTTCTTCTAGCAGTTATGTAATCATCTATAGCTAAATGGTCAGCTGCTCTTTTCTCTGTCATAGGATTAAAACATGTTCTTATGTAATCATTTGGAGTTTTAACATTACTTTCTATAGGTTTATCTGTACCTCTTATTTTATCTAAGTTTTCTTTAGCTTTCTTAAGCATATCTTTAATAACATAACCTAATGCAAATACAGTTCCTGCTACTAATGCACCACCAACTAGAAGAGCACCAATACCTTCAGTACCAACAACAGATGAAACCACACTTTCAGTTCCAACTTCATCTTCTTTTCTTTTTATAGCTATAAATGTAGTCATATAATCCCATTCATCACCGTCTCCGGGTCTAACATATACACCTGATAAACGGTCACTATTTAAACCAAGTTCGTGTCTAAGAGTATCATCTACTTTTCTATTAAGTATATCTGCTTCTTCTGTCATATATTTATCTATGTTGTACTGTATTAAATCAAGAGTTTCTTCAGGTCTTCCTTCTTCAAATTCATCTAGAGCAACCCAAATCATATCTCCTAAAGAACCTAATTTCTTTTTATATTCATTTCTTTTGCTATATACAAAAGTTGCAGTTTTCTTAGGTCCTTTAAAACTTATAATACATCTTTCTTTATCATTTTTACCTATTTCTATTTTAATATCTTCATATAAGTCATAGAAATCCACAACATTACCCGGTATATTGCAAGTTCTTATATTATAGAACATAATTTTCCCATCATCTGTTATATAATCAGAACTCTTCATTTTATTCATAAACTCATGTTTAAATGTATCTATGATGTCTGATTTACTAGACTCAAATTCAACATTTATTTTAAATTTAATTCCATTTAATAGACATATAAAATCCAAAAAGGGAAAGTCTTTTTCTTTCCCTTTAAGTTTTTTATTAAGTTCTGATATTATATTACTTACTTTATTTAAGTGAGGCAGTATTTCATCTTCTGATAATGGAACACTTAGATTATAAGAGCTATTAAATAGAGGATTTTCTCTCTCATGAGATTTATTTTTACTAGGTTTAGTTTCTTTTACAGCAGATTTAAAATATCTAGAGATTAACCAAGAACCACCTGCTAATATCCCAACAGCCGCTGCAGTAATTCCTATGTCACCTAACATATCAGAGATAGCTCCTTCAGTTCCAACTTTATAATCTGCTTCATGCAATCCTGTTCCCATCATTTCTTCTAACGGACTTTTATACATTTGAACCACCTACTAATCTCATAGGAATTACTATATCTTGACTTCCATTTGAAGTATTTCTGTCATTTACTTGATTATTTCTAAAACTTACTTTAGCTTTATTTTGAATACCCATTTCAATATAGTAAGCATCTAGTATTCTATTTAACATAGCATCATGTTCTTCCCAAATTAAATCTTCTATATCATAAACAAGGTCTTCATCAAGACCTTCACTATTAATTTCTCCATATCTATCATTCATAGCTTTTATCTTAGATAAGTATTCGTCTATAAATTCACCAAGTTTTCCATATTTAGAATTATTTCCTTCTGTAAATGAAACTGATTTTTTAGTTATTTTATGAGAAATTACTAAAGCTAGATTATCATCTTTATCTTTTACTCCAGAAATTACTATATAATCATCAGTTTCATCTAATAAAGAAGATAATGATACTCCTTTATTGAATAAGTTTACTCTATATGGAACATAAGAACTATTATCTTTTAAAGCATTTAGTAACTCTTGTTTTTGAATTCTAGGTTCTAGACTAAGTTCTAATTTTGAATTAGATAAATAAGCAATTAGATTTAATACTGGGAAAGATGCAGGTCCTATATCTGTTGATTTATTAACTTTATTAATAGCACTTCTCTCTTTATTTATATAATTAATTACTTCTTCTTCTGAATTAAATGTAAACATAGCATCTTCTATTTCTTTTTTATAATTAACAGCCATCTTTTTATCTCTATTGTGACTAGCAAATATAGCAAGACCTGCAACAGTAACGGCAAATAACACTGTTCCACCTATAACCATAGCTGTTCCTTTAGCAAAACTTGCAATACCAGAACCTACTGCACCCCAGAAAGACTCATATCCATAGCCATAATCAACACTTTCTACAGCTTGTACATTATCTTCCATTTTAATAACTCCTATAGTTATACTAGGAAGCATATCAATATCATCTATATCAACTTTTACACAACCTTTTCTTATGTTTGCTCCCCATCTAGCTATCTCATTTTCTACCACTTCTTTTACATATTCAGAGAAGTTTTGTACTTCTTTCCAGTAGTATTGAGAGAAAACATCCATAAATCTTTCTTTATCAAGTTCATAGTTATCTCCACCGTCTATAGCATCAGTTGCAAACTTCTTAAGTTCATCTAAGAAACTATCTGCAAGTTTATCTCCTGTTCTCTTATCAAGATTAATAATTAAGTTAGTTTTCATGTTATCATTACCTAAGATAGCTTTAACTTCATTATTTTCTTTCATAAATGCTATTTGAACATTTCTCATATACCAATCAAGTTCTTTATAATCAAAAGGTTCATCTATTATATGAGATAGTATAAATGTTAGTTCTCCACTGTTAAAACTATCTAGCATTTCATCATAATCAGGATACCATCTTTTAATGTCTACTTTATACTTCTTATCTCCACATAGTTTACAGAACATATTATAAATAGGAAGTTTATTCTTAACTTCTTTAGATATAGTAGCACCACTTCTCTTAAGAGCTGCATCATAAGCTTTAATAAATCCTTTTAAATCTTCTTCATTTTTAAACTTAAGTGCTTTTTCTTCTATATATTTATCTTGATTTTCTTTTATCTTTTTATTTACATAATACTTACATAATTTACCTATTCCATTGAATAGTAAATATGCACCAGTAACAGCTACTCCTATCTTAAATGATTTACTATGAAGTATATCACTAAAATGTTGACCTATAGCATTTAGAGTAATCTCTAAAGACTCAGAACCAATATTTTCTACTTCATCTTCATTAAAATCATCTATATTATCTGGTAAATTTCCATCATCTGGAGGTAAATCTCCGTCTCCATCTCCAGTACCTAAGTTATCTCCATCCTCTATAGGAGTTTCACCTGTTATAGCATCATCACTATCAAGAACTGCAATTATATCATTTCTTACAGTTTCAACTATAGTAGCTAAAGCTTCTTCACCATTATCATTTTGCATATCTATAGATAAAATGTCACTAGCTGCTCTTAGAACTTTAGAAGTAATATCTTTGAATTCTATTTTAGTTGCAATAAAACTCATTTTTTCTAATGCTTTCATTACAAGTAAATAATCCATTAAAGCTCCATTATTTCTTATTTCTATAATGTTACCAATAGACTCACTTGCAGGAACTGATGATACTCCTCCTATGCTTGGATTTACTTCTTTTATATTTACATATAAAGAAGCTTGAGGGTTATCATCTATATCTACTACAGTATCAGTATAATAGATTTTAGTACCTAATGATGATTTTACTGATAAAATAGCATCTATTGCCTCTAATATGTCGTTAAATGCTTTAAATCCTATATGTTTTGCAGTATCTGGTAAAGTTCCATTTATTTGTAAACTAGTTCCTACTAAAGAAAGTGCTGCAGTTAAAGCAAGTAAATAAGTAACTTGCATACCTTCATACACAAATGGAGTAGTTTCTGTTCCAGCAAGTTTACTCATAAGAGATTTTTGGTCAAGTAATTCTCTAAATTCTTGGAATTTCTTAATAGTATCATCTTGAGCAAAACATTTAGCTATTATTTCTTCTGCTGGTTCTATAAAACTTGCTTGATAATCATTTGCTATAAAAGAACCAGTTCTTTCTATAAGTCCAGAACTTAATATATTAACCATATTAGATACATATCCATTAATATGCGTTCCAGAAAGCTTTACAAGGTTTGCAGCTTTTGCTTCTTCTTGTATAAGTTCTTCATCAGGAGTTATTTTCTTATCTTCATAAGTAACTCCTTCTTCATTTTCAGGAAGTTCATCTGGTTCATCATCACCCCAATCATCATCTCCACCTAAATCCAGATTTATTGGATTTTCCTCATAATCATAGTCTTCATTTCTATTTGCTTCTTCTTCAATAAGTCCAGTATCTATATTAGCATCTTCTGCTTCCATACCAAACATAGTTACATACTTTTTAACTTTATCTCTATTATTCATTTATACAAATCCTCCTTTAAAATTATTGTAATAATCTATTTGCTCTTACCATATCTCCAATTACTCTTTCATACTTATCTCTTTCACTATTAAGCTCAGAAACACTTCTTCTAGCAAATACACTATCTTTTAAAAGCGAAACTAAGAAAGTATCACTATTTGAGTCAAAGAAACTAATTGAAAGTAATGGATATTTAGCATATAATGATTTAACGAACCCTGGATTTACTATATTAAGATTATTTTCAAGTAAAGTTTCTCTTACTTCATCAGATAAAAGCATTGCAACGAAAGGTTTATTAACACTTTTAACAGCATTAAGCATAGCTTCTAATGTTTTAACAGTAGTAGGAGAGTCAGGATTTGCACTATTCTTACTTCTTAAGAATGAAAGTGAAACTACATTCTTAACTTTTTGCCATAAAGAAGTAGCTGTTTTAACATCTGTTATAGAATTATTATGTTTTACAAAGAAAGATATTGCATCTTCTTTAGTAATAGTCTTAGCAACACATCTAATTCCTATTTGCATACTCTTCTTTTCCATTTTAGTACCATTTCTCACATAACTTTCTACATTAATAAAAGTAGGAAGTCCAGTTCTTCCAGTTTTAACTATTACTTCATCTCCTTCTGTTCCTACATGGAAGTTAGAAGATAAATCTTCATTATAGTATTCTTTAATGCTTTCTAAGAATACATCTACTGCAGTACCACCAGTAGTCTTAACTTCTCCTTCTTTTTCTTTTATAACTCTTCCAGTTACGTCAGAAAGTACAGCAATAGTTCCAGACACTTTAACTTTTTCATTTGGAGATAAGAAAGGTAAATCTTTCATTATTCTTCTAACATCTCCATTACCAAGTCTACTTCTTCCATCAACAGTAGATTTAATTATCATTCCATAAAGTATTTCAAGACATCCACAATAATCATCTCTTATAGATTTAGGAATATCATCTGTAACTACTACAGGAATAGTAATTATAGTTTCATCTATCGTTGATTTATAGTCAGAAAACTTACTAAATAAGTTCATAAGAACAGGAAGAACTATCATAGTACCAACAGTAGACAACATTCCAACCACTATTTCACTTCCTAGCTTAGTTAGAGTTTCATCTTCAGCACCTATTCCAAAACTTTCTAAACCTTCATATCTATTACCATCATAATTAAATGGGTCAAGATTTTCATTTGCAACAGTTAGAAATTCTTGAAATTTCTTATCTGTTTTATCAAATATACTCATACATATCCTCCTTTTACCGTCTGTTAAACGGCTTCTTTTTATTTAAAATAACGATAGAATTTGTTTTTATGTTACCGAAAAAAGAAAAAAAGAAACCAATACAGAAATAAATCTGTATTGGTTAATCTTTCTACATTAATACTTCTAAAGTATCTCTTAGAGTAGTATTAATTTCTACTAATACATTAGAAGTTACTACATCATAAATTCTAAATGTTCCAGTTTCTACTTTATTCTTATCATATTCTCCAGACATAATAAGTCTATAGTTATCCTCTCCATCATTTTCATATTGATTTAAAGTATAAATCTCTCTTGCTTCATCATAACTTATAATATCAGTAACATTTATACCATCTAAATCATATAACTTAGCAGAAGTAACTATAACATCTTCTGTTTCTGTATCTATTTTAACTATTCCTTCTACATACTTTTTAGTATTAGACCTTAGATAACTAAAATTACAACTTAGTTCATATTTAGCACTAGGATTAGTATCTAAAGAATAGTTATAAACAGCTGTAGGACCTTCATAACCAACTTCTATATCGTGTCCTTTACTCCATACTTCTACCTTATAGACAGTTTCTTCTGGATTTACTCTATTAATATAACCAATAATTCTTGGTTTGCCAGTAGTATTATCAAGTACAGTAATTTTATTTATAACCTCACTACCATCATTTGGGTCTTTCTCATACTCTATCTCTAGTGTATCAAAACTGTCTGCTTTCTTCTTATATCTTCTTATCATTTGCTTTATCCTCCTTTAGCTTTTCTATATACTTATTGTAAAAATCCATCATAAGATTAATATCATACAAACCTACATATTTATCAATCTCAGCTTTCATAGGATGTTCCAAGTCTCCGATAAGTTCTACTGCATACTTTATAACATAATTAAATGATTTCTTAGGACCGTAGTTAGAAATACCCGGATATTCATTTCTATCATCACCCATCATAGTTATAAAGTATTTATAAAGCTGTAATGTCATTACATCATGCTGGGCAAAAGGATATTCTCTATATGCTTCTTCTAAAGTATAGAGTTTCTTACCATCAAATATAGAACAGTTTCTAACTTTAAGCATATGCATTACTAAATCCTTTGATATAATTACAGACTTTATACTACTATTTGCCTGCATCTTTTGTATATACATAACAGGATGTGCTCCAAGTACATTTACTACTTTAAGGTTTTTAATATCTTTATTTCTTCTAATTGCTACTATTAAAGCTTTAAGAAAATTAGATTTATTAAAATCTACTCTTTCATCTCTAATTTTACTCCAATTTTCAAATATATTTCTATGATAAATAGAACTTTGTGTATAATAAATAAATATAAGCTCTGTTCCCATACTAGTATACTTAGATATAAATTCTTCTACTTTAGTTGATATATCTTCTATTACCATATCATCATCTATATCTTTATTTCTAAATAGTATAGAAACTGTATGATTTAAATCTATATAAATTCTTTTTGCATCTGTATCTATAGAGAACATAGACTCAAAGATTTCTCTTGTCAAAGTTTTAAAGTAATCGTTTTGCATTACTTTATCATCAAGTCTTCCCATTATCTCACCAATAATTCATTAAGTTTATCTTGTATTGCTTCTGCAATCTTAATATACTTAATATCTCTTTCTTTTAATACAGTTCTATCAACCATATCAAAGTTTTTAAGTCTTATTACTCTATCTATCATAGTAGATAAAGTTGCAATTTGATTTTTATATAGTTTATATCTATCAAGTTCTTCTATCATTTCTACTAAATTAAATTCTCTATTATCTATTGCTGCTGATATATGTACATTAGGAATACTCCATTTATCAAGATAAGTAATATTCCACAATATAAATATATCTAAATCTGTACTTATTTTAAGCATAGAAACCTTTCCTCTAGTTTCTACTATACTTATAAGTCTATCTAAACTTCCATCTTTTAAAAGCTCTAAGTTATTTCTAATCATATCATTCCTCCATAAATAAAGTTCTCTACATATTCAACTACTAGTCCAATTATAGAAGACATCATACCATTTTTAGATAAATCATTTATATCATCTATTATTCTTATATATCTATTAAGATTAGGAAGATTTTCAAACCTTTCATCAGTTTCAACTATTACTTCGGACTCTCTTAGAAACCCTAGTTTATACTCAAGTCCTTCCATATAAAGTTTTATTCCAATCTCGTCATTATCATCCATAAGAATACCAACAGTATCTGCTACATCTTCTAATACATCAAGCATAGATGAAATGGTTATTCTAACATCTGCCATATTCTTCTCCTTTAATTTGCTGGATAAAAAATAAAAGAACCTCTACTTATATAGAAGTAGTTCCATATAAATAGAGGTATTATTATTAAATATGTAATATAAATGCAACTTTATTATCTTGTGATACTATAGATGCTTTTAAATTATAAATTGACTCAGTTATTACTTTTGCAAATAAAACTCTTGAGTCTACTAAAAGATAAGGTTCTCCATCTACCATATAACTCATAACAGTTCCTTGAGGTATAAGAGTTTTAAATATAGCTCTTACTTGAGAAGTATTGATATGAGATAAGTTTTCTTGAGATTTAACTAAAGAATTCATTAATGGATTTTTATATAAATGTTTAGAAGATTTAAAACTTTCAGAAAGTTTTACCATTGGTACAGTTTCCATAATACTTTCTGCTCTTCCATTTATATATTCTTTCTTTAATATTGGAGAATGTTCATCATTTTCTTTATAGATAGGTGCTGCTTCTATAAATTTAACACCACTTTTAGCATCAAGTTTAGACACCACTCTTTCATTCATAAGTTCAGCTGCTCTTTCTGTTGTACAAGATACATTTACTGCAACGAAGTTTGCTCTTGCACATATAAAAGTATAATCTTTTGGCATTTCTTTAAATGCATATAAGTAGAATAATGTGTTATTCTTGTATTCTGTATTAGAAAGTGTAACATGTTTTTCTAATTTTAAATCCTTATTTGCATTTGCTCCTAATAACATATAAGATTTAAGAAGTACATTACCTATAAGTTCATCTGTTCCTATAACTAGTGCTAGTTCATTACCTCTTGTATTAATCTTTTTGTAATTAGGATGAAGTATTGCTTTTAGTTCATCACTTAATATGCTTTCATCAACTAATTTTAAAGGATTAAACTTATTAAAGTCAGTTACTGTAACTAAATCTTCTTTCTTTAAGCATTTTTCTAATTTAAGTTCTGCTATAAATGCATTATATTTTGTATCAAATTCTACTTTCTTAATGATATTAAATCTAGATTTTAATTCTCTTTGAATATCATCTACTGTACTTTGAAGTGAAATATAATTCACTATATCAAGTGGAATATTTATTGTGTCATCTATAGCATTTTGTACATATCCTATAAATGGTTCATTTGGTGCAGTTACTGTAATTCTATGTGGAAATGGATGTGTAGGTACACTTTCTCCATATGGCACGAATTTAGAATTATCAGGTGCTTTAGTTCTTTTTTCTCCAAGTCCAGTAATAGTTATCTTAGGTGTTTCAACTTTGATATCTCCTACTCTTGGAATATTACTTCCAGCTGAAAGTTCTGGTGCTTTTTTACCTCCTTCTTCTTTAACGTTGATTTTTGCAACTTTTTCTTTTTTCATGTGTTACTCCTCCTTCATGTAACTAGGTTTAATATTTTTTATTTAAAAGAAAAACATTCCTCTTAAATTTACAAAGCTATTTGTAATTAATTTAGAGTCTCATTTCTCTTTTAGTTCAGTTTATTATATATAAGAGTATGTAGTTAAGTTAAGTGTGATATATGTTTCTTCTTGTAGTGCAATTTCTGCAAGTAAAAGTCTTTCATCATCAGCTGGTAGTTTAGCTAAAGTCTTTTCAACTAGTTCTTCATTTAAGAAAGAATATATCTTAAATCTATTCATATTAAATGCTCTTAAAAAGAAATCATAATCTTCAAGTTCAACTATACTTCCTATATCATTCATATGAACTACTTCATATCTAAATATTTGGTAGAACTCATCAGGAAATACTTCTCCTTCTTCTCCTTTATCATTTATATAATTAGAAAGTAATGCTTCTCCATCAATATTCTCCATAGTAGATATAAACCAATCAAGATAGTCTCTATAAGCATTAAGAATAGGAACATTTCTTACTTTCTCTTCTCTATAACTCTCAACACCAGCATTTATCTTAGTGAGGTGCATAATATTTGCATCTATTACTATTCTTTTACATACTATACCAAATATGTACTCCATAATTTTCTTATCTTTATTATTACAGTTAGTAACCTTTATAAAATCATAATAAGTTTTCTTTCTAACTGTTTTAAATTCTATTATTTCGTTTAAATATAAGAATAGCTCAAGAATTCTACTATTCTCACTCATATATATCTCTACAAGCCTATCTATCCAGAAAGTATCATAGCTTTCTTTATTATCAACAAGTATCTTACAGAATATATCAGGAGCAAGTAGTCCTAAATCAAGGTAATTCATAATAAGCTGAGGAGATAGAAGTCTATAATCATTTATAATAATATTTGCAATTATATTATTATCTATTCCTTGTATCTGAAGTAAACTTAATGTAAAAGAATACATATCAAACATGCCTTCTTCTATAAGATTTCTAAATACTATAAGTAGATAACTACAAATCAAATAATCTCTATCATAATATTCTTTTCCTCTTGCTTTATACTCATTTATTTCAAGCTTTGGTATTATATCATTTATAATACTTTCATACTTTCCATTCTTAATCTTATCAACTGTATACTCAGTTATAAAGCTCCATATAGCTTTGTGATACTTCTTATTCTTATATTCATACATCATGAGGTCATCTAAACTTACATCATTTTGAGTAATAAACATCATTGCTGCGTCTCTTGACATATTTAAACGATAGAATTCTCTCATTATATGTTTTATTTCTTCCTTTAACATATTATCTCTCCTCTATCTTAAATGTATTTATCCTTTTATTCTCTTCTGCTTGCTTATATTCTATAAGTTCGTTAAGTTTTTCTATTCCTGCACGGTTTAAACATTTAATTCCTCTTTTAGCTAAGAATTCCTCTGTTAAATCATATGGTTCTCTTATATCGTTAAATGCATATATAAGATACTGGAGTACATTACTTCCATAAATAACTCTTGCTACAAGTCCGGGTTTATAAGCAAAGTCACTTACTACTTCTGCAGGTATTAAAACTACCTTAGTCCATTTAGGCTCATCTAAATACCTTATATACTGACTAAATACATTAGTTGTAAATCTATCATAATTTACATCAAAATGCTGTTTACTCCATTTTATTATCTCAAAATAACCTTGAGAAAATCTATTATCTAGTAAATCCATAACAGTTTCTGGTTCTTTTGGTATATCTTCTATATCCATCATTCCTTTTCCTCTTAGTAGTTTCCTAAGAGTAGTTATTTCTTTTACCATTATTTAGCCTCCTTTTCTTCTGGGTTCTTGTCTCCATCTAAAACGTCATCTTTAATCTCTACATTATTTCCATTTAGGTTAGTATGAGCAGGCGTTCTTGGAGTTACTCCACTTATTCCAGTTATTATAAACTTATTCTCTTTACCTATTACAAACATTCCATACATAATATGACCTTTCTTCATAACTTTATTACAGATATTTTCAAAGTCAACTCCCTCACTCATATAAACATTTAAATCAGTCCATTCTAGTTCTTTCTGAGATATCTTCTTTCTTGTATGTACTCCAGTAGTATCATGTGTGTGAGCTCCACAACCAGCAGGAGTAGTAGGTCCACTTAAGTTTCCTTGGTCACTTTTAATCTTTCCAGTTGCTGCTGTCATCTTTTGTATATGGAAATGCTTTATAAATCCATCAAGTCTATGTCCATAACCAGTCATATTCTCAGCAAGTATAGTAGTTGCAACTGTAAATTCTCCCATTTTATTTTTATCTCTTGCTGTAAAATCCTCATTTAACATATTTTCTTTAGGAGTTTTAAGCTTCTGTTTACCATATGGGTCTATTTTAGGTTGGTCTGGTGTTTCAGCTTTCTCTACTATTCCTTGCATTAGTGCTGGAATTATAACTACGAAATGAGAGTTAGTAATTCTTGCTGCAGGTTCTGCAAGTATACATTCATATACTGCTGCTTGAACACCAAAGTTTAAATTATTTATTATCATATTATTCCTCCTTTATATTCTTAAACATCAAAGCTTGTTTTTATTTGCTTACAATAAGGATAACATTTATATGTAAAAAATAACAGGAGGTATTAACTATGATTAATAAGGTAGATAAGGTATTTTATCATAAAAGAACGGAGTGTTTATCTGTTCCTTGGAATATAAAGTATAGAAAGATAATAATTGACACTATAACTCTTATATCTAAAAATATGAGATTTAATGTAGAAGAAAGAAATTATCTTAATAGTATAAGATTTTGTGCATTTTTAACTGATATAACTGAAGAAGAGAAAATAGTTATATCTAAAGATGAATTTGATGATTTAGATATAAGTTCTGATATAACTGTTTCTATTTATCCTATATGGGAATATGGAGTATTTGAAGTTGATGAAATTACTATAAATAGATTTGCAAGAAACTTTGATTTCTATTTAGTAGGTTCTTTAAATCTTGTAGATAGCTCAGTTATTGATAATATAAGAGCTATGCTTCCTTGGCAATCTATGATATACTACGGAGACCCATTCCTTGATAGTCCTGAGTATAATAATAGCACTGCTAAATATCTTACAAATGCAGCTTATGAACTTAAAGATAATTTAGATACTAATAAGAAAAGTCAAAATCGTAAAGTTAATGTAACTCTAACTAAACTTCGTGTAGATGCAGATGATATTTTATCTACTATTTCTATTAGTAACTCTATATCTGTACTTAGAGTAAATGAAATTAATGTAAATGATGTGATTGACTTTATTGATAGAAATAAAGACGGAGTTGTATGTGTTCCTAGAAGACTTTATAGTAATGTTATCAATGATGTATGGTATAATAAAGGATATGATATGAGTCTTTCTATGAATAATGGCTCTACTTATTATGTAAAATATCCTTTTATAGCTAAAACAGAAGATGGAAGAATAGTTACTATAAAACCTATGGATACAGTTAAGTTTATGAATGTAGATGATGCTGCATTTTTATATAATGGACACGAGTGTTATAAATGTAATATTAATGCATATGATAAAGATGGAAACTTTATTGCATATTTTAAAGATATTATATTTGATAGAAGTGATTATTTACTTTCTTTTAATAATGATAACTTTGATTATGATAATATTGATGAGTTTGAAGTAGTAACTAAACTTCTTAATGAAGAAAGTTATGTAAATCTTGGAAATGAAATACTTTGTGTTACTCCATTTAGAATAGTTTATCCAGAACTTACTAAATACTTTAGTTGTGAGAAAGTACTTGCTTATATTGAATATGTAGAAAGAAATGTAACTATAAGAAGTGATACAAATTGGTTTAAATATGTATGTTCTGCTACAGAAGAAATAGATATTCGTTATACAGACGAATTTATTTAAACGAAAAAAAGAAAAAAAAGAAACCCGAATACTAATTTCTAGTATTCGGGAATTCCTTTATTTATTTCCTAGTCTTCATAGTCCTCATCATCAAACTCGTCTCCGTCATATTCACCTTCATCTGGGTCTAAATATGCTTCTTTTTGAATAAAGAAATCATCAACACCATCATAGACATAATTAAACCAATCAGAGTCAAGCATTTCTAATAATAAAGAACTATCTTCTTCATCAAATAGATATTCACTCCATAAATCATAAAGTCTTCCATTTGATAATTGAATTAAGTCATCATATTCTGTTTCTTCTGTGCCTTCTGGCAATACATAAAGATTATCATTTAAGTATACTTTTAAATGTTTATCATTGTCCATAGCTTTATTAAATTCTTCAAGTATACCTGTTTTCTTATACCAGTCTTCTGTATCTTCTGTATATGTCTCCATATCTTCATTCCATAAATCTCTATTATATATTTCATGACTTTCTAAATCTTCATCATTTTCAACCCATTTATAGAAATATATTCTTTGTACATTTTTACTGTTATAGGCAAAATTCATTACATCTGTTAAATTCTTTAATTCCATTCTCTAATCTTCTCCTTTTTAATAATAAAAAATGAGATAACCTAAGCTATCTCATTTTAATTTAATTATATTTTACATTATTAGGTGCAACTTTAACTTTTACACCTCTATGATAGACAGTTCCTTTTCCTCCGTTAGCTCTAACACGAGCAATCTTTCTCTGAAACTCTCTTTCATCTTCATCTCTTTCCCATTGAGCTATCTTTCTACAAAGTTTATCTCCACCTATAAGAATGAAAGCTCCAAACACTATAGTACCGATTACTTTTCCAAACATAATATCACCTCCTTCAACCTTGTGTCATGTTTCTTTTAAGACTTTCATATTCTGCTTTTGTAAGTCTTGTAATTATTCTTTTATTATAAGGATAAACTGTCTCCTTATAATAAATTTCTATACATTCTTCTTGCTCCATCACATACTTAGTAGTCTTTGCTCCAGCTACAAATCCTATAGCTAGAAATATGAGATTTTGCACTTTAGTATTAAGAAGAAAACTCAGCATATTAACACCTCCTTATACTAAATTATATTTAACTTATTCTTTTTAAATAATAAGTTCCGTCTCCATTACTACTTAAAGTAGTTTGCCAATGTTCTTTACTTCCATCACCATATGTAATAACTATGTCTTTTCCTTGAACTGTTATTCTAGTAATTAAATATTCACTAGGAATTAAGAACTCTTCTCCATTACTTACAAACTTAACTACTTGCATTTCAGGAACTATTACATTAGTATTACCTACTGGAGTATTACCATATCTTACTATAACAGGATAAACTCCATCTTCATCTTGAACAAGAAATGCTGCTCCGAAGTCACCTTTTCCAAATTCCATAGGATAAACTTCATTTCCTTTTATTTTATAATTATTTCTATATTCAGCACTTCCTGTATGTTCAGTTACCCATTTTTCAATTATATCAAAAGTTTCTATATCTGGAATATCTCCATCTTTTCCTGATTTAAATACTGATAAGTAGAAACCATTTTTATTAAAATCTATTTGTGCTTCAGGTTCTACTCCTTCTGCATTTATTTTAACTTTATATTCTTCTTGCTTAGTTTTATCATAAATCATTTCATCTGTTACTTTAGGTTTAAATTCTTTCACTGTTTCCCATTGCTTTTTAGCACTTTCTTGCACTTCTAATTCAGCTACTGGTTTAGTAGCTTCTGCTATTTCTTGCTTTTCTTCTTGTGTTACAGAAGCTATAGCTTTCTTACTTTCACAAGAAACTCCAAATATCATAACTATTCCAATTAAAACTCCTAATATTAAATTATATAATCTTTTTCTTTTCATTTCTATCTTCTCCTTTTATTAAATTTTCTTCTAAATCCAATTCTTTAAATTCTCTAATTAATTCTCTTTGTTTGTGTGCTCTAAAAAGTATATAGATTTGTGTTCTGTATACATCATACAAATATTCCTTTAATGCATCTTTTGTAAGACTTTCTTTATCTATATACCTACAAGTTCTCATAGTGTTGTGATAGCTTTAATTATTGAGTTAAGTTTCTTATTAAAGTTATCTTCAAACTCCTTACCTCTTTCTTTAATTATATCTTTTCTTATTTCTGCTTCTTTAGTAGGTGAAATATTAAGTTTGTCCATATGTCTTAGATGTTTTTGCCACCATTTCTTAGTTTCCTCATTCTTCATACCACTAAAGTCCACATTCATAATATTATCAATATCTTCTGCTATATATTCTCTTATTTCTTTTTCAGTCATTTTTCTTACCTTCCTTTTTTAATTAATCATCATTTCTAAAAATTGCTATTATTATTTTTACTACTATGATAGTACCTAATAAATAAATACTACCCCAAAATACAGTTTTCATAAGTCCCAAAATCATCTTTGTCTCACCTCCATATCAAATGATATACGGTAGAGTATCTTTCAACCCTACCGTTAAATTATTAGATTTCTTGTTCTGCTTTTACAAATGTATTAATTGGAGCTTTCCATATAGCATAACCTACCATTGCTACTACTTTACCTACTGCTGCTGCTATTAAACCTCCAAACATAACTGTTGCTGCTTTAAATACTAATCTAAACATATTACTTCCTCCTTTATTATTTTACTGTTATCTAATTTAAATTTATTTCATGTTCTTCATCAACTTCATAGTAGACTCCATTTACGTTGTAAAATCTAACATTAACTTCCCAATCAAATATTCTGATTATATGAGTTAAGTAGTATTTTCCATCAAAGTAAGTATCGTCGTGTACCATAAGCTTCATAATAGCATTCCTATTCTTTCTATTAATGCCACATTCTTCTACAGCTTCAAGAATATCTTTACTGTATTTACTTTTTACTATAGTATTAAATGCTATAGTCATAACTCTATCATCTGTATTTTTAGTAAGCTTAGGTTTTTCTTCTCTTCTAGTTTCTCTATAGTCATCTTCATAGTCATCTCTATAAAGATTTCTAAAAGAACCACGACTACTTCTTACTTCATAATCGTCTTCTCTGAAGTTTCCATACTCTGCTTCTTCAGCTACAATGTCTCGCTCGGACATTCTGAGGAGTGTTTGTAATCCCTCCCAAGCGAGTCCTAGATAAGTTTTCACCCCCTCTAGTAATACTCTACCAAATAGTTTTATAATTGTAAATATTTTCATATTATTACCTCCTTTCTCTCACGATAATGAGAATTTATTATTTATTTCAATTAATTATATGTAATCATTACATATTTACAAATGCGGAAAAAAAGAAGATAATGTCCAACCTACAAGCTAATACTTATAGATTGGACAGAGTTTATACATCAAACATTTTATTAAAGTTTCTAGCATACCACATTCTTCTAATTTCTTTAACTATCTTCTTTTCATTATTTACATCATTTATCTCTCTTGTAGTGTATAGAGTTCTTATTACTTTGCAAAGTATATCTTTAGTATCTCCTGCCTTAAGTTTTTTATAAGTAACTATACCCATAAATATCTCAGTAAATTTATTTTCTATATTAGTAACTACTTCCCATGGTTTTATATCAACCATTTCTATAATAGTTTTAACATCTTCCATCATTTCTATAAAATCAGGATTATCACTTCTGATATCTTTTAGATCTACTGAATTAATATATCTTTTTACATATGAAGAAAATGCGGCTATATAATCAGAAACTTCAACTATAACATGAAATCTTGTGAATTCATCTTTCTTGTCTCTCCATGATTTAACCGCATCTTTTATTTCTCCATATTCTTCATTTACTTTATCTATTTGCCAACTTCTATTATTCTTAGCAAACCATTCATCTAAAACTACAAGTATTTTATCTATGCCACTACTAAGTTCTTCATCTGTATCATTATAGAAATAACGATTAATAAAGTATTCTATAACCTTTCTTCTAGATGAATTCTTAACTTCTTGACCAGTCAAAGTAACCAACTCCTTTAATTTTGCAAAATAAAATAAAGTAAACCCGTTATAGAAAAAATCTATAACGGGAGTACTATTATATTATTAAGTATATTATCCTGCAAGTTTAGCAAATACATCATCAACATTGATTTCTTCAACCATAGTTAAATATGTACCTTTAGAAGCACCAAATATACCACTGTCTATTACTATATGATTTCTGTATTTAGCAAGTAAGCTATGACAGATTTCGTTTACTTTAACATTTGATATATCTACTATATTTGCTGTAAACTTAAGTTCTATTTCAGGAACTCCAGGGTTTGAAGCATCAGCATCAAATAAGTTAAATGGAGCACTTAATGGAACCATTAAGAATATTAAGCAACCATAATCTACTCTTGTATAAGTTTTATCTGGTTTAATATAAGCCATTCCAGCACTATGAGAATAGTTATTGAATGGTATGCCAGTATCATTATAGTGAGCTCCTCTAGAGTTAGGGTCTGATATAGCATTTATCCAGTGTGCAGTTTGTCTAGTTATAAAATAACCAGCAAGTTCTGCAGGTATTTGGAAGCTAAGTTCAGTAGTAGGGTTAGATTGGTTAGTAAACATAGGTAAATTTAAGAAGTTATTCTTAAATGTAGGCTTACTTACATCTAATGTTGGGTCTTGGAACCCAGTTACTGCTCTTGTAGTTTCTGTAATGTATCTAAAGTATCCTCTGATACTTTCTTTTAAGAATGCATTTCCAGAGAACATATAGATTTCTGGATATATAGTAGTTAATAGGATAAATTGAGACCTATCAACAAATGTCATTCCAATTTGATATCTTTTAGCATAGTCAAATTGCTCTCCAGATATAACGACATTTCTACCTTTTCCAGGTGTCATCATGTATTGCAAAAATAAACTACCATCAAAGATAGTTTTTTGAGCTGCAACACCTGACTGTTGTGAATATGTTATTCCTGCCATTTATTTCCCTCCTTATTCATCACTAGGAAGAGCTTCCATTTGAAGTCTTGAATGTCTAGAGAAGTTATGTGTTGTAATACCTATAGTACATAATACTACATCTCTTTTAATTTCTTTCTCATGTGTACTTCTTCCTATTGCAATATCTATTTTATTATTGAAGTGTTTTGCATAGTAACTAATATTTCTAGATACTTTTTCTTTAAGTTCTAATAAGTTATCAGCTGTTAAGTTCATAATCTTATTATCTCTTAAAGTAATGTATGCATAACATGTAATGTATCCAAATTGTATCATTGAACCTAAATTCTTAAGTCCACTCATTTTACCATCAAGAACTGTATGGTCTTCACCTAGATAGAACTGTCTATCTGATTTTTGAACTAGATAGTTAATACTGTTTCTTGCAAGTTTTTCTTTTTCTAGAGATGTTCTAGGAATGCATCTTGCAGAACCAGGAAGCCATCCAACTACTTTAGACCAAGCACCACTTGCAAATGAGTCAGAAACACCTGTAACTAAGTAAGAAAGTAAACTTCCACCAGTTACCCAGTTATAAGTAGGAGACCAGTTTACAGGAGTATCTGTATCTGGTTCTATAAGTGTTCCATAACCTATAAGAGCCCAAGTGTTTGTATTATTAGCAAGTCCAGCTCTTGATATTTGCCATCCTTCTTTCCACTTTATGATATTATCCATAGTAGAATATTCAGGTGTGCATTCAGGAGTTCTTATATAGACACAATCTGGTCTTGAACCTTCAAATGATATTCTTCCTTCTTGATATCTTACGAATTGGTCCATAACTTCTTGTACAGCAACTGGATATCCTTCTCCTAATAATAAGAAAGCAGGAGTAATTGCTGGGTCAAGTAAGTCTTTATCTATGATATCAGAACCATCATAGCATTGCATAAATAATTCTTGAAGTATTTTCTTTTTAGGAGCAACTTTAGTTCCTCCAGAACCATCTGGTAATTCAAGAGGTTTATTGAATGGATGTTGAGTCATATCTTTTGGTTGCCATTCAATATTCCAATCCCAGTGATGTTTTCTTAATAGTTTTATAAGGTCTCCACTATCTCCTCCTCCAAATGATATATTAGGACTCATGTAGTATCCATCAAATATGATATTATCTGCAAATCCTTTATCACAAGGAGAAACTCTTGCAAATGGAGAAGAGAATAAATCTTCAGGGTCAGTATCAAATCTTCTGAAGAAAGCAAAGTATTTTATAAGCTTATCATACATATCACAACCAGTAACAGCATTCTGTTCCCAACTAAAGTCAGGAATATGAGCTTTAATACCATTTACTATTCCAGCTTTGATTTTTCTTTCTATTTCTTTAAATCCATCAGCATAATCCATTTCTTGACTTCTTGTGTGTCCTATTGGATAGAACATTTGAACAGACTCAGTATTAGTTAAATCTTCACGACAAGAAGTTAAAGCATTTGCTCCAAATATATATTGAACCTTATTAGTATGGTCAGTATAGTCAAAGTTAGCAAAGTTAAAGTCATACATTATATTTCCACCATCCATAATAGATAGTTTTTGTAATAACACTTTCTTTTCTTCAAGTCTTTCTTTTTCTGATACTAAATCGGTAATTATAGCTCTATACTTATTAGCATGAGCATTTCTTCCATTGAATATTAATCCATATAATACAAGTCTACCTTTATCATCTGCAGATATAGTATCACCAGAAGTCATATTAAACTTATTAAGTTCTGGAGATAATCCTAAAAGCTTATCTAAATCAGTATCTTTAGTAATACCTTTTATAAAGCTTTGCTTAAATCCCATTTCAAAAGTATCAAATTCTATTTCATAAGAACTTTCAGCTGGGTCAATATCATCTCTTGTATCAAAGTCAGCTTTCTTTTGAGTATCTCCAGCGTCCCCATTAAGCCATATCATAGCAAGTTTATTAGGATTAGCTAGTGTTTTACGAACATAAATCTTTCTCTTTTTAGGAGATTTCTTAAATTCAAATTCTACTGTAAAGTTAGCATGTGTAGCAGCAGGGTCAGCTACGTTTACTACAAATACTCCCCAACCAGCTTTAAGTGCTCCTTCTATAAGAGAAGGATTTGGTCCATAAAGAATAGGGTTTGCTCCAGGATATAACTTTCTATAAAGTTTATATGCATTATTTCCAGTAAAATGTATTCTTTTATCTGTTACACCTTGAGGGAAATATGTTACTAAATATAAGTTATAACCTTGTATTAAAGGATATTCAATATCCCTTACACTCTTATCAACACGAGTAAGTACAGTACTTGACTCAACTGATGCGTTGAATGGAGAAGTAATTAAGGGTGTTGAATAAGAAAAGTTATCTGTTTTCATATTTTTATTCCTCCTTTTAAATTATATTATGTCTTTTAAAGACAATTTTAAACATCACCAGTTGTTTTGGGTCAAATCAACCATACCTTTAATACTATACGAAAATATGGACAAATTTATGATTAAAATTTAAGGAGGAAATAAGATGAAGTATGAACTTATAGGTAATTATATTACAAAATCTTACTTAGAAAAAAGAAATAAAGAAAGAGCTTCTTCACCTAATGGTGTATATACAGAAGAGCCTGTTTCTAACTTCTTTAAGATGAAAGATAATATTACTATTAATGCTTTAGATGACATAATAGAAAGCTCAAGACTTGTATATGGACCTAATGGAGGACTATATGGAGAAAGTATCGGTTCACTTGAAATACAAGATGTAACTGATGATATGATATTTATGAAATCTAAAGATGGACATAATTATCTTGCAAATCAAAGATATGATAACTCAGTAGATGATGCTGTTCTTACTATGATTAAAGGATACACTAATTTCATAGCAGAGTTTAGAAATAAGAAATCATCAAAAGATGGTACAACTTCCCTTGCAATTTTATCTGCTCTTATGGCAAAGAATATGCTTATGGCAAGAGTAGTTAATGATGAAGATGAAGATAAATTTATGAGAGTGCCTCTTTCTATAGAAAATGCAGTATATCAAGCTATTTATAATGTAGGAATGGAGCTTGTAGATAAAAATAGATTTAAATGTTATGACTCAGAAAAAAGAGAATATCTTCCTAATGGATTTGATTTAGCTCTTAAAGCTATTTCAACTACTGTTGATAATAACTATCAAATACTTGGTGAGTTTAAAAGAATAATGGAAACTAATATTCAACTTAAAGAAGATTTATCTCAAGCATTCTTAGCTGATTTAACTTATAGAAAAGGTGACCCAAGTTTAGAAATTGAACTTAAATCTGGTATTAATATGAGAGCAGAACCAATAGATAACTCTTTTACTTCATATCCAGATATGGTATGTCCTACATTTATATTCCAAGGAGCAGTATCTCCTAAGAATGTAAATATATTTGAAAAGACTTTAAATGATTGGTTATATCATCTAGTAAATCAAGTAGACCCAGAAACAGGATATTCTTATTTTGACCCTAATAATATAAATAAAAAGCTTTATCAACCAGTTATTATACTTACTAGAAAGAATGAAGCTATTCTTGGTATTATAAAAAGAATGTATCAATATGGAATAAGAGTTGAAAATGTATCTCAACCTCAAGATGGTAAAGCTCCAGTTAATTCTATTAAACCTTTATTCTTATTCTTATCTACAGAAGATGTATTTGCCGATAGATATGAAGATATAAAGAAGATACTTTCTGAAACTATAGTAAATATTAATGATATAGATAGATTTATTACAACTCAGCTTAAAGAAAGAGGAGTAGCATTTAAAGATGGACTTGGTAGAAGTATAGATAAGGCATTTGCTTTAAGTGATTATAGCTTACCTGAAAGTGTATTTCCTACTATTAATTTAGAAGAAATGAAAGCATTTAAACTGGCTGAACTTACTTATACTCAACCTTGGGATATAGCAAAAGGAGAAGAAAACTATGAAGCTGGTTCTAAAGTAGTAATTTCTGAAACTTCTGAAGGTGCTGTATATGACGGAGACAAGCATGTTATGATTTCTTCTTATGACGGAAATAGTTTATATGTATCTCCACTTAATGATGAGCAAACTAATAGAATGATAAATATTAAAATAGAGCTTCAAAAAGCAGTAGATGATAGTAAATCAACTCTTTCTATAGATGAATATTTCTTAAGAAGAGTAGAAGCACTATCTTCTGTAAGTATTTACCCTGTAATATATTCAAGAACTTCTGATGAAGCAAATCTTTTTAAAACTATGTATGAAGATGCTCTTGGTGTATTTATATCTACACATGTATATGGAGTAATGCCTGGTGGAAATATATCATTTATTAAATTTGCAGAAGAATTTAGAGCTAAGGTAGAAGAAAGTTTAGATAGTTATTTTGGAAAAACTATTCCTAACTACAGTAAAGAACATAGATACCATAAATTCTATAGAACATTTGTGGATAGTATTTTATCTGCATATGAAGAATTATTTATTGCTTTATTTATAGATAGAAAAGAAGGAATTGAAAAGCTAGACTTACTTAAAGAGTTTACTAAAGAAAATCCTACTGAATTTATAAAAGGATATGATTTAGTAAGAGATGAAATAAACTCTGAAGTATTTGAAGCAGCTCAAACTACAGTTGATAACTTCTATGCAGCACTATCTTTTACTAAAGATATACTTGACTTAAAAGCACTTAAATTCAAAAGAGGACATGGAGCTAATCAATTTGGTTATAGAATAGTAGATGGAGGACCTTTCCATAAGAGAAATAAAGAATTAAACTAAAGGAGGTAATAAGATGACTGATAAAGTGATAGGATATCCTAATTTAGAAAGTTACATAGAAGTAGTGAAAGAAAGAAATAGACTATTAGGTGAGATTATAATTAAACCTAAAAAGAAATTAACACAACTGGAAGCCATTGCAAGAATAAGTGATTGGATAGGAGTATCACCAACTATACTTATAGGAGTTCCAATTCCTGATTTTGAAGTTAAATTTGAAACAGTTCCATTTGAAGTAGGTAAATTCACTACAAAAGAAAAGATTGGGTCTTTTATAAACCCTGAATTTCAAAACAGAAAAGTACTACCAGATGTCGGTAGAGGTAGTTTTATAAGTGTGTTAGATACAGTAATGAATAATTATATTAAATACAAAGGAGGAAAATAATGGGAAAAACACTTTCTAAAAGAAGTCTGGATAATCTAGTAGATGTACATCCAGATCTTATCAAAATTATCAATAAAGCTCTTTCTTATGGTACAGTAGATTTCTCTGTTATACAAGGAAAGAGAAGTATTGAGCAACATTTAAAGAACCTTGCAAAAGGTGTATCAAAGATATCTATGAGTAAGCACTGTTATGACCCTAGTGCTGCATTTGACTTTATTCCTTATCCTTTTACTGGTTGGAATGATGCTAAAGCATTTAATGCAGTAGCAAGAGAACTTGTAAGAGCTGGTAAAGAACTTGGTATTAAATCTCGTTCTGGTGGAGATTGGAATATGGACGGAGATTTTACTAATGAAAGATTTTATGATGGTGGACACTTTGAACTTATTCAACCTTATAATAAACCAGTTCCAGTAGTTCCAGCTGTACCAAAAGGAGGAAATAAATAATGTCTTATATAATAGATAGTAAAACAGGAAATTCACAAGTATTTCAAGGATTAACTGTTCTTATGCAACCATTTAATCTTGATGATGAAGCAAAAATACTTCAAAATGCAGCTGATAAGAATACTTATATAGCAAATCTTAAAGATGATTTAGCAGCAAAAGGACATGATGTACTTACTATAGTTGATTATCTTGATATAGATAAAATGGTAGAGCTTAGTGATGGCACTAATGAAGCAATGCAAGCAATACAACTTGCAATTCAAACATATGCACAAGCAAAAGCATTTCATATGATTGGTATTAGAACTAATTGGAATGATATGATTAGTGCAACTAAAGCTGCTATCCGTGGTTATGAAGTAGGAAGAGAAGTAATTACAAGACTTTATGAAGAGTTTAAAACTATGATTGCTACTAACTTAGAAGGTTCTGATGATGGTTTTGAAGAAGTTTTATTTAAATCAGCAAAAGAAATATGTGGTGAATTCTTAGGATGGAATAAATACTGTGCTATACATGGAATTGAATTTAATCCTGAGAAACCAGATGTTCCTGTAGAAATGGAAGAAGAATATAATGATTGGGTAGACAGTGAAATAGATTTAGCTTTAGAAGCTCTATACAAAAAACCAAGCTCTACTTATTTCCCAGCTCCAATAGGACTTAAAGCATTACAAGATAAATTAAGAGAAGTATCTCCTATACAAGATAGAGAATATGCTGATACAGTGGATATGAACCTTATTATAGACCAACATGGACCACAAAAAGCAGCTGAAGTTATTGGTAAATGGAAACTTCCTCAAGAAGTATATCAAGAAATATCAGAACTTTGGAAATATGCATTTAGAAGCAATATACTTGCTATTCTAAATCCAAGTAGTACACCAGAAGAAGCACAAGACGGAAACCATGATACTCCATTTTTTGCATCTGTAACATTACCTGAAATACTTTATAATATTCTATGCACTGTTTCTGGTGAAATAAGAGATAGTAAAGCAGAAGAAGGTAAACTTCCTGAGCTTTCTTTTGGTTCTCAATATATAGTAGATTTAGTTCGTCAAGTTATAGAAGAACTTATACTTAATACAGAAGATGAAGTAAAAGTAACTGAAAGCTTTGCTTATTCTTATTTAAGTCTATTTAGAATGTTTATACCTGAACATGTATCTAAATCAGCTCTTGTGAGATATTCAACTTCTACTTGGGCTTTAGGAACACAAGCAACACACATACTTATGAAACTTAATGATAATGAACCTATTCCAAATGGAGTATATGGAACTGTACCACAAACTGAAACTGAAGAAGGAGAAGTATAATGGATATAAATAAAGCAAAAGAAATTGAAGAAGCAGTTAAAAAAGAAGAAAAACTTACAGAAAGAAAGTCTTGGAAAGATGTTATTGCTAAATCAAAAGGAATTATTGAAGAAACTAAGGCTGTTGAAAATAATAATCCTTGGGATGAAAAGTTTGATAAAAGAGATGAGGTAGCAAAGAAAATACAAGCTTTCTTTAATTTAAAGCTTTTAGATGTAAATAAAGACCCAATCATTGAAGAAATGATGAAAAATAATACTTTCTTAGTAGAAAGAGAAGTAGGAGTTAGACTTCCAGATAAAAATGGAAACAGAAATACTCAAAAGCAATATGTAAGAAAGAGATTTCTTGATTATAGAAAGATAATTCCTAATGAAGTATTTGCTGAAATAGCTGTTTCTTTAAAGAATAGAATATTTAATATTGAACATGAAGTTGAAATGTTTGAAAATAGACTTAAAGATGTAACTAAAGAATATCAACAGCTTAAGCAAAAATATACAAATATGAGCAAACATTATGTAGATGAAAAAGGAGTAGAGTTACTTCCTCAAGATTTAGATAATAATGAAGAATTTGCAAAGCTTAAAACTGAAGTTAGTAAGCATGAAGAGCTTATTACTGTAATAAAAGACAGAATAAGAAATATGAAAATAATGGTAATGGATATAAAAGATGTAAAGAATTCTGTAGAAAGTCATGATATTGCTGTTACAGAGCCTATAATTGCATCTAGAATACTTCTAAATATGATTGCAGTATTCTCTCATGATGAAAATCTTGATGAGAAAACTAAAGAAATATTTAATGATGAAAAATTAAATCAAGAAGCAACTGAAGAAAATATAAAAAGAGTTATAGATGTAAACTCTGTAGATAGTATGAATGTTGAATATCTTAATATGAAGGAGCAAGAAGCATTTAAAGATAGTCTTGTAAATGAATTATTTGAAGAATACTTTACTCCTGAAGGACTTAAAGATATTAATGAACTTATAGAAGAAGGAGCAAAACTTAACTGTAAATCTGATATCCAAAAGGAAATAGTTCAACATTTATATGAAAATCCAAACTCTTCTGAAGATGAGTTAGGAGCTCTTATAAGAAAGAAAGATGAAAATGGAGTTCAAATTCCAATATCTCAAGAATTCTTAAATGGAATTCCTGTACTTTTAACACTTATTGAGCAATACACATTTAATGGAGAAATCTATAATGCAGTTAAGTCAATGGAAGCTTTTAATGGAGGACTTGGAGAAATCTATTTTCCTATATATAAGAATACTTTAGAACCACTTGCAGATGGACTTTTTCCTAATATAGAAAGTAAAGATAAGAAAAGAATGCTACTTTTATATCTTGCAATATCTTGCTTTAAAATAAACACTATTCCATTACTATTTATGTTACTTACTAAAGTAAATAAAGTAGAAATAAAAGAAGAAAATAAATAAAGGAGGTATACTTGTGTTGGACGATAAGAAAAGAATAGAACTTGCAAAAAGATTAGTAAATGCACTTAAAAGTCAACTTAGTTTTATAAAGAATAGTAAGCATTACGGAGATGTTTCTAAAACTTTCTATAAACAGTCAATTTTATCTAAGGTTAAGTTTATAAACTATCTTCTTGATAAAACTACATTCTTTGAAATGAGTAAGTTTTTTAAAGATAAAATTACAAAATGTAGCATAGATATCTATTATAAGTTGAATGATGTTAATTATAAAGCATCATTTGTAAATAACTATAGAGATTTATTTATAAATGATATAGATGAGAGAATATTTGAAGCTGAATTCTTGTTGTTTTTAGATAAAATAAGTAATTCTTTAGTAGATATTAATAGCATAGAAAGTATAGATGTCAGATCATCTTTTGAAAGTTCACCTGATATAAACTATATTATAACTATACCAGAATATCCTAAACCTGATAAAGATGATGAAACTCCTAAGATAGAAATGCTAGATGAAGAATTTGCGAAG